>RCMY010015296.1_pt1 | contig 13563 bp, 17 predicted proteins | sample 2041341 | NCBI WGS metagenome assembly RCMY01 (sample SAMN09708234, study PRJNA481090) | Marine sediment metagenome, whole genome shotgun sequencing project. | reverse complement strand
TACGCGAGAAGAATATCTAGAGAACGAATTACAAATTATGGCGCCCAGGCGATGGCGTCCTAACTTACCGTTTCGTGATTATCGATTTGAGCTGGAAGATTCGATACCGGCAATGGCTGGTACGATCGGCAAGATTGTGATGGTTGGCGCCATAGCGGCAACATTTGCTGCTCCACTTGGACTTGATGACGGCTTTGTATTGGAAAACGTACGCTATGAATTACTCATCGTCTCAGTCTTTATCATTTTATTTTCAGGCTTTTTACTACCTACGGCAAACCTTGCCGGTACTCATGGTCCGCTAATTCCTCTTATTCCTATTGTGGTTGCCGCAGGCGGTCACCCCATGGCGTTTGGATTATTAATAGGTGCGTTTGGCATAATACTGGCCATTAGTAAGGGAGGAAGTATGCTGGCAAACCTTACCAGTAAGGGGGTTTGCGGTGGATTATTACTGTATCTTGGGTTTGTTGGCACCATTTCGCAGGTTAAAAAGCTGTTCACTTGGGGTGAAGAGATAGGTATGCCACACATTGCCTTTGTGGTCATTCTTTGTACCATTTTGTTATACGCCTTGCTTGCTTGAGCACTGGCGAAAACGCTGGCTAGCCGTTCCCTTGAGTTGTTTATTGGGCGGTACACTGGCCTTTGCGATGGGTGCGCCTTTTGAATTTATGACCGAACCTGGTTTTCCTAACATGGATCCAATGTATTGGTGGGGCGAAAATACAGGTTGGATGCTTGGCTTACCTACCGTCGAGAGCTTTATAGTGGTGTTGCCTTTTGCTGTTTTGGCGGTTGCTATGTGGTCTCCTGACTTTTTGGGGCATCAAGTCTTTCAGAAAATCAGCTATCCTGAGCGTACTGAAAAAGTACAAATGGACATAGATGACACCATGACAAGTGCGTCTATTCGTCAAACCTTTGGTTCATTATTAGGCGGTTCAAACTTTGCTTCTTCGTGGGGCACTTATATCGTGCCCGCAGCGATTGCCAAGCGTCCTATTCCGGCTGGCGCTGTGCTCACCGCCTTGTTTTGCGTGGTGGCTGGAATATGGGGGTACCCCATGGACCTGGCAATATGGCAGCCCGTACTTTGTGTGGCATTAGTGGTGGGTGTGTTTATCCCATTGCTTGAAGCCGGAATGGAAATGACTCGTGTAGGCAAAACAACACAGTCAGCGGCAATTGTTGTATTTGGCTCAGCACTTGTTAACCCTGCGTTTGGGTGGTCGCTCACCATGCTACTTGATAACATGGGGTTAATTGGTTGTAAGGAGCGTAGTTCTGAACTAACCCAAATGAATCGCTGGATAATTCCTGGTGTTATGTTTGTTGTATTGACGTCGGTAATGGCGGCAGTCGGCATGTTGCCGGGTATTCCAGCGCTCGTTAGCAGCTTTCGCCATTAAATAAATGGCATAGTCGGGTTTGCGATTTTGCAAACCCGACAACACTCGTTGCGCACGTATCTTCGTGAAATCTTCATAAAAATTCCACAACAAAATCTTTACACACTGCGCCGCAGCGACCAAACCACAGCGATTTCAGCGCCGTCGCCAAGGTTCGTTCGAAACTTGAGCCATCTGGCAATATCGACTGCGTGATCTCGACTTTGAAGGGGTTCAGTGTCTTAATGGCTGTATTTGTTGATTTAACAAAGCGTTTTTGAACCCGCCAGCCGCGTGCGCAGAAAAGAGACGCAACCGACCATCAATTAGCGAAGCGGGTAAAGAGCGTTATGGACAAACAAAACAGCATGCATGACAGTCGCGAGCAAATGGTTGAACAGCAGATTCGAGCCCGTGGCATTGACTCGCCGTCGATATTAACGGCTATGCGGCTTGTACCTCGTGAAGAGTTTGTAGCCGAAGAGGTTCGCGATATGGCTTACGACGACGGCCCCTTGCCTATTGAAGCAGGTCAGACAATTTCACAACCGTATATTGTTGCACTAATGATCGATGCAGCCGCTATACAGCCAACCGACCGCGTACTTGAAGTGGGCGCCGGTTCCGGCTATGCAGCGGCGGTGGTTGGCCAGATTGCAAAGCAGGTGTACGCAATTGAGCGACACTCAAAGCTTGCGAAGCTTGCCGCCGAGCGACTGCAGCGCTTGCATTATCACAATATCATTATAAAAGCCGGCGACGGTAGCAGCGGTTGGCTGGAACACAGTCCCTATGACGCCATTCTGGTGCCAGCCCGCGCCGCGCAAGTGCCGGAGCCTCTAAAAGCCCAACTTGCTATTGGCGGCCGCTTGATCATACCGGTGGGGGAAGAGCACGCACAGCGTCTGTTACGCGTAGAGCGCGTTGCGGAACACGAGTATGCCGAGCAAGACCTGGGCGCTGTACTCTTCGTGCCATTGGTTTAACGATGCGGCGCGGTTACCAGCGATTGGGACGGGACGAAGTAAGTGAAGAAGCTAGCGCTCTCTTGAGGTTTAGCGCGCTTGTTAGATCAGCGGTTTCCTTGCCGGCCAGAAACTGCCAACAAAGCGACAGCAACACCCGCCAGCGCTAATAAAGAAAATACACCGACTGCGGTCATTGCAGGGCGATATTCGCTAGCCCGAAGTGTCGCTGCTGCGCCGGTCGCACGATCGCTGAAGCGACCGCGAGCGGCAAAGTTGCCTGGCACTGAGTCGAACAGATTATCGCGCGCATCACTTACCGGCTCTTCGGTCATCTGTGCGTGCCAGGCTTGCGAGGCGAATCTTCGTTCCGCGATACCCGAAGCGACTCGCTGGCCAATAATTGACTTCATTGCGGTGTGGCCTATCCAGTACTCACGACGCGGATGGTGTGCGGCGTAATGCACTGCGGCGGCGATCACTCCGGGTTCAAAAATGGGCGCTAATGGACGCGGACGGCGCAGCAGCTTATTGCGCGCCCACTCAAACTGCGGCGTATTGACGGCAGGAAGATGCGCTACCATCAATTGTACCGAGGAGTCATCGTGGGCGAGTTCTGACCGCAGCGAATCGGTAAAACCGACGACAGCATGCTTGGCAGCACTGTAGGCTGACTGCAGCGGTAGCGAACGATATGCGAGGCTGCAGCCGATCTGAACAATGCAGCCGCGATCACGTCCCAACATCCGGGTCAGTGCCGCCTGGGTGCCATGCACACACCCGAGATAGGTTACCTCGGTCACCCGCCGATACTCCTCCGCCGTCATTTTACTGACCGGGGAAAACACGGTGACCATGGCCGCGTTGATCCAGATGTCGATTGGGCCAAGCTCATTTTCAACTGCTTCTGCGGCGCGTTCCAAAGCGCTCGCATCCGCGACATCGACGGCTAGCGGCAGCGCTCGTCCGCCCGCATCGCGGACCTCATTAGCCGCTTCCTCGAGCCGCTCAACGTTGCGCGCGATCAATCCAATAGACGCGCCATCCTCGGCAAAGCGGCGGGCAATAGCACGCCCCACACCGGCTGATGCGCCGGTAATTACCACAACTTCCGGACTGGTTTGCTCGTTCATTCAAGTTCTCCTCTTTTACCCTGATGTCGTCATCAGCTAAAGCCCTCTATCGACGTTTGACGGCTCGCCTTGCTACGAACCCCTAAGTCCGAAAGGCTCCTGGACTGCATAATTCACTGAAGACTCCCAGATAGCTATTGGAGAAGCGTAGCGGTCCTGGCCCAAAAATTTGCGCAATACCAACGTTCAGTAAACCACATTGAGAACTGGAACTATAGTCAACAATAGCGAGACAAAGCCCACCGCCGAAATGACCGAGGCAAGCAGCCTGGAGGCAAACAAGCGTCAACAACTAAACATGAAGCAAAGTCAATAGTGATGTCATCGGGTAAGGCCAGCGTCCCTCCGGTAAGTTGCCGGCGGCCTCTAAGCAAAACTACGTACACATACCTTGGAAATATCTTATTGCGCGTGTTGTTTTAGCAGAAGACACTGACGGAGGTATCAACAACAATCCAGGGGAAAGCTATGACTACTGCAATACGCGCTGATCTGACGACAGAACTCACAATCGCCGGCGAGCAGGTTACAATCAGGCCCATCAGCAATGATGATCTAAAAATCGAAAATGATTTTGTTGAACGGCTGTCACCGTTAAGCCGACATTTTCGTTTTCTCGGTGGCACGAAAAGCCTTTCCGAGGAAGAACTCAAGCAGATGTGTGATATCAATTACGAAGACCGCATGGCGTTCATCGCAACTGTATCAAAGGATGATGAAGAGCAGGCGATCGCCGTTGCTCGCTATGTTAGAGATGCCGACAGCAGTGCGTGCGAGTCTGCAGTGACGGTTACCGATGCATGGCAGAACCACGGCCTGGGCAAAACGATGATGGAAAAGCTCATAACGTTTGCCCGCGACAATGGGGAAAAAGCCTTGTACTCGATAGACCTGGCAAATAACACCTATATGCGCAAGCTGGCCGACGATTTAGGCATGACCGCCAAACGTGATCTCGATGACGCCAAATTATTCGTCTATCATTTGGACCTTTAGTGCTTGAACCTTTAGTGCTTGGACCTTAGTGTTTGAAGCTTTAGCCCTTACAGTGCTATAAGCACCCCTCTCAGCTAATATTCTGTGAGAGGGGTGGCTGCCAGTTACAGCGGATCACCGTTTTCATCATGCGCTTCAACTCGCAAGCCGTCCGGGTTTGAGTCGTTTGCGTCCGGAATCCATGAAGCCATACATTCGCGGTCTTTCACACACGGGTCGGTCAGTGACTTGAGGAAGGCGATTAACTGCTTTACCTGTACATCGCTCAACTCAACGTTCTGCAGCAAGGCCGTACCTTCTTGTTGCTGTTGCTGCAAATTGTCCAGCGCTAGCTGTGTATTCACCCACATGTCGTCAGTCTGAATGGAGGGGTCAAGCTGGCTGTAGTCGTAGTTGTTCAGCGCTTCTTCCGGGTTCAAATGATGACGCACTACGTCTTCGAGAGAGGTGTAGGCGCCGGCATGTGTCCACGGGCCAGTGACTTCAACATTCAACAAGCTCGGCGTGCGAAACGCATACTTGTCTTTCGGCTCGCCGGTTTCACGAAAACGACCGAAATCGTCATTGCCGTTAATGCCGTTGTCGTCATCCTTACCGCGGCCTATTTGCGGCATGGCTAGCGCATGAAATTTCTCGTCGGTAAAGAAATCGCCGCTGTGACAGCTGGCACAGTTGGCGCCGCCTTCAGAAGCATCACGGAAGAACAGCAAAGCACCCTGTTTGGCTTCTTCGCTGATGGCGTCCGGGTCACCTTTCGCACAGCTGCGCCAAGGAGAATCGACAAACACCTGAGAACGTTCGTATTCGCCAATGGCGGCGGCGATGTTATCGTAGGTAATTAGCTCGGCTGCCGTACCCGCTGGCTGATTAAATGCCAGCTGAAACTCTCCCAACCACTGATTCAGTCCCAACTCGTCCGCTGCCGTTGCCCCCTGCAAACGTCTGGCCAAATGGTTGCGAGTAGCATCGTTGCTACTATCTGCCTCAAACTCGAAACCGCGCATCTCTTCTGGCGAGGTGACCGGAAAGCGCGCCTGCGCTGCGGCCAAATTATCACCGGCGTTAGGATCGGCTGTACCGAGGGCGCTATCCGGAGTACGAATACCACCAGCGGCGCCATCGTTTCCATCCGCGTCACTTAAACTCTCCAGCCGACCGTCGTGAAACAGAGCTGAATCCCATAACCCCACGTTAAACGTAGTAGGCGAATTCCGCGGTACCGTCGGACCACCGTCAAACTCCTCACCAGAGCTTGAATGGGTGCGGCCTGGACCAAGCAGGTCGGGAATATCAGCCTCGGCGCCGATGGGCAGCGACAGTTCATCGCTGCCACCAAGCATAGGGTGATGGCACGTTACACAGGCAGAGTCCTGCTCGCCCCCCAACCCTTTGCTAAAAAATAATTGCATACCCAATTGCGCCATTGGGTCTTTGATATCGGGCAAGTCGCGGTTAGCAGCGGGATCGCCGGTCATACCTTTTTCAGCAACTAACTTCCGCAACGCCGAGTCGGAAGAGTTTGAAATGTCGCTGCTGTTAATCTCAGTGGGGTTAATTTCATTGGAGCTAAGCTTAGTATTGCTATTATTGTCATTGCAACCAGAAAGGATGAGCGAACATCCTAATAAAAAACTGGCAATGCTGATTTTATAATTCACGTAGTTGTCCCTCGAATCAATTGATTAATTAATACACATTCCTTAGGTCGAGCGGAATTTTCACTAACGACCGGTGTTAGAAGACTTTTTTTGCAAAGGTTTTTTGTGTGACATGGCCGCCTAAACGAATAAGGCCAGCAGCTATACGAGGAGATTTTTTATTGTACTGCAGATTTAAAAATAGGCGGCTAACCTCCGTTCGTCAAGCTCGTCACGGAAGGTGCCACTACGTACATCCCCCAATTCAAAGATTGGGTGGAGCGCGGACATAATGAATGGCTGAGAGTTCACATTCAAGCGCTCAAACTGAGGAATATTCACATGGATTGTGGCATGGAATTGTGAACTATGTCGTGGCAATGGAGGAGTTTCTATCGTGGAAATAGGGTATGGCTAAGGTCAATAAATCGCTGCTACCGGCGGATAAAAAAGCACCCGATATCGAACTGAATAAGCCAAAGGCGCGCGAGTATTGGCAAAGGCCGGAAAATATCAGCTGGATTTATCTGCTGTTTTTGGTTATTTCCATGTGGGTGTGGCAGGCCGTGGAGAAGTCGCCGACCGCCGTCATCCCCTATAGCGAATTTCTCCAGCACCTGGAAAACGACGAAATCAAGGACGCCACTATCGGTGAAAATTCGATTCGCGGCACGCTGACGATTACCGACCCAAACACTCGAAAGCCAAAGGTGTTTACAACCGTGCCGCTGGCTAACAATGAGTTGGCTGAGAAGCTAGACAAGCATGGCGTTAAATTTGTGGTGCGCCGCGAGTCAAATTGGCTAAGTAACTTCCTGTTCAGCTGGGTATTGCCGTTCGGTTTTCTGTTTTTGCTGTGGGGTTTTATGGCCAAACGCATGAGCGGTGGCTTGGGTACGAGCATGCTGAACGTCGGCAACCGCGTGCATATCCACGCCGAAACCAGGGTGGACGTCACCTTTGACGATGTGGCCGGTGCCGAGGAAGCCAAGGAAGAGCTGCAGGAAGTAATCGATTTTCTTAAAGACCCCACGCGTATTCAGTCGCTCGGCGGGCGCATGCCCAAGGGCGTATTACTGGTGGGGCCGCCGGGTACCGGCAAAACCTTACTCGCCAGAGCGGTATCCGGCGAAGCCGGCGTGCCGTTTTTCAGTATTAGCGGCTCGGAATTTATCGAGATGTTTGTTGGCGTCGGTGCGGCCCGGGTGCGCGATATGTTCGACCAGGCGCGCACTAAAGCACCATGCATTATTTTTATCGACGAGCTGGATGCCATCGGTGGCGCGCGTGGCGTTGGCCCGCAAATGGGTGGCCACGATGAGCGTGAGCAAACCCTCAACCAGTTGCTTAGCGAAATGGATGGCTTCGACCCCTCTTCCGGTGTTGCCGTTTTGGCTGCAACCAATCGACCGGAAATTCTCGACAAAGCCTTGTTGCGGGGCGGCCGCTTCGACCGCCAAATTGTGGTAGACAAGCCCGATCTGGAGGCGCGACTGGCGATTCTCAAACTGCATACTCGCAAGATGAAACTGGATGCCGATATTGATTTGCGCGTGGTCGCGCAGCGCACGCCGGGTTTCGTCGGCGCCGATCTCGCCACCATTGCCAATGAGGCGGCTATCCGCGCTGTACGGAAAAGCAACACAGTCATCGGCATGCAGGACTTTGAAGAAGCTATCGATCGCGTGATTGCCGGTCCGGAGAAAAAGCACCGCGTAATCAACGTGGCCGAGAAACATCGCATCGCCTACCATGAATCGGGTCACGCGCTGGTAGCCGCCAGCGTGCCGACCGGCGAGCCGGTGCACAAGATATCCATCATCCCGCACGGTGTTGCAGCGTTGGGTTATACCCTGCAGCTACCGGTGGAAGAAAAGTTTCTGTCGACCAAAGACGAACTAAAAGATCAACTGGCTATTCTGCTCGGTGGCCGGGTGGCAGAGGATATCGAGTTTGGCGACGTATCCTCTGGTGCTGCCAACGACCTGGAGCGCGCCTCGGAGATCGCCCGTGGCATGGTGACCCGGCTGGGGATGAGCGACAAGTTGGGACCGCTAACCTACGGTAAAGCCCAGCAGCTTGCCTTCCTCGGTGTTTCCGGACCCGAAGATCGTAACTACAGCGACGCAACGGCGCAATTAATCGATACCGAAGTACGCGCTTTGGTGGAAGAGGCGCAGCAACGCGCTACCAATATTCTGCAAGACAAAAAAGCGACATTGGATGCACTCGTGGCGGTGTTGCAGGAGAAAGAAGTGATCGGTGGCGACGAGTTTCGGCGTATCATAGGCAAAACATAGAGGAACCGTTATGCGTTTTCGACAAGTTCTCGAAATACTCGAGTTGAGATGTACATGAACGAACCACAACACGTTGTCTGTCCTCACTGTAACGCCGTCAACCGCGTTACTGCAGCGCGGCTTGGCGACAAACCGAACTGCGGCAAATGCCACAAGCCGCTATTCACCGCGCACCCGCCGGAATTGACCCGCAGTGGCTTCCAGACCCATATCACTCGCAACGACATTCCGCTTGTCGTCGATTTCTGGGCGCCCTGGTGCGGCCCGTGCAAGGCGATGGCGCCGGCATTCGAGCAAGCCGCAGCCAACTGGAGCCGAACTGTCGGCTGGCAAAACTCAACACCGAAAATGAGCAGGCCATTGCCACGCAATACCGCATTCAGAGTATTCCGACGCTCGCGCTGTTCAAAAATGGCAAAGAAGTAGCCCGCCAGGCAGGCGCCATGGGCACGGCGGATATTGTGCGCTGGGTGCAGGCGCACTCTTAGCATTAGTCAATTCGATTTGAGCAGGAGCTGGAAGCAATTTTTAGTCCGGTGGCCAACGCCGGAAGTAGCTTCTCAATAAGCCGGGGCAGCAACACGCTCAAGCAAGATATCCGGGAGATGGCGAATGAGCAGGCTCGCGTATTCCGAGGCTATCCTTGAGGTATCGCCATAAACCATCTCGAATTGCTAGATATTTGCTCCGGCTTATTGAGAAGCTACGAATTCTCCGCATAAGCAATTGATTTTTCGTTGTCGAGTCTAAAGTTTCTAAATGTAGTGCCATAATAATTGTGCTGACCTATTGCGCACTTTCGGTGATTCCGATAGCGTTCCTCCCATGTTCATCCGTCGCACCCAGACCCGCAGCACCGCCACCGGCGAATCCTACTTCAGCCATCGCCTGGTGCGCTCCGAACGGGTGGGTCGGCAAGTTCGCCAACGGACGTTAATGAATCTCGGACGCCACTTTGCAGTGGCGCAAAAGGACTGGCCGCTGCTGTGCCAGCGCCTGGAGCAGTTGCTCATGGTGCAAGAGGTGCTGACGCAAAAATTCTCCGTTATCACTTCGTAGAGCACTGGGGTGTCAGTACTATTGCCGATCAACTGGGACTTCATCACACCACGGTGGACCGGGTGCTGTGTCAGGCAGGCTTGCCCAAGGCCGAGCGGACCCGGCAGGCGTCGATAGTCGACCCCTACCATCCGCTGATTATCGACACACTGGAGAAGCACCCCAGACTGTCTGCCGCCCGCTTGTTTGTGATGGCGCAGGAACGCGGATTTGCCGGCGGGCCGAGCCAGTTTCGTGCGCATGTCGCACGCTTGCGTCCGCGCAAGCCCGCCGAGGCTTACCTACGACTTCGCACCGTGCCCGGTGAAGAATGCCAAGTCGATTGGGGTCACTTCGGACACGTGCAGGTCGGCCAAGCTAAACGCGCATTAATGGCACGACTCACTAACCAGTCATAAAGTCGATTGCCCGACGCGCGTGCCAACACAACGGCTGTTTCAGTTGCTTGAGAATGTACCGCCCAATGTCTTTCGCATCAAAGGGGTGATCGACCTGGTGGGCCGTGGCGCCACGCTGGTGCAGTTCGTTGGCGGGCGATTCAATCTGAGCGAATTTCAAAATCTAAAAGAGACGGAGCGATTCCTGGTGCTGATCGGTCATGAACTCGACGCTACGGCTGCGGCCGTTCGCTCGCTTGATGCTATGCACAATGCCGGTGACTTTACAGTATGAAAGGAACGATACTGAAGGGCACTCCTTTGAACATATTTTCAATGTCGAATCCAGTTTCTCGGGAACTCATCATCACCTGAGTTTCATAACGTCTAATGTGTCACGAATACGACGATACGCCTCTTTTAGCTCTTCACCGACAAGCTGCGTCGCCTCTCCAACCTCCTTCGCCGATTGTTCCGTGACCTTTGCTACAACGGCGGCACGCGACTGAAACGTTTCCCACTTGGCTTCAACCTTATGCCACTTCTCTTGCGCATCGACGTTGGCGAGGTGCATCTTAACCCTAACCTCGTCGCGCTCGCGATGCAGAAAACTGGTCAGTTCCGAGTATTCCTGTTTCGCCTTGTCAACAACATCGTTCTTGAACTCAGCAATTTCGTCTTTCATTCTAACCTCCTATAAAAATGTGGATGCCAAACATACGCCTGGTACTTACATCATGCCGCCCATATTCGCCGGCGTTGCTTTTGGCTGGGGTATGGCGGCGACCATCGCCACGGTTGTGATCATCAGGCCGGCAATGGACACGGCATTTTGCAGCGCCACGCGTACCACCTTGGTGGGGTCAAGAATGCCCATTTCCATCATGTCGCCCTATTCTTCAGTTTGCGCGTTGTAACCGAACACACCCTCACCGTTCCTGACTTCATTGAGTATCACCGATGCATCCTCACCGGCATTGTTAATAATTTCCCGCAGCGGGCGTTGCATGGCATCGAGAGTGATTTTGATGCCTATGTTCTTATCATCGTTATCGCCTTGCAACTGGTCGTTGGCAATGGCTTGCATAGTGCGGATTAATGCCACCCCGCCACCCCGCCACCCGGCACAACGCCCTCTACCACTTCCAACTCGTTCTCCATGCCCGAGCCTTCCTCGACGGTTATCACCCCTTCATTACCGACCTTCTCCATCGCCTCAGCGATGATACTGCCGATATCGGCATCGCCGTTAGCGGAAATCGTGCCCACCTGAGCGATAGCCTTGTTAGGCTCGCATGGTGTCGCCAGTTCATGCACCTTCGATCATGGCTTGACGTGCGTCATTGCCGAATTTTATTTCTTTTGCGGTCACTGGAATTCTCCCGGTAATACTGTTTTACATAGAAATATTACGTCGCCCGACACATGCGCCAACAACTACTCCACTACTACTCCACTACTACTCCACTACGATGCAAATAATATCGTCTTCGCGCAGCGCGACGAGTTCTTCGCCTTCAAACTTGATTTCCGTGCCGGCGAATTTATCAAATAACACCTTGTCGCCTATGGCCACACTGACGCGCATAATTTCGCCATTATCGAGCTGTCGGCCGCCTCCCACGGCAACAACCTCGCCTTCCATGGATTTTTTTTCTCTGGCCTTATCGGGTAATACAATACCGCCTGACGTGATATTGTCGTCTTCCATACGACGCACGATAACTCGATCATGCAGTGGCTTGATATGCATTGCGCATCCCTCCATTTACTCAATATGTATTCATTAAACTACTTTCGGAGCGTGGTGATATTGATTGAGATCAAGGTTTATGCTCAACCATCAATGCCGGTGTGGTAGCAATAGATATTGTTGATGTCACTCAAGACCGCGTTGATAGAATTACCGCTCGGTGACGCCAGAAAGCCTATAAGGATTTGCCCCATACCTTTGTACTCTCCATTATCAAATTATTGCAGTTATCAAGGCATGATGTGATGATTGAGCCAATAACGTCGGATTACTGCCACCCAGGTAGCAGAAGAATATAGATATCCAGATTAAAACGCTAAAACCGTTGCAGAAAAACAACAGAAAAGGCCAGCCGTGAAGAAAGAATACCATCGACCCGAGGTGCCGGAACCTGCACTTCCGCAGCAACGCAAGGAGTCGCTGCCCTGGCAAACGCCCAAACCGCCCGAGGAGGACCCCGCAAGCCCGGACAAACTGGACGCTATTCTCAATAGCCCGTCGTATGTGCCGGCGATAGAGGACATCGATTTTCTGGACGGTGATGATGCGCGCGGTATACGCCTGCAGCTTGACTATCTTAAACCGGACAAACTGCTGAAAAAGAACGGCGTTGAACACACCATTGTCGTGTATGGCAGCACGCGTATTATTGAACCCGCCGCTGCGGAAAAAAAAGTAGAACAGCTGCGTGATGCCTTGACCGCCCGGCCTGGTGACAGTGAAATACAGCGACGGCTTTTCGTTGCCGAGCGCATACTGGCCAAAAGCCACTACTACGATACCGCACGCGAGTTCGCCACATTGGTAGCCAAAGCCGGTGCAGGCCCCAATGATTCGCGTTTAGTGGTGATGACCGGTGGTGGTCCGGGTATCATGGAAGCCGCCAACCGCGGTGCACATGAGGCCGGCGCCAAGAGTGTCGGCCTGAACATTACCTTGCCGCACGAACAGTTTCCTAATCCCTACGTTACCCCCGAAATGTGTTTTCGTTTTCATTACTTTGCCCTACGCAAGATGCATTTCGTGCTGCGGGCCAAGGCGCTGGTGGCTTTCCCCGGCGGTTATGGCACATTTGATGAATTGTTTGAAACACTGACTTTGATCCAGACGCGTAAAATTCAACCAGTACCCGTAGTGTTGGTCGGTGAACAATATTGGCGCAAGGCCTTTGATATCGATTTTCTGGTTGAGGAGGGAGTAATCCGGGATTTGTTCTGGTTCGCTGAGACTGCAGAGGACATCTGGGAAGGCCTGCTCTGCTGGTACCAACGCAAAGGTGAAAAACTGATTTAGGATTGAGGATTGAGGAAAGGCAATGAAACTATCATTTCACGGTGCTGACCAGGGCGTTACCGGCTCCTGTCATCTGCTTGAATGTGCTGGCAAACAGGTCCTGATCGATTGCGGCATGTATCAGGGCGATCGCGAGATAGCTGAAGAAAACTCGGAACCTTTCGGTTTTGATCCAGCGGCTATCGATTATCTGTTATTGACGCATGCCCACCTCGACCATTGCGGGCGTATACCGTTGCTTGCCAGACGGGGTTTCAAAGGCGAAGTGATCACGACTGCAGCGTCGGTTGAACTGGCGCGACCGGTCATGCTGGACTCGGCAGGCCTGCAGGAAGAGGAAGCCCGCTACCAGTTACGCAAGGCCGGCGTCGCAAAGGGCGCCGTGACATCAATATTGAACCGCTTTATACCAAGCTGGATGCGCTCAATAGCCTCGAATTCTTTGGCCGTCGGGCCAGCTACGATCAACCCATCCTGGTGGCACCCGGTATTCGAGCCACCTTTATCGATGCTGGACATATTCTCGGTTCGGCAAGTATTTTTCTGCAACTCGAGGAAAACGGTCGGCATCTCGTGAGCTGTTATTTCTCCAGGCGCTCAATACCCAACGCTTTGAGGATGTACTTCTCGTAGATCGGTTCCGACGTACCTTTTTTCAT
>RCMY010003637.1_pt1 | contig 13566 bp, 13 predicted proteins | sample 2041341 | NCBI WGS metagenome assembly RCMY01 (sample SAMN09708234, study PRJNA481090) | Marine sediment metagenome, whole genome shotgun sequencing project. | reverse complement strand
TTGGAGCGCCCATGCCCAGTGGTGATCAATCAGGAACTGGTCACTGACGGCCCGCTTAAGTGAGGAACGCCCTTGAGCAATTGCAACTCGTTCACACTGATGACAAATGTATGTCCGGAAACAACCTGGCCCCATGGCTCGCACCACCGACATGTCCCCTCTTACGCCAAGATGTGATAATCAGCCTGCCGCGTCTTTGTTTTGGCACGAAGCCGGCGTGTTCGTTGGAAAACCTCTGAGGCGAATTTGCATCTCCATCGGTCAGATTTAGATGCACCCCGTTCGGTGCCCGGCACACTATGATGTGATCGGGCGTCAGAGAGAGAGGCGTGCTGTCACCAATGCGCATCTTACAGCATTTCCTGCGCAACACGGAGCCTCCAATCTTGGCCGAACCCCTGTTGGTCTGTGGATCTTTGACCATCAGGCCGATTGATGATCCGTGGGTCCATCGATGTGCTTGTGAAGCAGATCGAACCGGTGAATGACAAGATCGACCGCGCGTCTTTTTGCGTCCGCGTCATCGGTAAAACTCGTAGTCCTGACATACCCTTGGAAATGCACCAGATCGCCCGGCGTCAGGTGGTCGATGATGTGGTCGCGCAATGCGTCTTTGAAGCAGACAATCGTGTTCCAGACGGGTCGTGGAGGCGTCCTTCTATCGCCAGAAAATGCCTCAAGCTCGTGATAGACCGTCAGGACAAGCGCTTTCTCATAGGGTTTGATCGTTCCGACGGTGACGATGGCATTCCATGAGGACGATCCGCTCATGTCCGGCATCCTGTTTCGTCATTTCGTCGAGAGTTGTTCTGCATGACGCCGGTCACTGGTGGCACCAGGGTGCGGGACGACCCGAGCCATAAGGCTCTGCAAGACCGGCAGCGATCATCGCCGGACCAACTTCTCCGTGATGCACCCATAAGCGGGCCAAGCTGCGCCCGTAACGATCTACACCATCATAGGCAATCCGGGTAAGCCCGGTATTAAGCAGGGCCGTCAGATAGGTTGTAGCTTGGGTCGCCAGGACGCGCTCGGCAGTGCAACGGCCCTCTACCTCCGGCGCGTCGATCCCAATGAGGCGAATTTTGGTGCGCTGATACCAGAGCGTGTCGCCATCTACGACACACGTGACCCGTTTTTGGCCAATCGGACATTCCCGCCAGGTGATTTGTTCGGCCTCCGCCCACGTCGCTGAGGCCATGACGAGCAGCGTCGCGTAGGCGACTTGCCATCGCCTCAGAGGGACCTTCATTCTGGACGGAACTCATAGGCTGTCTGAAAATCCCGCAGCAGGCCATTTTGATGAAACGCGCCATAAAGAGCCGGTTCGTCATCCATCGAGCTTACAAACCCACGCACATAGGATTCTATATGTGTGCGATAGCTGGGGTCATCGACAGTGTAGGGAAACGTCTTGGCATCGATGATACGACAGTCTTCGACCGCGATCATGTGCCAGCAATTGTCGCGAATACCAAAAGTCTCGATCTCGTGACGCGTGAGGTGGTTCGACATCAGCGGCTGACATTTTGTCGCGTCGACAGGGAGTGCTGTGCGGGCATGCGGGCTGGTCACCTCTTGGCGCTGTCGGAGCAGTTGGGCAAACATGAGAGCGAAATCATCGTAACGCGCGTCTTCAAGCGCAGAGATCAGACTTGTCTTCAACGTTTCGTCGAGATGTTTCATACCAGAGCTCCTTTGACCGACAGTCGCGAGCGTATCGCATGGTGGTGCGATACCTCGACATCACATGAGTTAGACGCAGTTCAGTCCACTACACGTGCAAAAACCTGTTACAGGGCTTGACTGAGTTTCAGGCTATAAACTTGTAGGCCTTTATATTTGCCGCATCGGACCTCGAAGGAAACAGAATTCTTCAGACGGCATTCAACTTGGCAAATCCACGCTCACTAACGGCGAGGAACCATTCCTGCACTTAGATGGCGTCAAAGATGTGGCCCCTGCCCTTCAAGCAGGCGAACAACTCATGCTCAAAGTAGAGTTTGAGTGTGTCGTCCGATAGGGTGAGTTTGTTTCGCGCGAGATAACCGGCCAGAAGTACAAACGCCTGATCCGCATTGCCTTTTCGAAGGCCTGCTATGATTGCTGCGACTTCTTCGTGGTGATATAGTTTGAATCGTTCACCTGTGTGCCTACTCTAAGATGAGGCACGACCCAAGCCGGGTGTTAGAAACCTTCTGTAACAAAGGCACGCCGCTTTTGGGCGCGAGCGCCTTGTACATGGCAGCGCCACCCGGCCCGAAAGCCGTTTGGAGCTGTTACAGAGAGGGCTCGTCGCTTCACGCCTCGTGTGCGAAGCGCGGGTCCCTTATCGCGCAGAGCAGCAACGTTTGCAATGAAAACAAGTTGTGCGTCTGGGTTTGGGTGGAACGATCTTACGATGAGAAGGTATCGGATGGTAAATCGATACAGCCGTAGAATAATCTACCGGGTTGCGCGCGCGATCGTCACCAGATGGCGAAGACCGCGTAGCGGACTTCGGGAGCGGAGCGACTAGAGCGCAGCCGGCACGGCGCGCCCGACTTGGCAGGCAATGGTAAATAAATGTGCACAGTGTAAGTCGCTTTCGCAGCCAACCCTGACGAGTTTTTCGCGCGCGTCGCCCAAGTCGATACAGAGGCTGTTCAGAACGTTACGCGTGTGATTGAAGCATACGGTCGGAGGGTAAAGAACGGCACATCGAGCGTTCCAGTCACGATAATGCGGGTCCATTATCGTTACCGTTCTAGATCGCTTGCTGAGGCAGAGCATCGGTCAGTATAGCTAGGAATTATCGTATCTTCCCTCGTAAATCGCTTTTCTGGCAGGCGGCGAAAACCATTCTATGATTAGTGCCATGCGAAGGCGTGTTTAGTTCGCACAACTGATACTATTGGCATAGATCATACGCACCACTTCCAACGCGATAATCAAAGCCTGACCGTCTGTCCCATCCCCCGCTCGGTTGCGGCGGTAAGGACGAATTGCGCCGCCGCCAGATCCTGTGCGGCAATTCCGAGGGATCTGTAGACCGTCTGTTCGCGGGGTGATGTGCGGCCGACGATATCGCCATTCAGCAATTGACCAATTTCGCCGTTCAAGGCACCAGCGCTATATCGCTGTGCAGCAATCAGGTCCACGATTTCACCGGCCTGAGCCAGTGCAGACGGCAGGTAATCAACCCAGACCGACGACTTGAGGACCAGAACATCGTCCACTTCGCGCATGCTGGGAATGGAGGAACCGACGACGTTCACATGACACCCTTCGGCGAGCCAAGCATGGTGCAAAACTGGTGTGAGGGAGGCTGTGACGGTACAGATAATGTCCGCCTGTTTCACGGCGGCGCGAACATCAGTACCGGCGTTGAATTGTAGCTTCGGGTGACGGTTTAGGGCAGTTTCGCAGAAGGCTGCAGCCTTGACCGCATCCCGACCAGCGACATTCACAGTCTCAATATCGCGTACCGCACAGATGGCATCAAGATGGTGTTCGGCCTGTTCCCCATACCCGACAATCGCCAATGTCGATGCGTCAGGCCGCGCCAAAGCACGGGTCGCCACTGCGCTGGCAGCCGCCGTGCGGATGGCCGTTAGCAAGCTGGCGTCCATCATCGCAGTCACCTGCCCTGTCACCGCATCAAACAAGATAAACGCGCCCAGATGCGAGGACAAGCCACGTGTCGGATTGTCCGGAAACAGGCTGACCAGTTTTACGCCAAAACACGCCGGGTCGGACAGTGCGCCCGGCATCACACCCATCCGGTTGTTGCCACCAACGGGAACCACATTTCGCAAAGGCAGTTCTGCGCCGCCTTTCGACACAGCTTTCATCGCGGTTTCAACCGTTTCGATAGCATCTGTCATCGACAGCAAGGCCGCGATGTCTTCTGAGGTTAAGACAATCATAAGACACGTTCCGGCGCGGTGCCCCAGTCGGGGCCAGTCACGTTGATCTGCATCACCTGTTCAAGCAGCGCGGTATAGGCTTCGGGCCGCGCGATATAGGGGAAATGTCCGCCCGCCAGAAACTTGTAGGCGACAGGGGGCCTTAGCCGCGCTCGGACGGCGGCGCGCATGGGTTCGGGGATCAGCGGATCATCGTCTGCCTCAATGGTGGTCACAAGGTCATTGGGGATCGCAAGGTCTGGTAAATCAGGCGCATGCTTTAGCGCTGAAAGGCGGCTGCGCAATTCTGCCTCGGGGATGCGCCCACCGACTTCCATCAGCAACAGATCAACCAGATCGCTTTGATCGGGGTGTGCTTCGCGCCAACCTTCGAGGCCTGTACCAAATCCTGTCCGCAAATCTTCGATAGGTCCATTTTCGAGATCAAGGGAATACGGCGGTTGCTGATCAAGGCCCCGCGCGGAATGCAATGTGTTGGCAGCAACCAGACGTGTCACACGCCGGGGCGCAACGCCTGCGATGTATTGCGCAAGATACCCGCCAAGCGAGGATCCAAGTATCGTCGCCTGCGCCACTTCAAGACGGTCCATGAGGGCGACAATATCAACAGCCCAATCCGCCACGCCACCTGTTGCGGGATAACTGGTGGCGATGATCCGAACCCGACCCGAAAGCACCATGATCTGCTGCCAGAAAATGTCACACCTGCCTAGTGTACCGGGGATAAGCAACAGCACAGGCCCCGTGCCGACGTCAAGATATCCCCAGTCCCGGCCACCCAGCATGATCCGCTGCTCGGGGTGTTGTTCGGCAAAACGGTCGCGGTCGGTGATCAGTGCATTGGTCATGAATGGGGGTTCTCCACGGCTGGGTAATAGTCGCGTGCGCGACGGGTATAGGGGATATTGGTAAAATCGGGTGTAATCGCACCGGGCGTTGCCACAGGGATCACGCGTGCCGCAATCGGGTTGAATCCAGCCTGATAGTGGTTTGATGATTTCACACAAACATACCGCTTTTTGGACAGGTCGATGCCCAGTTGGGTAAACGCCTCGGGATGAAAAGTCTGGGTGCGCATGTCGTTGATCACAATGTCGATGCCGCCTGATGTGATCCAGACGACTTCGCCCATTGGTGCGGGCAGATCCCCAAAACGCTGTGTCAGACCGGAAGCGCATTTTTGCACGGTTATGCGCAGGTCTAGCGGATCGCCCGACATAGGGCCGTGTTTGCCCCCAAGGCGCAAATCAAGTGTCGCGCCAGCACCTGCCTCGCGACAGATACGCACCGCGCCGGGGTCATAGAACAGGCCGGTCGCCACATCGGTCATGCCGCGTTCAATCATTGCACGTAGCAGGAAGGTCGCATCCGACGGCGCACCGCCACCTGCGTTGTCAGACATGTCGGCCAGCACGACAGGGCCCTTGGGTTCAGCCAGTGCCAAATCCAGCGCTTTATCAATGCCAGGAATGTCAGTGTTGAGCGCGTGGCGCAGTGCGTAAAGGTCACTGCCCAATTGCTGTGCAACCGCTTCAGCCTGATCACCTTTCCCATCGCAGATCGCCAGCGCCCTTGTCCCTACGCGCGGATGATCGCCCCATGGAAACCCATGAGCGATGGACAACGACAGGATACCGTTATTGCCTTCACGCGCCTGTATCGCATCAACGAATTCCCGCATTGGACCAGCAGTAGTCGGCATTGCCAAAATCATACGGCAGTCCCAATCGCGCATGATCGGGCGCGTCTTGCCCGTCGCGGCATCAACGGCCAGCGTAAAAAGGTCATCCGCTCGCGCGGAGATATCAACGTGCGGATATTCTTTGAATGCCACCAGCAACGTCGCGTTTTCCAGCATCATTTTAGTGAGATGGCAATGCGGGTCCAGCAACCCGCCTATAACTGCACTAGGTGCAATCTGGCGACAGGCGGCGATCAAATCCCCTTCGCAATCTTCATACCCATCCGCGATCATCGCGCCATGCAATGCAAGCAAGATAATTTCTGCACCCCCTGCCGCTTTTAGATCGCGCAGTATTTCGTCGCGGAACCCCTCATAAACCGCCTTGACCGTTGGCCCCGCAGGTTGCGCATGTGCTGAAAGGGATTCAATCACATCCCATCCCAGTGCTTCAGACCGATTACGCCAGACATGCAGCGGGCCGGTCCAGTATTGCACCGGGTCTTGGGTTGCATTGCCGTGGTGGATCGACCCCTCCTGAAACGAGATCATGCCCGTGGGCATCGGTGAAAAGGAATTGGTTTCGGTGCTTAGACCGGCAATGAAGACTTTCATTCGTCAAACCTCATTTGGTGTCTTAAAAACGGCTGGCACTTGACCCGTCACTCGCATCGACGTCATCGCCAGTACATGCAGTACGATGATCACAAATGCTAAGGGCACCGCAGCGGTGAACCAGATCATTGGGACATCTATCATTTCAGCGTTCCGGTTCAAACTCCGCCCCAGAAAGCCGCGCAGCGGATTCATTCGGGAATCGAAGATAGAAAACCAGACCACTGGCGCCGCAAAGATCAGCACACCGCCCGCCCGGATCAGCGCCAGTACCGCTCCAACCCGACCCGCCATTTCGCGCATGTTTGGAAACAGTGTCGGATCAGCAGAAGTGCGGAACGCACAGGACGCGCCCAACATGCCGCCCCAAACCATGGCGCGGCGTGATAACTCTTCGGTCCAGATCGGCGGCGCGTCCAGAATGTAGCGCGCGATGACCTGCCAACCGGCAGACCCGACCATGACCACCACCGCCAGCACCGCCCCCCAAAGGGCGATACTGTTGATCATGGCCGAAAATCGGTCCAGTCCAAGGGCCATCTTGCGCATCGGCTCAGTTGCCCTTTGCCGCTTCCCACTCGGCAATTTGCTCAGGCGTTAGCAAATCACTTTCATAGGCAGGGGCAGAGGCGTCGCGAAATTCCTGCCGCGCCGCTTCGTCCAATGTCTGAACCTCGACTCCGGCGGCACGCAGTTTGTCCAGCACGCCCTCCTGTGTCCCCAACCATGCGCGGTTGGCTTTGTTGGCGGCTTCAACGGCCCCGTCAACTGTCAGGCGTTCCGCATCGCTTAGCCCTTGATACCAATCCTCGGACGCAATCGCGATGCGCAGCGACGGCGATACACCAGCATCTGTATAATGCTTGAGGAAGTCGGTATGTCCGAACAGCAACGGGACAAAATCGGGGTTCATATAGCCATCGGCCACGCCAGTCTGCAACGCATTGGGCACCTCGGCCCAGCTGACGATCGTGCCATCCGCGCCCCATGCCTTGTAAAGCTCGATCTGGCTTTCATCCAGCGCCCGCATCCGCAGACCCACCATATCAGACACTGATTTCACCGGCTTCTTGGTGTTGAAGATACCAGTGGGGTTGCCGACCGTGTCCACTGCCAGCACCCGCACGCCTTCCAGTGTTGTGGCTGCGTTGATCTTTTCCAGCATCCCGCCTTCGTTCAGCGCGCGGTCCACCTCTGCCATGTCTTTGAAGAAATATGGCAGGCGGAATCCATAGATCGTCTTGTCGATGGACCCTACAATGTTGAGCGGTGACATGGAGACCTCAAGCAGGCCTTGCGAGACCTGATCGAACAATTCATCGTCTCCGCCCAATGCGCCGCGCTGAAATTCCTCGGCCTCCATCCCATTTGCCTTGAGGTGTTCGGCAAAAGTATGCGCCCAGACATAGCTGCCGGAGCCTTCCAGATCGGGTGGGCTGTCCAATGCAACCTTGACTTGCGCAGATGCAGCCTGTGCGGAAAAGGCGAATGCCACCACCAGCAATGTCGATTTCAGAAAATGTCGTTTCTTCATTTCTTTGTCCTCCAAATATTGGTTCAGTTTATCATTCTGCGGCGCTATCCCCCCGCCAGTCCGAACGCCTGTGGCAACGCAAGGCTGATTTGCGGATAGGCAATCAGCAAAGCCAACACGGCAATTTCCACCAAAACAAAGGGCACGATTGCCTTTGCCAAGGTCCAGTAATTCACACCTGTCACCGCGGAGACGACCAACAGACAGCCCCCCATAGGCGGAGAAATCAGGCCGATGCACAGATTAAAGCTGAGCACGATACCAAGGTGCACCGGATCGGCCCCTTGTCCCAGCGCCACGGGGGCCAGAAGTGGCACCAACAGAGCGAGGGCAACAGGAATATCCAGCACCATGCCCGCCACAATAAATATCAGATTCAGCACCAACATATAGCCCACCGGCCCAAGGCCCAGCGATGTCACAAGCTCTGAAATCGCCTCTGGTACCCGCTCCAGTGCACCCAAATGGCCAAGAGCGGAGACAGCGCATATGATGATAAAGATCGAGCCAGAGAGCATCGCGGTACGTTGCAAACTGGCAAGAATGGCGGCGGGTGTGAGCCCCTCATAGAACCAGCCCGCACCCAATGCGACAACAACGGCAACCGATGCGGCTTCGGTCGGGGTCATCCAGCCAAAGACGATACCACCAAGGATGATGACCGGCAGTGAAAGGGCGGGAACAGACCGCAGGATTGTAGGCAACAGAGATGGCATGTCCTCTTTTGCGACACTTGGATGATCATCGCGCCATGCGTAAAAGGCATTGAGCGCGATCAAAGCTGCGGCCAACAGCAAGCCCGGTACGATGCCTGCAAGAAATAGCGCTGTGACCGAGGTCTGCATCAGCGCGCCATAAAAGATCAGGATAATCGACGGGGGCACGATTGGGCCTATGATTGACGAGGCGGCCGTAATCGCGCTGGCATAGGTCAGGCTGTAACCACGCCGGGTCATTTCCGGTACCAGCGTGTTGGAAAGGGCGGCGGAATCTGCCACCGCAGAACCAGAGATGCCCGCGAAAAACACCGAGGTCAGCACATTGACGTGCCCCAACCCACCCTGCAAACGTCCGACAATCGCCATCGAAAGGTTAATCAGCGCAGATGTAATCCCACCCCGGTTCATCAACTCGCCCGCCAGGATGAACAGCGGCATCGCCATCAGGGCAAAGACGTCAATCTTTGAGAAAATCTGCTGCGGCAGGATAGCAAGGTAGCGGGTGTTGTCCGTTGCAATGAAGGTCAGAACGGCAGCCCCGCCAATCACATAGGCAAGCGCGAGCCCGGAGGCGAGCAGGGCAATTGCGACGAGCGGTATAAGAGCGATCATGTCAGTACCGCCTCAAGCTCGGTGCCAAGCTGTGCGAAGGTCACGCCTTGGTCCGCGATATCTGCTGGCAACGAGCGCCCCTGAACAAGCGCTGCGGCAGCACGCGCCAATGCCGGCGCCGTCTGAATACCATAGCCCCCCTGCCCCGCCAGCCAGAAAAATCCTGGCGCGGTCGGCTCATAAGCTGCAAGCGGGCAGCCGTCTGGCAAAAAGCTGCGCAATCCGGCCCATTTACTTTCGATCCTGCGGATAGAGAGGTCGAACGCCCGCTCGATCCTGTCGATGCACACAGCGATCTGCATTTCATCAGGATGCGCGTCGCAGGGCGGTGACGGATCGGCATCCGCTGGTGAGATCAGCAACTTGCCCGCGTCCGGCTTGAGATAGAATTGTTCCTCAACATCCACGACCATCGGCCAGCGGCCCGGCTGGACGTTGTCGGGCGATGCAACGATCAGTGCTGTTCGTCGCTTGGGCACAAGTCCTCTGCAGGCGACCCCTGCAAGTGCTGCAATCTCATCTGCCCATGCGCCTGAGGCATTGACCACGATGGGCGCGATCACGGTGCCGGTCCGGGTATGAACTGTCCACTCCCGACCACGCTCAAGTGCCATGACATTGGTTTTGGTGCGCAATTCGCCGCCCCGGGACTTGAAGGTCCTTAGATAATGCTGATGCAGCGCATGCACATCTATGTCGCTGGCGGTCGCATCCAACAGCCCTGATGCCGCGTAGCCCTTGCGCAGCAACGGCGCGGCCTCCTCAACTTCTGCTGCGTCCAGTTCCCGCACAGCATCGCCAAGGTCACAGCGCAGTGCCTGCATCGCCTTGCGTTGATCCTCGCGCGCCACAAAGACGACGCCCCGTTTGCTGAGCAGCGGTTCGGACAGAAAACTGCTGTCAGGCTTCTGGAAGAACCCGCCTGAGGCTCGTGTCAGTGCGCGGATCACCGGAGGGCCATAGGCGACGGTATAAAGTGCTGCTGAGCGTCCGGTGGTGTGGTATCCAGCCTGACTTTCACGCTCCAGCAGCAGAACCTTCAATCCCTCGGCCAATTCGGCTGCAATGGAAGCACCAGCGATACCTGCGCCAATGACAACGCAGTCGAACCGCGTCGCCGCCTGCGCATCCTGTTGACTGTCGTGAATCATTTGGTTCAACTCCCTGTCAAAAGCCTAACATAATTTTCCAATTGGAAAAGAACATTTTTCCAATTGGAAAATTTTTGACTTGCGCGCAACCGGCCCACCCTTATGGTTTGAGAATGGAAAAGGACCTTCCCCAACACACTTCCCAAGACTCCCAGCGGGTTGAATTTGGTCACCGAATTCGCAAGCTGCGCAGCGCACAGAAATGGACGCTTTCGGATCTATCAGAGCGGTCAGGTCTTGCTATTTCCACGATTTCAAAGGCCGAAAGAGGTGTGATCGCTTTGACCTATGATCGGTTGTTAAAACTGGCCAAAGGTCTGAACGTTGATATGTCTGCGTTCTTTTCGGATACGGGCGTGGGCTTTGAACCCGGCAGCTTTGCGCTGGCACGTAAGGGGGAGTTCGAACGGCAGGAAACGGAGCACTATGTTTACGACATGTTGTTCACGGACCTGTGGAATAAATCCATGCGACCGATGATGGGCACCTTGAAAGCGCGCGAATTGTATCAGTTTGATGAATTTGTCCGCCATCCCGGGCAGGAATTCTTGTTTGTGCTTGAGGGCGCGGTGACGGTTCATCTTGACGGCCGCGATCCTGTCTTATTGAAACAGGGCGACAGCGTCTATTTTGACAGCGCAATTGGCCATCTGTATGCATCCAATGACGACGCAGATGCTCGAATTCTGGTCGTTTGCAACGGTGGAAACACTCTGCCTGCTTGAAATTCAAACTAGTTCTAAGTGTCTGTTCTCAGCGCCCGAACCCTGCCAGATCAGGCAGCCAAGTTGCGATCGGCGGGAATAGGAAGACCAACAGAAGGCCTATCAACATTAACCCGGCATAAGGTGCGGCCCCGCTGATCACCTCGGAAAGAGGTGCTTTGGCAATGCCCTTGATCACGAACAAGTTCATCCCCACTGGCGAGGTGATCAACGCCATCTCCAAATGCGAGCATTTCCACAACCTAGATCTACACAAGGTCTCTGATAACACCTTGGTTGCAGCCATCGGGCGCGCAGATACGTTGGCCCATGTAGATACTTATAGTGCTAGTGGGGGGGGTGTAGTTTCTCTTCACAGCACCTCTTACAGCGGGTCGTCAGCGAACTCCTTGGCCTCCAATGTCAATTTTTTGATGCTTTCTGAGCTCTTAACGCATCCGCAAGAAACTTCGCAAAGGGTACGATATCCTCATGAACACTCGCGGCTTCAAGAGCGGCCATGTAGGCCGCGCGGTTCTCAACTTTAATCACCGTCCATGGATGACCAGCGGCTGCTAGCATCACGTTCATCAACAACCGCGCGGTACGGCCATTCCCATCAAGAAACGGATGTATGAAGACGAAGATGAAATGACCGAGCACCACACGCACCGCGGGATTGGTCTCCGCCTGCAAAAGCTCGAAAAATACAGGCATACATTCGCGAACTGCTTCAACGCTCATTGGCACATGCTGGGAACCTCGAATATAGACTGGCGCGTTCCGATAGCCTGCAAGCCGGGCAGCTTTCAAAATGCCCGCCCCCACCGATGGAGTGAACAGCGCACGGTACCATGCGGTCAGATCACGGTCTGCGACTACCGCCACATCTTCACCACTCAGTACGGCGCGTACGCTGTCGCGCACATTTTGAAACGCCTCCCAATAGCCACGTGCGGCAAGCGCATCTTTCATCGCACGATCTCGCGTGTCGCCATCCGGATTCCAACTTCCAGAACGGACCTTTTCGATCAGCTCTGGTGACACGCGGTATCCCTCAATGGACAGTGAATGATAAGCATCCGTCACATAGATTTCGTCCATCGCGGTCAGATAGGCTTCGGCGTCATTTGTAACTGGCTCGGCGGCTGGGAAATGCGCAATCACTGCGTCGCGCATTGCGGCCCATTTTAACCGGATGCGATGCACATGCGGCGACGTTTCCCGCCCCGCATTGGGAACAGTCACGCTTTCTTCGAACGGGTCTATTTCACGCACATCATGCGACACCGATTTCATGGCTGAGACGATCTCATCGGCTGTCCTTGTCTTGCCTATACTTCGAAACGCGCCCGCCAGCCGCCCGGCTGCACGGGTGTGGCCGCCCTCAAGGAGCAGCGCCAAGAGCGCAGAGGCATCTGGCATGATCGCCAGGATTGTCCGCGCATCTATCGCGTTTTGTCTGAAGAAATTTTCTGGGACAAGTATCAACGCTTCTTCAATCGAGAACAGGCGTAGCTGGTCCTTGACGACGAGCGCATCCGCTTGTGCAAACGTCGCGCGGGTCTCAAAAATGGAAGTCTTGTGTGGGAACTCAGTCTTCATGTTCCCAGCCTTCGATGCCCGAACAAGCAGCTGCACAGGCACGGTCGTATCGCCGGCATGCAATTGTAGGGACTGCTCAGGAGACAAGGACCAGTCCTCGCCAAATCGGGCGGCAAGGTACTGCGCACAAAAACCCCAGAATGACGTGTACCAAGCTGTGCTTTCACCTGTTTTCTCGTCGGGCCGAGACGGGATGTACCAGCCTTTGATGACTTCCTTGATAAATCCAGCTTTAATAAGCCGTTCGCGATGGGTACGGGTCAAATCACTAGATTTAACCGCCGTGACACCCTTCGACTGTAATACTTGCAGAACCTCCAAGGACTGCGCCAACTTTTCTGCTGCGATCACCATGTTGCAAATCCCCCACTTGTTCGACCGTTAGGGTTTGAAGCTGTATCATATTTAGGTTTTAATGTCGATTATATTTTATGTTTTTTCGCTGGACGATCTTTAGGATATCAAGCTTATCAATCAAAGGACGGCACTGTACATATCACCGTTGGTGGGTGAAAACACGTTGTTCAAGCCGTGCAAATACACGTGAACTCTGTTGCCATTCTCGCGTTTATCCCGCTTCCTTGACGTTGTTTCCACATCGCATGACCTGTGATCTAATAGGCCTTAATCGTCAATGACGCCTACTCCCGCATCTTCCAGCTGCTCTCTGTCCGGCAGATCACGCAGACTTTGCAGATCGAACGCCACCAAAAACGCTTCTGTGGTCACGAAGGTGTAGGGCGCACCGCGGCGAGGACTGCGCGGGCCAGTGGCGATCAGGTTTCGCGCATGCAGCCGACCAATCAGATCCCGGCTGATGTCCTTGCCGAATATATCCTTCAACCCATCACGGGTGACCGGCTGGTGGTAGGCAACAGCAGCGAGCACTGCGATATCGAACTCGTTCAGGTCCAGCACCTGATCGCCAATATCTGCCGCCACGCGGATCGTGGGAGCGTAAGCGGACCGGGTACGCAACATCCATCCCCCGGAGACCGCTGCAACCTCGAACGACCGCCCATCCAGATCGGCGACAA
>RCMY010003634.1_pt1 | contig 13571 bp, 14 predicted proteins | sample 2041341 | NCBI WGS metagenome assembly RCMY01 (sample SAMN09708234, study PRJNA481090) | Marine sediment metagenome, whole genome shotgun sequencing project. | reverse complement strand
CTTAAAATCAATTGAAGGAACAGCAATCCATGTGCTAGATTTATTAAAAGGTGTTTTAACGTCATCTTTAAAAACAAAACTAGCTGCAGGTTTAATAAAAAATGACTTAATGTCGCTTAAAGAGCAATTAGATTATCCAGAATATGGTGGTGCGGCATTATTTGGATTAAAAGCTCCAGTTATAAAATCACACGGATCGTCTAATGAACGTGCAATATATCACACAATTAAACAAGCGTGTAATATGATTGATAATAATGTAATGAAGGTAATTGATGAAACAATCCAAAAGATGAATGAAGCAAAGGAGAATTAATATGAAAAAAATAGCTTTTATGTTTCCAGGTCAAGGATCACAAGCCCCCGCCATGGGTGCTGCTTGGCAGCAACATCCCTCCTGGGAGTTGGTCGGCGAGGCGTCCGAAGCATCTGAGCGCGATGTCGAGGCACTGCTACTCAATGCCGATGCCGACGAACTCAAGCAGACGCGCAATTCGCAGCTCTCCACCTTTGTGATGAGCATGGTCGTCCTCGACGCCGTCGAGCGGACCGGCGTCGAGCCGGCCTTTCACGCCGGCCACAGCCTCGGCGAATACTCGGCGCTCACCGCCTCCGGTGCCCTCGCATTCGATGACGCCGTGCGCCTCGTCACCGAGCGCGGCAACGCCATGCAAGCAGCCGCTGACGCCGAAGAGGGCACCATGGCCGCCGTCCTCGGACTCGACGATGACAAGGTCGAAACGGCCTGCAACCGAACCGACGGCGACGTTTGGGTGGCCAACTACAACGCACCGGGACAGGTCGTCATCGCCGGCAGCCCGGACGCCATCGAGGCCGCAGCGGCTCAGGCCAAAGCATTGGGAGCCAAGCGGGTCATACCGATCAAGGTTGGCGGAGCGTTCCACACCCCGTTCATGTCGCCCGCCCGCGAGCGCCTACGCAAAGCAATCGTCGACGTCGACATCCGGGACCCACATCGTCCGGTATTCGCCAACGTCGATGCGTTGACTCACCCCTCGGGCGAAGAGTGGGCACAGCTCATGGGCGCTCAGCTCACCAGCCCGGTTCGCTGGCGTCAGACGCTCCATGCCCTCGATGAAGCTGGCGCCACTGTCTTCCTCGAGCTCGGTCCCGGCACCGTCCTGACCGGCATGGCCAAGCGCACGTTGTCGGGAACGACGAACATCTCGGTCTCTACGCCCGATCACGTCGATCAACTGCTCGAGCAGTTGTCCGGCGTTGCCCGTCCTGGCCCTGCCCAGGACGGCGAACACCTCTACGCTGCTGAACGCCTGGTTGTCAGCCCGGCAACGGGGGTCTTCACTGCGGTAGCCGGACTCGCCGATTCGGCATCAGTCACCCGGGGTCAACTCGTTGGCACCGTCGGTGAGGTCGAGGTCCGCTCCCCCTTTGAAGGCTCACTGCAAGGCGTGCTGGCCGTCGATGGCGAGCGCGTGACCACATCTCAACCCATTGCTTGGCTCCGCACTGCCTGATGTTGCGTTCTGCAAACCGCCCCAAACTCTCGAAAGCCCGCTCATGACCTCCCCCGCTCCGGGTGTTGGATTCCGGTTTGCCGGTGTCGGCGCCCACCTTCCCGACACCATCGTCACCAACCACGATCTGTCCAAGAACATGGACACCACGCACGAGTGGATCGTCGAGCGGACCGGCATCGAGCAGCGCCATGTCGGCGGCACGACCTCAGAGCTCGCCACTGCTGCCTGCGAGAAGGCAATGGAACGAGCTGGCGTCGGTCCTGACGACATCGACCAGCTCCTTCTCGCCACGACATCGCCGGACTTCATCTGCCCGGGAACCGCTCCCCAGGTGGCCCACAACCTCGGTCTCGATTGCGGTGCTCTCGACATCCAGGCCGCATGCTCTGGGTGGGTCTACGGCCTGGTCCATGCAAACGGACTTCTTCTTCAAGGCATGGATCGCATTCTTGTCGCCGGAGCTGAGGCGCTCGACCAGATCACCGACTACACCGATCGGGGCACTGGCATTCTCTTCGGCAATGGTGCAGGCGCCGCCGTCATCGAACGTGATCCTTCCGGCGCGAGCGAACTGCTGAGCTTCGACCTCGGCGCCGCCGGCGAGTACGTTCACATCCTCTATGCGGAACACGGCGGTCTGCTCCAGATGGATGGCAAAGAGGTCTTCCGCCAAGCCGTCAAGGCAATCAATCGGTCGGCCACGAATGCGTTGGACCGCGCTGGACTCACAGTCGAAGACATCGACCTCGTGCTCCCCCATCAGGCCAACATCCGAATCGTCGAAGCCGCCTGGAAGAAGCTCGGCTTCACGATGGAGCAAACAGCCATGCGGCTCCACGAGACCGGCAACACCTCAGCTGCGTCGATCCCGCTCGTACTCGATCAAGCGCTCGACCAGGGCCGGATCAAGGAAGGCTCGATCGTGATGTTCCTTGGCTTTGGTGCCGGCATGACCTGGGCCACCACCATCCATCGCTGGTCAGGCGATGTCCGATGAACGTCCTTCGACGAGACGACGATCCCGCTCCTCGGCCCACTCGGCAACCCAGGCGCCCGGCCCAAGAGCAGCGCAAGCAGCGACAGGCGCCCCCAGAGGAAGATCAGCGCATTGCTTTCGTCACCGGCGGAACCCGCGGCATTGGCCTGGCGTGTGCCCTCGAACTGCTCGAGGACGGGCACCGCGTCGTCGTCGGCAGCCGCAATCGGCCCGATCGTCTGCCCGAGGGGCTCGCCTGGGTTCCATGCGATGTCACCGACCCGAAGCAGATTGACGCTGCATTCGATGCGATCGAAGCCGAAGTCGGCCCGGTCACGATCCTGGTCGCCAACGCCGGCATCACCAACGACGGGCTCGTGCTCCGAATGAGCGACGACGACTTCACCAGCGTCGTCGATGCCAATCTCGGCGGTGCGTTCCGTGTCGCCAAGCGCTCAATTCGTCCCATGATGAAGAAGCGATGGGGTCGAATCATCTTCATCTCTTCAGTCGTCGGCGCCATGGGCCAGACCGGGCAGGCCAACTACGCCGCCTCGAAAGCCGGCCTCGTCGGACTTGGCCGGTCACTCGCACGCGAGTTCGCATCCCGAAACATCACCGTGAATCTTGTCGCCCCCGGCCCGATCGAGACCGACATGCTCGACGCCCTCGGCGACGACACAAAGGCCGCCATCGTCGAAGCCGTACCGCTTGGCCGAGTCGGCACTCCAGACGATGTCGCCGCCGCTGTTGGCTTTCTCGCCTCCGACGGCGCCGCCTACATCACGGGAGCCACCATTCCCGTCGACGGCGGCCTCGGAATGGGCGGCTGATCAATCGAAGGTGAACGTTCGGTGGCTCACCAACTCGGTCGGCCCCGACAAAGACGCAGGAAGCCACTGCATCAGTGGTCAGATAGCGTGCAACGGTCCAGCGAGTGTGCTGGCAGACGGTTCAGGAGGAACCAACGTGAGTGATGAACAGAACTTCGAGCGATTCAAGAAGTGTGCGGTCGAGGTGCTCTCGGTCGAAGGCGACAAGATCACCAAGGAATCTCGATTCGCCGAGGATCTCGACGCCGACAGCCTCGACCTCGTCGAGCTCGTGATGGCGCTTGAAGAGGAATTCGACGTCAGCGTCGAAGAAGAGGAACTCGACGGTGTCGAAACCGTTGGGGCCGCCTACGACATGGTCGTCGGAAAGCTCTGATGGAGCGTCGGCGCGTTGCGATAACCGGGCTCGGCGTGGTTGCCCCTTGCGGCAACGGTGTCGAGGCGTTCTGGGATGGATTGCACGTCGCTCCGCCTCAGGGCGATGAGCGACATATCGAGGGCTGGGATCCAGCCCCGTTGTTCAACAACCCGAAGGAAGCGCGACGCGCCGACCGCTTCGCCCAGTTCGCGCTGGGTGCGGCCAAAGAGGCGATCGAACAGGCTGGCGACACCGGCCTCGACCCGCAGCGCATCGGCGTGTGGATCGGGACCGGCATTGGCGGGATCGAGACCAACGAGCGAGAAATCGTGACACAGCATGTGAAGGGATCCCGCCGGGTCAGCCCCTTCCTCGTGCCGATGATGATGCCAAACGCTGCCGCTGCCTCGGTGTCGATGAAGTACGGATACCAAGGTCCGTGCGAGAACACGGTCACCGCGTGTGCTGCCGGCACCCACTCCCTGGGGCGGGCTGCAGATTTGATCCGCTACGGCCGGGTCGACGCAATGATCGCTGGCGGCGCCGAGGCACCGATGACGCCAACGGCGCTCGCCGGTTTCCGCAACATGACCGCCATGTCCAACTCCGGCGTTTCGATGCCGTTCGACGAGCGGCGCGATGGCTTCGTCATTGCCGAGGGCGCTGGCGTCCTCGTCATGGAGGAGTGGGAGCACGCCAAAGCACGTGGCGCCACGATTCTCGCCGAGTTCATGGGCTCGGCCAGTACCGCCGACGCCCACCACATCACGGCACCGTCACCGGGCGGCGTCGGTGCAATCCAATGCATCCGCCTCGCCCTGGCCGATGCCGGCCTCGAAGCGGGCGACGTCACCTACGTCAACGCGCATGGCACGTCGACCTCGCTCAACGACGCAGCCGAGGCTGCAGCAGTTGCCGAGGTGTTCGGCACCGACCCAGGGCCAGCGATGAACTCCATCAAGGGAGTCACCGGACACTCGTTCGGTGCCGCCGGAGCCATCGAGGCTGTGTCGGTTGTGCTGTCGATACAGAAGCGTTCGATCCCGCCGACTCTCGGCGTCGAGACCATCGATCCAGCGATGCCGCCGGTCGACTTCGTCCTCGGCGAAGCCCGCGATTGGGAGCCCGCACCAACGATGTCAAACAGCTTTGGCTTCGGCGGCCACAACGGCTCATTGATCATCGCCCCGGCAAGCTGACCAGCACGATCAGCCGCTGAGACTCGTGGCCGTCTCCGGTCCCCTCAGTCTCGAGTGGGAGCTGGAGCGGGTGCCAGAACGACCATCAACTCTGCGGTGCAGGCCGTTTCTCCATTGACGGTTGCTTTGCCGATTCCTTTGCCCCCGCGAGCGGAGAGGCGAGAGAACGCGACCTCGAGATGCAGGGTTTCACCGGGTGATACCTGCCGGCGGAATTTCACTTTGTCCACCCCTCCAAAGAAGGGGATCTTTCCGGCGTGCGCTGGATCAGCAAGCGCTGCACAAGCGCCGACCTGAGCCAGAGCTTCGACCATGAGCACCCCTGGCAGTGTCGGCAGCCCTGGGAAGTGACCGGGCCAAAAGTACTCGTCGCCGGTCAGGCGCCAGATGCCAGCAACTCGCTCGCCTGGGACGAGTTCGGTGAGTTCGTCGACCAGCAGGAACGGAGGTCGGTGCGGAAGCAGGTCGATGGGTTTCGGCAGCAACGGGGACGACATGGCTGAAGTGTGCCAGAGATCAACAACCCGCTGTCAACAACCCACCGTTGATGCACCGAGCGGTCGCTCGTCACCGATGACGGAGACCCGCTCGCCGTAGCGGCTGGAGGGGTGATAGTCCCAGACCGCGTGATGCTGCGTACAGCGGTTGTCCCAGAGTGTCAGGGTGTTTGGCTCCCAGCGCACGCGGGCATGCAGCCTCGGTGTCTCAGCGATGAGTTTGAACAACGAGTCGAGCAGAGCACGGCTCTCCCACCTACGAAGCCCTTTGATGTGAGATGTGAAGCCACTGTTCACGTACAACACCTTCTTCCCGGTGACGGGGTGAACGGCGATGACGGGATGCTCGTTGCGGGGATACCCACCCTCGGGCGGGGTCGTGTTGTAGCTGCCAACGTAGGGAATGCCGCCGTCGTGGACCGCTGTCAGCCCCTCGAGGAAGGTCTGCATCGCCGGAGACAACAGCTCGTAGGCGAGGTACATATCGGCGTAGAGCGTGTCACCTCCGCCCACTTCGGGTGTCTCAGTGATGTAGAGCGCTGAGGCCAGAGGCGGCATCTCATCGCACGTCACATCGGTGTGCCAAGCATCGCCGGCGGTATACGGCGAGTCCTTCGTCGTCTTGACGATCAAGATCTCTGGATCACCGCCTCGCGCGTGATTGAGGGGGTGCGTGTGAAGGTCACCGAAGTAGCGGCCAAACATCTTGTGTGCGTCTCGATCGAGATGCTGATCTCGAAAGACGAGCACCGACCAATCGGCGAACGCTCGTTGGAGGTCCCCGAGCTGGTCATCGTCGAGCGGATGGGAGAGGTCGAGCCCGTCGATCTCAGCACCCAAGTGCGGGGTCAGTGAGGTCAGGCGAAAGCTCGAGTACTGCTTTGCACGACCAGAGCTCGCCGTGTCGATGATTTCTGTTGCGGTCATGAGAGCCCCCTCGTTGCGGTAGATCGGACGCTAGTCGAGTCAACGCGGGCGTTCGAACAGTACGCACGCAGAGCAAACGCGTTGCCAGCAGATTGTTCGCCCCTTCGCCCACCGGAACGCGAAACACCGACCAGGCTTTCCTGGTCGGTGATCGTGTGTATCGCTGGCAGGGACGACCAAGGTCGGGCCCTGACGTTTTGCCTCTGACTGAGTTGATCAGTCTGGCGGCGTTTGCGTGCCCTTGGCGTATGCCTTGAGCTTGGCTCCTGCGGTGATCTTCACTGCAGTTGACGCTGGGATCTCCAGCGGTTCGTTTGTCTGTGGGTTGAAGCCCTTGCGGGCCTTGCGGTCCACCTGCTCGAAGGCGATCATCCCAGGAATCACGACCTTGTCGCCTCCCTTTGCGACAGCTCGAGAGATCTCGAGGAACATGGCGTCGATGACGGCGCCGGCGTCCTTCTTCGACACGCCAGCCCGCTCCGCTGTTGCGTCGACCAGTTCGGTCTTGTTCATGACCACTCCTACTCTTGTCTCCCGCGACTCGGGAGTACGGCAGTAGCAGAGCAGTGCCAAATGACAAAGTCAAGGATTTCGACAGGTTCGCGGCTTGAGGAGCCGCTGAATCAGTGGGACTTCGGCAGCGTCGCAAATCACATCGCGGGCCAGATCACCGTTTCTTGCGCCGACCTGAAGGCCGGTCAGACCGGTTGATTGATCATGGCTGTGCTGGCCTGTTCGAAGTAGTCGTGGAACATCGCCCGCGCCGTCGAGGTGACCTCGGCGCCTTCAGACGAGTGCTTCAGAACCGAGTCGTCCGGTGCTGCAGCGAGCGTGATGTCGATGGCGTTCATCATCAACTCGAACCAAGCGTCGCGCTCGGCTTGTCCAATCGCGAAGGGCAGATGTCGCATGCGAAGTCTCGGGTGGCCCCGCTCTTCGTTGTACGTGCTGGGCCCGCCCCAGTACTGGATCAGGAACAGCGCCGTATGTCGACGAGCGTCCCCGAGGTCCTCGGGATACAGCGGCCGCAACACTGGGTTGGAGACCACATGGTCGTAGAAGTGATCAACCACGGCGACGAAGAACTCTGATCCTCCAACAGCATCGAAGAGCGAGATCCGCACGGGCTCGCCTTCGGATGGATTGTGTTCAGGAGATTCGGGCCTACGGGCCATTCCGTCAGTCATGACATGCGAGGATAGGGGAATGCCCAAGTGCTGCTTTCGGTTCGACCCTGCATGGTGCTACTCATGAGCCCACCCAACACCACGAGCCAGCAGGCCAGATTCAACGAGTTCGTCGTACCCCAACTCGACATCCTCTACCGCACTGCTCGTTCGCTCACGAGATCCCCGAGCGATGCCGAGGACCTGGTCCAGGAGACGCTGCTGCGAGCGTTTCGGGCGATCGAACGATTCGACGGTCGGTATCCAAAGGCTTGGCTCTTGACCATCATGCGCAATGCCAACATCAACCGGGCAAGGAAGAAGACTCCTGACCTGCTCGACGATCCTGAGCTCATCTTCGAGCGATCCACCCGCCATGCCAACACGGTCACCCCAGAGGACAACGTCGTCGCCCCAATCTTCGACGCCGCCGTCCAGGAAGCGTTCGACCGCCTCTCTGACGACTTCCGCAACGTCGTCGAATTGGTCGACCTCAACGGCTTGTCATACGCGGAGGCAGCCGAGCTGCTCGATGTCCCTGTTGGGACAGTCATGAGCCGACTTCACCGGGCTCGCAAACGAATCCGTGAAGACATCAACGAGCACGGACTCGAATCTCTCCGTCTCGACTCGCAGAGGAACGACACATGATCATCAGCAAACTCCTGAACCGTTTCCGCGGTGGCCCGTCGTGCGACCAGATCATGGAGACACTCCAGAGCTACCTCGACGGCGAAGTCGATGCAGAGACGGCCCGCGAGGTGGCTGGGCATCTCGAGCACTGCACTGATTGCAACTCTGAGTCCGAGGTCTACCGCAACATCAAGGCCTCGCTCGCTAGCTCTGCGGAGCCGGTTGACCCCGAAGTGCTGGTGAGCTTGCGGGCCTTCTCGGACCGCGTCGTTGCTGGCGAAATCGAGTAGCGATCGCCGCGATCAGATCGCCGCTCACATTGCCACGCGCGCCCCAGCGCTGGCGTATAGGATTGTCCGCGTGTTCTTGCTTCTCGACCTTCGACTTCTGTGCCCGACCGCCTGATCCGGCGCGTCGGGACCCAAGCCAGAGACCACACGGCTGTCAGAACCTCCTCCTGAGAGCGTTCCAGCCGACACAGAACCACGAGGAAACTCCATGACTACGTCACAAACCGCTCCAGGCAACCGAGCAAGCATGCGCAACAACAAGCCTGGCGTCATGCCGATCCAGAAGTACCAAGCGTTCCCGATGATCGACATCGATCGAACCTGGCCGTCGAAGACCATCACCGAAGCACCCCTGTGGTGTTCGGTCGATCTTCGTGACGGCAACCAGGCGCTCATCGAACCAATGGATCCCGAACGCAAACGGATGATGTTCGATGCGTTGGTCGCCTACGGCTTCTCCGAGATCGAGGTGGGTTTTCCGTCTGCATCGGACACCGATTTCGAGTTCGTTCGCAGCATCATCGAAGAAGGCGCCATCCCCGACAATGTCACGATCCAGGTCCTGACCCAGTCCCGCACCGAGCTGATCAATCGCACCTTCGAGAGCATCAAGGGCGCAAAGAGCGCGATCGTCCACCTCTACAACTCGACCTCGACCGTCCAGCGGCGAGTCGTGTTCGGGCTCGACGAGGCCGGCATCATCGATATCGCCGTCAAGGGGGCCGAAGACTGCAAGCGCAACGAAGCGCTCATGGGCGACACCAAGATCCGCTACGAGTACTCGCCCGAGAGTTTCACCGGCACTGAGCTCCCCTTCGCGAAGCAGATCTGCGAGGCCGTCATGGACGTGTTCGTCCCGACGCCGGAGAATCCGATCATTCTCAATCTGCCGGCAACCGTCGAGATGAGCACGGCCAACATTTATGGGGACATGATCGAGTGGTTCGACCGCAACATCGTCGGCCGCGACGCGGTCGTGTTGTCCCTGCATCCCCACAACGATCGCGGCACGGGCGTCGCCGCTGCGGAGTGCGGCATGATGGCCGGGGCAGATCGGGTCGAGGGCACGCTGTTCGGCAATGGCGAGCGAACCGGCAACGTCGACATCGTCACGCTGGCATTGAACCTCTACAGCCAAGGTGTCGACCCTGGCCTCGATTTCTCAGACATCAACGAAGCCCGACGCATTGCCGAGCACTGCAACCAGTTGCCCGTGCACCCCCGCCACCCCTATGTCGGCGACCTGGTCTACACCGCCTTCTCCGGCTCTCACCAGGACGCCATCAAGAAGGGCTTCGACGCAATGGCTGCCACTGGCCAGGATCTGTGGGAGGTCCCGTACCTTCCCATCGACCCGAAAGATGTCGGCCGCTCATACGAAGACGTGATCCGAGTCAACTCGCAGTCCGGCAAGGGCGGCGTGGCGTACCTGCTGAAGACGGAGCAAGAACTCGACCTGCCTCGTCGTTTGCAGATCGAATTCACCCGCACAGTGCAGTCGATCACCGACACCACAGGCAAGGAGATCACCGGCAGCGAGATCTGGAACGAGTTCCAGAATCACTACCTGGCCATCACCAAGCCGTACGAGCTGGTCTCGTTCAACACATCCCAGAACGCCTCCGGCCAGGATCGAACCACATTGAGTGCCGTGATGCGCAGCGATGGCACCGAGGTCACGCTCGATGGTGAAGGCAACGGCACCGTCGATGCCTTCGCAGCGGCGCTGAAAGACGTGCTCGGGCTCGATCTGCGGGTGCTGGACTACCACGAGCACGCTATTGGCTCGGGCACTGATGCACGAGCGGTCTCCTACGTCGAGATGAAGATCGGCGACGACGAGATATGGGGTGTGGGGATTCATACCGACATCGTCTCAGCCTCGCTGCGAGCCATCGTCAGCGCGGTCAACCGCAACGCTTCGGCGTAGCGACCTCTCGAGGTTGCCCATCAACGGGTGCCAGACCGCTTCGTGGCCTTCTGCGCTGCGGCGGCCTGCGGCCGAGTCCTCGCTCCGAAGCCACTTCGGGTCTGACACCCTCGTCGTAACGTCGAGAGGGCTACGTCTTCCCGTTGCGAGCTCCGCGCTGCCGGGGCTCCGCGCTCGTTGTTCTTGCAGCCCACTGGTGGCGGGCGTCGAGACGCTCAGCGGTGAGCAGCACCGACGCAGACGAGCTACCAAGGCGATCTGCTGCTCGGACCCGCAACAGTCGAGGTCTCCGAGGTCGAAGTGTCCATGAAGCGAGGACTCGGCCGGAGGCCGCCGCAGCGCAATGGAGCACGAAGCGCCTCGGGGGCCGGGCCGAAAGACTAAGGGGTGACCAAGACGTGATCGGGTTGATAGGTGGACCAGGAGAACCAGAAGGTGTCGACGTGGGGAACGGCTTCGAGCTTTTCGCCGGCGAGGGGGCCGTCGATTGCTCGGCCCAGGATGTCCCAGGTTGATTCTGTTTCTTCGTCAGTGAAGGTTTCGCCGTCTCGAGTGAAGGTGAGTGCCGTGCCGTCTGGTGCTGCTGCGACGAATGCTCCCGTCTGGCCGACGTCTCTGCCTCCGGCAATGTTGCGGTCCTCGAGTGAGGAGTTCAGTCCCCCACGCTGGAAGACGACCAACGTCCGGTCACCGGCTTCGATTTCGACGGCACCATCAGCTGAGAGCTCGTCGAGGAGAATGGCGTAGGTGCCGCTGTTGTCGATGACACCGACAACCCGGTCCTTGGCACCGAACTGATCATCGATCGGCTGCGAGATGAACCCACCGATGGGGCTGGTCGAGGCGTCGTCGTAGCCCACGTATGGGTTCTCGCCGTAGCGCCGACTGAAGCCGGTGTCCGGCGTGAGGACCTCAGCATCGGGAAAGGCCTCGACAAAGGAACCCCATCCGAGGGTCTGGGCCGGAACCAACTGGAGCTGAGCCCCGGCGTAGTGCCCAACGATGCCTTGGCCGGTGAAGTGAGCCCAGAGTGACTCCGTCTGACGGTCGTACATCACCAACGCCGACTGGTACAGCTCGCCAGAGGTTCCAAAGTCGAGCAAACGATCACCAAATTGTCGCTCGAAGACCAACGCCGAGTTGCAGAGCGGGCAGTAGGTCACCGTGACCGGAACGCCACCGACCTCGTCGTTGACGATCTCATGCCAGATGAGGATCTGGATCGGGTAGGCCTTGGTCTCTCCATTGATTTCGACAACGATGACACCTTCGTTGTCATCAGCGATGAAGTCGACCTCGCTGATCGGGGCGTAGTTCGGGTTGTCGATCGGGGGAATTCCGTCTGGAGGAGGACCGCCGCTGACGATGTCGTCCGGGTTCACCACTGACGGCGGAAACGCAGCGGCCTGACGGTCACCGCGCAACGCCGACCCGGCTGGCTCGAGGTCGTAGTCAACCGCCGAATAGTCGAAGCGATCCTGGGCGGACCCACGATCGGCCGTCGTCGCCGAGGACGCGGACGATTGGGTCGCGGGCTCTGCGGACGGCTTGGCGTCCTCGATGCTGGAACACGACGCAACGATGAGGGCCAAGGCAATGAGAGCTGCTGCGGTTCGCATACATGGCAAACCGCCCAACCCCCCGACTTCTTCCCGTTCTGTCCCTCGTAATGACCAGAGATGGTCAATACGAGGGACAGAACGAGCGAGTTGCCTGGGGTGAGGGCTACGTCAGACGCTGTCGAGGGCCGCCCGGAGCGACGCAACGAACTCGATGGCCTGGTCGGTCGAACCACCGTCGAGCATCCGGCGAATGATGGCCGATGCAACCACCACGCCATCGGCGATCTCGCAGATCTCCGCCGCCTGCTCCGGGTTGGACACACCGATGCCGATGATCACCGGCTTGTCAGTGATGTCTTTCAGGCGGCGGGCGATCTCCTTGGCGCTCGCGGCCAAGACCGCTCGCTCGCCAGTGATACCGACGAGCCCAACGCCGTACACAAACCCTCGAGTTCGCTCGACGATGCGGGGCAGCCGCTCATCAGGTGCAGTCGGTGCGGCAAGCATGACGGTTTCGACGCCATGAGCGTCGGCAACCTCAGCCCAGGGACCGACCTCTTCCAACGGAAGATCAGGAAGAATCGCCGCAGCGACGCCAGCTCGCTTCAATGACGCAGCGAAGCGCTCGTGGCCCATGTGGAATGCCACGTTGTAGTACGTCATTGCAATCAGAGGGACGCCAGGATCGGTCTTGGCCACTTCGTCGAGCACCGAGAACGGCGTGACTCCTGAGTCCAGCGCGAGCGCCGATGCCTCCTGGATGGTCGGACCGTCCATCACGGGATCAGAGAATGGAATTCCGATCTCCATTGCATCGGCACCGGCTTGAGCGAAACCCTCGATCAGACGGGGCCACTCAGCGATCGGATAGCCGCCAGTCACATAAGGGAGTAAGAGCTTGCGACCCTCCGCTCGCTTTGCTCGCAGGTGATCTTCGAGGGTGCCGGTGTAGCCGTTCATGAACGCATGGTCTCCAGTGCTTCGGGATCGCCGTCGAGGATGGCCTGAACCTGGGCCACATCCTTGTCTCCACGACCGGAAAGGTTGAGAAGCACCGTCTTGCCAGCGAGCTCGTCTTTCGCCTTGACCATCCATGCAAGACCATGGGCCGGTTCGAGCGCAGGAATGATTCCCTCCGAACGGGACAGCAATTGGAACGCCTCGATGACCTCGGTGTCGGTGACAGACTCGTAGCGAGCACGACCGATCTCGGCGAGGTGTGCGTGTTCTGGTCCGACACCCGGATAGTCGAGGCCGGCGCTCACGGAGTGGGCTTCCTGGACCTGACCGAACTCGTCCTGCATGAGGTAGCTGTGCGAACCATGGACGACTCCTGGGACGGCCCGACCGGTCGCCGCTCCCCCGCTGGGTTCTGCGCCGATGAGTTCGGCGTCGGTGTCGACGAACCCGGAGAAAATTCCGGCGGCATTGGAACCACCGCCAACACAGGCAACCACGACGTCCGGGATACCGCCAAGCAATTCCTGACACTGGGCTCGGGCCTCGTCACCGATCACTCGGTGAAACTCGCGGACCATCCATGGGTATGGATGCGGCCCCATGACCGAGCCAAGCAGGTAATAGGTGTCTTCGACGGTGGCGACCCAGTAGCGCATGGCTTCGTTGACCGCGTCTTTGAGAGTGCGGCTACCGCTCATGGCAGTCCGGACTTCGGCCCCGAGGAGATTCATGCGGAACACA
>RCMY010008951.1_pt1 | contig 13572 bp, 19 predicted proteins | sample 2041341 | NCBI WGS metagenome assembly RCMY01 (sample SAMN09708234, study PRJNA481090) | Marine sediment metagenome, whole genome shotgun sequencing project. | reverse complement strand
CCAATGACTCGCAAGAGCATTGGCTTAATTGATTCTACATTTGATGTAATGTTAATCTGAATGTTCTTCGTTTAATTAAATTTAACCCCTAAGCTATAATTCTATACGTCATGAAAATACATTTAAAAGCACTAGGTTGTAGACTCAATGAAGCAGAGCTTGAGCAATGGTCCAGAGAGTTTACTGGCGAAGGTCATAATATAGTAAAGAACGCAGAAGTTGCCGATGTGGTGGTTGTAAATACCTGTGCAGTAACTATCGAGGCCACTAAAAAGTCTCGAAAACTGATGAATCGTTTGCATCGTGAGAATCCACAGTCGAAATTAGTCGTCAGTGGGTGTTACGCAACACTTGAAGAGAAAGAAGTGGCGTCACGAATAGGTGTTGATCTTGTTGTGAATAATCAAGACAAAGACCAATTGCCGAGAAAGGTAATGGATGAGTTTTCAGCAAATACCATGCCTTTAAATGCGATGGAGCCGGATCAATCCTCATTATTCCTTAGAGGAAAGCAGCGCGCATTTATTAAGATTCAAGATGGTTGTCGTTACCGATGCACTTACTGCATTGTAACGGTGGCGCGAGGTGAAGAAAAAAGCCGCCCGCTAGCTGATATCGTTGAAGAGGTTAATCTTTTGTATCAGCAAGGCATCCAGGAAGTTGTCTTAACTGGTGTGCATGTGGGGGGGTACGGGAGTGATATTGGTAGTTCATTATCTGATTTAGTAAAAATGCTTTTAGCTGAGACTGATATTCCAAGAATTCGCTTCGCATCCGTTGAGCCTTGGGATTTGCCTGAAGAATTTTTCACGCATTTTGAAAATAATCGATTAATGCCGCATATTCATTTGCCCCTGCAAAGTGGTGCCGATTCGGTGCTACGTAGAATGTCACGGCGTTGCAAGGTAGCAGACTTTTCCACTTTGATTAATCAGGCGAGAACGGCAATTCCTGATTTTAATGTAACAACAGATATTATCGTTGGTTTTCCCGGCGAGACTGATGAAGAATGGGTTTCAACACTGAAAAATGTTGAGTCAATAGGTTTTGGACATATTCATATATTTGCTTTTTCTCCGAGACAAGGCACTAAAGCCGCAAGTCTACAAAATCAGATTGCAGATGAGATTAAAAAACAAAGAAGTCATGAACTTCATCAGCTAGCGGATCAATTGAAGAAGGATTTCCATCAGAAACAAATCAATCAAGAAGTTGATGTGTTGTGGGAGGCTCAGAAACAGAATGAGGAAGGCAGACTCGTCTACAGTGGGTATGCGCCTAACTTCTGTCGCGTTGAATCAATTGGTCTGAATGATGTCTTACTAGAAGGTAGAGTAAAACGAACTCAGATTCTGGATTACTCTTCGGCTAAAAGCGTATTAACGGGAAAGGTATTGTAACGATGAAAAACACATTCAAAAAGTTTGTATGTGTGTGGTCAGTGGTGGTTTTGTTTTCTTTAGCTGCTTGTAATGGTCATAAAGCAGAATCTCCTAAGCAGGTAAGTCAGGTTTTTTGGCAAGCGATTCAAGACCGGGATATGGAATCTGCAAAAATGATGGCAACATGGGATACCGTTGATTATCTGAAATATTTAAATACAGATAAATTACATCCAGAAAGATTCGAATTAGGCGAACAAATGATGGGGGAAAACCGATCTGAGGTTTCAACCGTTTTATATACAAGTAAACTAGGACAATCAGGCATTAAAATGCCGGGTGTAACCGTTCTGGTTAAGACTACTCATGGTTGGCGTGTGAATGTTAAGAAATCTATGACCTCGGTAGTGAAATACACCGCCAATAATATTTTTGATCAATTAAACGGCTTGATGCAAGAAGGCGTTAAAGGCTTGGATGAGTCGCTGTCAGAGTCAATGAATGAATTGGGTCGTGCTATAGAAGAAGGTACGCAGGAGTTAAAGAGAGAGCTTTCTAAGCCGTTATTGATGCCTAATGAACCTTTGCCTCAAGTTGAAAAGAAGCATTCAGGAAAGCAAATCTAACGTAAATCGATGAGTTGGGTTTCTGTTGCTATTAAATCTAGTCTAATATCCCAGCTTTCTGGTGTGAGTTTATCAATTTCCTGAAAGTCATAGGCAAATCCCATGAGTAAGGTTTTATTCGGTTTGTTTTTTTTAAAAGCAAAGCAGCGATCATAAAAACCACCTCCCATTCCAAGTCTGTTTCCATTTTTATCAAAGCCAAGAAGTGGGACTAGGACGAGGTCTAACTGTTCTCCGTTGACCAAATCGCTTTCTTTAAATATGGGCTCTGGAATAGAGAATCTGTTGTACTTAAATTTTGTCGTAGGTGTTAATTGACCAAATAACAATCCTTGTTGTTTATCTGATGAGAGAACTGGTAGGTAAAATACTTTGTTAGTATTTTCTCTTTGAGTTTGAGTAATGAGATCTGCAGGGTCAGCTTCTCCTCTAACTGAGTAGTAACTGCCGATATTTTTAGCATGGAGATAGGCTTCAGATTCTTTGACTGTTTCAATAATTTTTTGAGATTTCTCTGATTGTATTTGTTTTGATAAAGATATTCTTTTTTCTATTAAAGGAATTCTGAGTTCGTGTTCCATAATTTAATACTAATAAAATCAATGCAAAATTATAAGTTATAAAAAAACCACCTAAATAGGTGGTTTTGAGTGTTAAGAGTAGCTCCTTCTTTTTGAGCTCTTGGCAATTATGAGTCGTTTGCCTGGCCATATTTTATTGCCACGCATTTTGTTAAGTCTTTTCAGGCGCTTTACAGTAGTGCCGTGTTTGCGAGCAATACGGAATAAATTATCGCCACGTCTAACCTTGTGATAACGAAATTTTGAGCGTTTTCCTCGAGAGTACTTAGCATACCGTCTTGCAGAAACATTGTGCACGTCTTTCGCAGGAGGTAAGGATTGTATCGCTTTGTGCAAACGTCCAGCGTAGCGACGTGGAAGCGTTATTTTGTTTGAGTACCTAGGGGTAGTAATGCCGTGTAGGTAACCAGAGTTAAGTGCAAGTAACTTGTCTGCAGGTACGCCTGCACGTGCAGCAGCTTTTCTTAAGTTTACGGGCTTATTAACATTTATACGTGCAAGAGCAGGGCTGTTTGGAATTCCTCTAAGGTTTACTTGGTATGCGTGTGGATTGCGGAAAATTTCTTTATAAGCGAGTAAACGAGGGACGTATTGCCTGGTTTCTTTTGGCAGATCTAAACTCCAGTAGTCCGTTCTTTTACCTTTGCTTCTATTCTTTGTAATTTCTCTTTCGACTCTATATTCGCCGCAGTTATATGCAGCTAAAGCTAGTAGCCAGTCGCCTCTGAATTGTCGATTAAGCTTTTGTAAATAGTCTAAAGCCGCACGTGTAGCTTGATGAGAGTCTAATCTAGCGTCATAGCTTCGTGTTTGTTTTAAGCCGTAACGGCGACCAGTGGCTGGTATAAATTGCCACATACCAGCAGCGCCAGCATGAGAAAATGCAGAGTTTTTGTAGGCACTTTCCACAAAAGGCAATAAAGCTAATTCGGTTGGCATTTTTCGACGATTTAATTCGTTGACAACCATGAAGAGGTAGTCAGAAGAACGATCTGCTAATTGTTGAATTCTTTGTGGGCTACGAGAGAATTCACGAGTATAGCGTTTTACTTTTGGTTGGTGTTTGTAATCACGAAATCTGAAGCCTTGGTACACTCGATTCCAAAGGTTATGCTGGGAATTCTGTTGCTGTGTTCTTTGTAGGTTGGCTTTTTGGTGTTTTTCTCTTTGAGCTTGCTGAGTTCGTTGTTGATGAGCTTTTCTTCTAGCTGCATTTTGGCTGAGTATCTGCTGACGTCTCGCTGCGTAAGGATCCTGTTTAACAATATTTTTAGCAGGGTTTGCGGAAGGTCGAGGTTGTGCTCCTGGAGCATATGCCTGTTGCTGAGCAGGGACAATTCTAGGTACATCTTGAACGACACCTAATGCTCTAGCGGCATTTAGAATGCTTTGATCATCGGTGTATGTTTGTGCCGAAACAAAGCTTGGAAGTCCAGATATCGATAAAACTGATATAAAAAAAGTAATAGTCACCCTAAAAGGTGAATTTTTGGTTTTCATCCCCATGCCCTTAAAAATTAAATGCTAAAAAAATAGAGTATACTTTTGTAGATGGAATTAATTATATTATATTTACGATTTTTTCATCTAAATATTACTCTATGGTATCCCCCGATATTCCTGACAAATATAGTATGATATGGCTTGAATCTCAAGTTATATATTAGTTTTGAGTTGGTTATGAGAGGCAAATGAAGAATAAATGAGAAACAAAGAGGAAGTACTAAAGCAATGTTCAAATTGGTATAGCTCTCATTCTGGAGCTGCTGCTTTAGAAGAGTTGGATGTCTTTTTTTCTGATTTAATGTCAGAGATATTTGGTTATTATGCCATTCAAATGGGCTCCCTGAGTGGTCAGCAAGATTTGCTCAAACATTCAAGAATTGCTGCAGATTTTTCTTTAGTAAGTGATGATGCTCTTCGATTTAGAGCTGCTGAAGTAGGAGAAACTTTTGAATTAGGCGAGTCAATCAAAGAAAATACTAACAAGGATTATTCTTTGATTGCCTCCAACGAGCAATTACCAATATCGACAGATAATGTTGATTTGGTGGTAGCTAGTCATATACTAGAGTCCTCAAAAAACCCACATCAGGTATTAAGAGAAATAGACAGGATCCTTGTTCCTGAAGGACATTGTATTTTGATCGGGTTTAATCCTTATTCTATTCCAAACCTCGGAAAACAAATAAGGCATTTTCGCCAAAAGCGACAAAGCCCATATAAAATGCGAAGTGTAAATCGGGTTAAAGACTGGTTTTCATTGCTAGGGTTTAAAGTGCTCGATATTAATTATCTGGGTTACAGGCCTGGTGTAAAAAACAAGAAACTATTTGAAAGCTTGCGCTGGCTTGAGAGTTGGGGTGAATATACGGGGCCAATCTTAGGTAATATGTACGTTATTCACGCTAAAAAACGAGTGATTGCAATGCGACCAGATAAGAAGGTTTGGCAGGCACCTGCGGTGTTAAGTGGCGGTAAGGTTGCTTTGAACAGAACTGCGAGAAAAATAAGGCAAGATAATTATTCTAATTTATGAGTGAACAAAAAGTAGTCGTCTATACAGACGGAGGATGCAGGGGTAACCCTGGTCCAGGTGGTTGGGGGGCTGTATTACAGTTCGGTGAGCATGAAAAAGAAATCTATGGTTACGAAGCAGAAACTACCAATAACCGGATGGAGTTAATGGCAGCGATTAGTGCTCTAGAGTTGTTATCGCGTACTTGCGAAATAGAACTTACTACTGATTCTCAATACGTCCGGAAAGGTATTCTAGAGTGGATGGATGGTTGGAAGAAACGCGGATGGAAAACATCAGCCAAAAAACCTGTAAAAAATAAAGACCTTTGGGAAAGACTGGATGCAGCTGTACAAAGTCATAATATAAGTTGGCATTGGATTAAAGGACATAGCGGACATCCAGGTAATGAAAGAGCTGATGATTTGGCTAATCGCGCTATGGATGAAAAGAAAGGGAATACCTAAGGAAATATAAATGATTAGACAGATTTTTCTTGATACTGAAACCACTGGTTTAGAAACGCGCGATGGCCATCGAATAATTGAGATCGGCTGTGTGGAGATGGTCGATAGAAAGCTGACTAATAATAACTACCATCAATACATAAAACCAGATCGTGAAAGTGATGCAGAAGCATTGGCAGTTCACGGTATCACGACCAAATTCCTCTTGGATAAGCCTAGGTTCAATGAAATTGCTGTCGACTTTCTAGAGTATGTAAAAGGCGCTGAGTTAATTATTCACAATGCACCTTTTGATATTGGCTTTTTGAATTACGAGTTGTCTATGTTGACTGGTGGAATAACAGGCGGCGTAACAGATCTTGCTAGCATCTGTGAAATTAGCGACAGCTTAGTTAAAGCTAGGCAATTGCATCCGGGTCAACGTAATTCATTAGATGCTTTATGTAAGCGTTATTTTATCAGCAATGATCATCGGCAGCTTCATGGCGCTTTACTAGATTCCGAGATTCTCGCGGATGTTTATCTGGCGATGACGGGTGGTCAAACCGCGTTATTGTTAGGAGAAGAAGGTTCTGGGGATTCAGAGGCAGGTGCAATCTCATTCAATCGTTTAGATTCAGGCCAGCCACTAACAGTAATAAAAGCTGATGCTTCTGAATTGGATAGTCATCAGCAATATTTAGAGAAAATTCAAGAAGAGTCTGGTAAAAATCTTTGGGATAATTAAAGTAAAAAGTGCCTGAAAGTAGGGGGGTGACTTTTTATCAAATAGTTACCTAGAGGTTATTGGCTATCTTATCTTCCCTTTAAAACTCTCTGCTTATCTCTATTCCAGTCTTTTTCCTTTTCAGTAGCGCGTTTATCGTGCTGCTTTTTACCTTTGCCGATGCCAATCTCTAGCTTTACTCGATTGTTTTTCCAATAAAGTGACAATGGTAAAATAGAATAACCCTTTCGATCTACTTCTGCTTTTAATTTTACGATTTCATAATCATGTAATAGAAGCTTTCTGACACGTGTTGGGTTTGGATTAATGTGTGTAGATGCAGTTAATAATGGTGTAATTTGAGCGCCAGATATCCAGCCTTCTCCATTTTTGATGAATACATAACCTTCTTTTAATTGGGCGCGCCCATCTCGTAGACTTTTGACTTCCCAGCCTTCCAGTACCATGCCGGCTTCAAAAGTCTCCTCAATAAAATAGTCATGAAACGCAACCTTGTTGCGCGCTATGGTTTGGCCGCCATGACCTTTTTTCTTTTTGTTTTTCTTTGCCATTGAAATACTAGCCTATCGTTTTATTGAGTAAAAAGGGATTATAACCTGACGAATCTAAATTTACGCTGTTAGAATATAAACTAAATCAGGTAGAAGAATTGTAGTGGTTTTATCCTATGTCTCAAGTTAATAAAAGCGCTTTAGTGCCTTATAGTGCAGAACAGATGTATAAATTGGTTGAAGATGTGTCGTCGTATCAGCAATTTTTGCCTTGGTGTGGATCATCTGAAGAAATTTCTCGTGAGGGTAATGTTATTGTAGGGTCAGTAACCATTACAAAAGGTTCGGTAAAAAAATCCTTTGCCACAAAAAATATTTTAACCGAAAACGAACAAATAGAAATGATACTGGTAGATGGCCCTTTTAAAAAACTCCATGGGTTTTGGATCTTTACAGAATTAAAGCCTGGTGCGTGTAAAGTATCGCTTGATTTAGAATATGAATTTTCAAGTAAAATTCTGAGTCTGGTGATTGGGCCCGTTTTCAATCAAGTGGCTAATACCATGGTTGATTCTTTTGTAAAGCAAGCGAGGGTGGTATATGGCTGATCAAATCCATGTAGAAGTAATTTATGCGCTACCAGAAGAACAAAACTTGTTAAACGTAGAAGTTGAAGATGGCATCGAGGTACGACAAGTTATTCTTGAGTCAGGTATATTAGAGCAATACCCCGAGTTAGACTTGTATGCCATGAAAGTGGGACTTTTCGGAAAAATAACAACCATGAAACAAAAAGTTAGAGATAAAGATCGAATTGAGATTTATCGCCCTTTAATAGCTGATCCTAAAGAAGTGCGCAAAAAACGAGCAGCTGAAGGCAAGGTGCTTAAAAAAGGCGGTGGAGAAGCAAAAACTGAAAAGGCTGAGAAGTAAATGAGAGGTATGGTGCCGCCAGATCCACAAACTAAGGTCTCATTACCAAGATTTGCAGTCGTTTATGTGCCTAAAAGAAATAGAAAACGTTTTCCGGCTAATTGTGTTGAAATAGTCGAGACTAAGGAAATGGCGATTGCAAATGCTTCTTCTGAAGATAAAAAATTTGCGGCTATTGTTATTGGTCCTTCTAAATCTTCAGAAGGACAATATATTTATTATCTGGGTGAGTGGCTCAAAACTAAGCCATAAGCTACTTTTTAACTTGAGTTAACTGGTTGTTTTCAAAAAATAACGTTAGATTTTGTTTGTTCCCTAACTTGTTGCCGTTACGCTTGAAGTAAATATAATCCCAGCGATTACTTCTAAAGTTGTCTTGTAATAACGGATTACCTAACAAAGAAGCCACTTCTGCTTTACTCATGCCTCGTTGTAGTTGAGAAACAGTCTCATTGTTTAGCGCATTCCCCTGCTGGACTTCCATCTTGTATATAGAACAACTAGAAACTAGTAGCGCTAATGTCAAAGTAACGATAATTTTTAGTATGGAGTCGGGTAGTGTTTTAAACATGATTTTTAGAGACTTATTTTATAATTGTTTAATTATTCTACAATATTTACAGCAGAGCTATTAGTTTTTTAAGTTAAAAGGTGAATAAAAATGTTTATTTGGTGTTATACAAAGTAATTTTCAAATAATTTTTAAAATAATTGTGATTTCAATTTTGCATTTAGTGTCACGAGGCGTATAATATCCCGTTCTTTTGAAACCTTATATTCATTTAACTTACTATTCATTAGTAAAAAACAGAGCAACAATATGCCAAGTGTAAAAGTTAGAGACAACGAGCCTTTTGAAATTGCATTACGTCGTTTCAAGCGTACCTGTGAGAAGGCTGGTGTAGTAGCAGAAGTTCGTAGTCGTGAATTTTATGAAAAGCCAACTTCAATCCGTAAAAGAGAGAAGGCTGCTGCAGTTAAGCGTAATATCAAAAATTTAAAGCGTGAGATAAATCGTCGCGTAAGAATGTATTAATTAATACATTCTTAATATAACTAAAATGTAACTAAATTTTAGTTATACAAATTAAATTACAGTAAATCAAAGATTACTTATTATGTCTGACTTAAAAGAACGCATTTTCGATGATATGAAAACGGCGATGCGTGCCAAAGAGAAAGACCTTCTACTGACAATTCGTACTATCTTAGCTGCGATCAAGCAGCAAGAAGTTGATACCCGTGAAGACCTCAATGATACCGATGTGCTTGCAATACTGGATAAGTTAAGCAAGCAGCGCCGTGAGTCTATCAGTCAGTTTAAAGATGCCAGTCGTGATGACTTGGTAGCTCAGGAAGAAATGGAGCTTGGATTTATCCAGCGCTACTTGCCTGAGCCACTTAGCGATGATGAAGTGCAGAGTTTAGTTGCTGAGGCCATCTCAAGTTCTGGCGCCGAAAGTATGAAAGACATGGGAAAAGTTATGGCTATTCTCAAGCCGCAGGTTCAAGGTCGTGCTGATATGGGGAAAATCAGCGGCATCATTAAAAGCGCTTTAGCAAGTTAAAAAGCAGTTTCTTTTATCGTGTAGAAGCGATATTTCATAGTAAGATCTGTCATCAATAATATGACACCTCCATTTTATATTTAATACATCTAAAGACTTTCTGTTTTTGATGCTATTAATTCAGGACAAATCCATCATGTCAGAATTAAAAAACGATAGATTTCTAAGAGCGCTACTTAAACAACCTGTAGACACCACGCCAGTATGGATTATGCGACAAGCAGGCCGCTATTTGCCTGAGTATCGTGCTACTCGTGCCAAAGCCGGCAGTTTCATGGATTTGTGCGAAAACGCTGATTTAGCGTGCGAAGTGACACTTCAGCCTTTAGAACGTTATGACCTTGATGCCGCAATTTTATTCTCGGATATTTTAACCATACCAGATGCAATGGGCTTAGGGCTTTACTTTGCTGAAGGCGAAGGGCCAAAATTCGAGCGTCCTTTGAAAAGTTTGGCTGATATTCAACAACTACCAGATCCCGACCCAGAAAATGAATTGCGTTACGTGATGAATGCAGTTCGCACGATCCGAAGAGAATTAAATGGTCGTGTACCGTTAATTGGTTTTTCAGGAAGTCCGTGGACACTTGCAACCTATATGGTTGAAGGTGGCACAACTAAAGATTTCGGCAAAGTTAAGGGGATGATGTTTGAAAACCCTGAAGCGATGCATCTTTTGCTCGATAAATTGGCAACGAGTGTAACGTCTTATCTTAATGCTCAGATAGCTGCTGGTGCTCAAGCTGTGATGATTTTTGATACCTGGGGTGGAGTACTTTCACCAGAGAAATACAAAGAGTTTTCTTTGGCTTATATGCAGAAGATCGTATCTGGTTTAACTCGCGAAGCCGATGGCCGTAAAGTACCGGTAACCTTATTTACTAAAGGTGGCGGACAATGGTTAGAAATCATGGCAGAAACTGGTTGTGATGCTTTAGGTTTAGACTGGACGCAAGACATTGCTAGTGCTCGTCAGCGCGTAGGCGATAAAGTTGCCTTGCAGGGTAATATGGATCCGAGTGTTTTATATGCCTCTGCTGACACCATCAAAGACGAAGTGAAGAAAGTACTCACTGGTTTTGGAAAAGGAACAGGCCACGTATTTAACCTAGGCCACGGCATCCATCAGCATATTGACCCCGATAATGTAACCGTCCTGGTTGATGCTGTTCATGAATACGGCAAACAGTAAGTTCTTATTCGATCACGCCTCCCTATATTAATTAAAAAAAGTGCCTGAAAGTAGGGGGGTGACTAAAAGGCTCCTTTAAGTGCTTCGGGTGATTGAATATCATTCACATTAAAAGTGTATCGATAAATTTCAGTTATTTGCATACAAAAAAAACTCCGTGCTAATGTCTGAATCTAAATTTATGCATTAGGACTAGTCCTGTGTATAGTTTAGCCAAAAGGTTTCAACTGTACCTTATGAGATAGTTAATTCGGCATGTCAGGACGGAGGTTTTAAATGTTAATTAAGAAAAATAACGAACTTAGTGAAAATGAAGTAACAGATTATTCGATCTATCAAAATCGACGTACATTTATGAAAACTGCTGCCGGCATAGGTATTGCAGCTGTCAGTGGCCTTCCTGTTATTAATGCTTCTGCAAAAACAGTGTCACCATATTCAACGGATGAAAAACTAACCGAATACAAAGACATTACAACGTATTGTAATTTTTATGAATTCGGTACGGGGAAATCTGATCCTGCTGAAAACGCACACACACTGGTGACGTCTCCCTGGGATGTTATTGTTGAAGGTGAATGCGAAAAGCCAGGGAAATATAATCTTGAAGATTTGTTAAAACCGGTATCCGTTGAAGAGAGAATTTACCGCTTTCGTTGTGTTGAAGGTTGGTCAATGGTAATTCCGTGGATGGGCTTTCCGTTAGCTGATTTAATAAAGCGCATGCAGCCAACATCAAAAGCTAAATATGTATATTTTGAAACGCTTCATGATCCTGAGCAAATGCCTGGTCAAAAACGTGCGGTGCTAGATTGGCCTTATGTTGAAGGTTTAAGAATGGATGAAGCGATGAATCCATTAACACTGATGGGTACGGGCATTTACGGTAAAGATTTATTAAACCAGAATGGTGCGCCTTTGCGCTTAGTAGTTCCCTGGAAATATGGTTTCAAGAGTATAAAAAGCATTGCTAAAATTCGTTTTTCAGAAACTCAGCCTGTAAATTCGTGGCAAAAAGCGAATCGAAATGAATATGGGTTCTTCTCAAATGTGAATCCTGATGTATCTCACCCGCGTTGGAGTCAGCGCAAAGAAAGACGAATTGGCCAATTCCGCAAAATCAAAACTCAAAAGTTTAATGGTTATGGTGAGCAAGTTGCATCATTGTATGCTGGAATGGATTTAAAAAAGAATTACTAAGCGTTTGCTGGTAATTAATGAGTTTCGAAACTAACTGTGCGATGAATCATTTAATCTAATAAAAATAAGTCATTTAATTAAAAGTTGGCAATTAATGAAAATCTCGGAAGGTAAATTTTCACGAATTTTAAAACCATCACTCTTTATATTATTGCTATTCCCATCCATTTATTATGGCTGGGGAGTTTGGCAAGATGCACTGGGTGCTAATCCCTTAGAGGCTGTTATAAGGGGTTTAGGTGATTGGGGTTTAAGGATTCTGTTGCTTACGCTGGCAATTTCTTCCTTAAGGCGTTTGCTCAATTGGGCCCAGCTACTGCGCTTGCGTCGTATGATAGGTTTATATGCTTATTTCTATGTGGTGCTGCATTTACTCGGTTATCTCTGGTTTGATCAGTTTTTTGATTGGGAAGAAATCTGGTTTGATATCCTGGAGCGTCCTTTTATTACGGTGGGTATGATAACCGTTGTTTTGTTAACGCCGCTGGCAGTTACCTCAACCAATGACATGATTAAACGACTAGGTAAGAAATGGAAGAAACTGCATATGTTGATTTATCCTATTTCTATGCTCGGCGTCCTGCATTTCTGGTGGATGGTAAAACTCGATATCACGGAACCCATGATTTATGCTGCAATACTGACTATTTTGTTAGGAGAAAGATTATTTTATAAGTTTTTGAAATAATTTAACCTATTGTTTTTATATATGTTTTTTTATTTAGATATATCCATTCGTCGTGAGTTACTCGACTGAATATTTCAATCGTATATTATGTACCTTAGTTAGACCAGCGAACCACTTAACTAGCTTTAACTAGCTTTAACTAGATAAGTAGCTCCAAAATAATAATAATAAAACATGGTAACTCAATGAATGTTCAAGCCCTAAGTGTAATGGCTGCGGTATCTTTATTAGGATTGTCTGCATGTAGTCAGCAATCTGCCGCACCACAGAATACAGCTAATTCTTCAAAGACATATTATGTCAAAACCCCCAAGCAAGCGCCAAAACCTCAACAAGTAGTTTTTCAGCATCAAAACAGGGCTCCTTCATACAGGCAAGGTGTATCCCAGCAACAAGTTAGACGACCCGCAGTTCAACAACAACCAGTACAACCTTCACAAAATGCCCGCCAGCAAACCGAATTATCAGAGCTTTATGGTATAGGTGATCAAATATTTAAGAATGAAACCGGTGGACGTATAGATCAGCTGGTTCATTGGAATTTAAGAGAAGATTTCGCTGCAATGGGAATCGGACATTTTACCTGGTATCCCTCAGGCCGAAGCCAAAGATTTGGTAATACCTTTCCTGGTTTATTGGATTATTTACAAAAAAATGGGGTTCAATTACCAGCTTGGGTCCAAAGAGCGAGATTTGAAGGCGCTCCCTGGAGGAATCGAGCGCAATTAATGGCTGCAAAGAATACCCCGGAGATCAAGCAGTTCTTCACAGCTTTTGTATAATACGAGACACTTGCAGGCCAAATACATTATGGATCGTGCCATGCGCGCGATGCCTAAATTAGTAAAAAAGACACCTCCCCACTTACGTGGTCAGGTTGCTAACAATCTAAATGCTGTGGCAAATTCGCGTGGCGGTCGATATGTGCTTGTTGATTACGTTAATTTCAAAGGGGAAGGTTTAAACCGAACAGGTGGCTACAAAGGAAAAAATTGGGGGCTATTGCAAGTTCTTGAAGAAATGCGTCCTGTAAGTCCAGGTCAGCAGGCACTTCATGAATTTGCTGATGCATCGATGAGAGTACTTGAGCGTCGTGTAAGAAATTCTAACCCAAGTAGAAACGAAAGGAAGTGGTTGCCAGGTTGGAGAAATCGAACCAATACTTACCGTAACCCAATCTGAAAATATTTAGACATAAA
>RCMY010003633.1_pt1 | contig 13573 bp, 13 predicted proteins | sample 2041341 | NCBI WGS metagenome assembly RCMY01 (sample SAMN09708234, study PRJNA481090) | Marine sediment metagenome, whole genome shotgun sequencing project. | reverse complement strand
ATAATGAAAACCGTCGCCACGCCAAAATGTAGAAACATAAAGAAGGTCCATAGGGTAGGGTTGGGGCCGAACACACCATAAAGTTTACTGCCCTTTTCTTCTAGTTCGTTGATTTCAAGATGCAGTTGCGGCGACCAGAAACTAGTGTTTTCGTTATTAAACTTAATAAAAATATGGTCATCGCTACGGTTGACTAAAAATGGTTTTATTTTGGAGGATTCGAAGGCTGCAAGTATTACTTCCTTGGTGTCAGGAAGCTCTAGCTGAAACCTTGGTCTAAGTACGATTTCGTTTTGAAGGGCTTTCATTGGTCAAGGGTTTAGATGAGCCTAAAATCACTCGTGACATTCTATAGTGCTCGATGCGATTTCAACAACAGCTTTCGGCGAGATATAAGGGATGCCCAGTCCTAATCCCCTTAGAATAAACAACATACCGACGATCACAACAAAAACGGGAATCAAGCGCTGTACTTTTTGTCGGATACCTCCTTTTAGCAATCCACTAAAATAGATGGCTGTTGTCATTAGAGGGACGGTACCCAATCCGAAAAGTACCATATACAGACTTCCTTCAGCCGCGCTGCCCATGGCAATCGCCCCGAAAAGCGCCATATAAACAAGGCCGCAGGGTAAAAAGCCGTTTAAAAAACCGATGGTCAGAAAGGTATCGGGGGATTTCTTTTTCAGCGCTTTACCCAGCTGGTTTTTGACTTTTGAAATGATTTTGTAAACCGGTTTAGAGAGGTTATATCTGTTAAAGGTTTTAAGGGGAATCAACACCACAAGAATCATCAGCACACCGATGGCGATTGACAGGTTTTGTTGCATCCCAAAGACATAGAGACCTTTGCCTAGCAAGCCAAACACCAGTCCGATAATGCCATAAGCCATAAGACGCCCGAAATGATAGATAAAGATCTGTCCGAATTTCTTGGCGTTATTTGATTGATCTACCGGCAGCATAAAGGCGATAGGCCCACACATGCCAACGCAGTGGAGGCTTCCCATTAATCCCAGTATGATGGCGGATAGTAGCATCTCAAATCTAATAAACTATGCTTTCTTTATGCAAGTACATCTCGCCTTCGTATTCCCAAGCGACTTTGATGTCCCAGCGGCCATCCAACAAACGTTTGTCAGGTATGAGCAAATGTGGCTTGGACAGATTGATGGGCAAGTCAAAATCCAAGTTTTTATTGGATGGCCTGTAGAGTGACACTGTACCTTTGATGACTTCGAGATCAAGATTTTCCGGAAAGGTCAACAAAACCCCTTCGGATGATTTTTCTACATGCAATTGTGCGTTGGTGTTCGCATTTTGTTCGGCATTGATTTCATCTTGATATTCGAGGGTCGCCTTGTAATAGTCTTCGGTGACGAGGTCGTGGTTGGCGCGATAATCCGTGCTCATGCGCACAACGAAGAAAAGGATGAAGCTTATAAAGGCGACAAACGCAATGACTATTGATGTTCCCCAATTTAGTTTCATAAATACAATGTTTTAACTTTCATAACTCATAACTCATAACTCCGAACCCATAACTCCGTACTCACTTATAACTCCGTGGTCCCATGAACATCGTATTGGTCGTTTCGATCAGGTCTTCTCCGCTGTAGACGGCGATCTTTACTTTTTCCTTATCGGATTCAAGTGCGGAGTTGTCGATTTCTATAAACAGTGTGCCTTCGGCTAATTTCTGTGCGGGTATTATAAAATCACCGTGGCGCACCAAATCTATTTTTCCTTTGTGCGAAATGAGCTCAAAGTGCACATCGGTAATGTCTCTTGTAGTCTTGTTGACCAGTTTATAGGTATAGACATTGCTGATAGTATTTTCGCCTTTATGTTCGTATAATTGTCCGGGCAATCTCAGTATGTTGGCCTCGACATCGTTGCGCAAAAAGAGCATGCCGATCAAGAGCCCGGTCAATATCGTCAAGACTGCGGTATACCCCTTGAGCCTTGGAGTAAATTTAAATTTTTCTTTTTTTACGATTTCATCCTCGCTGGCATATCGTATGAGTCCCTTGGGTAGGTTAACCTTTTCCATTATCGTATCGCACTCGTCGATACAGGCGGTACAGTTTACACATTCCAATTGGGTGCCGTTTCTGATATCGATTCCCGTTGGACATACGTTCACACATTGGAAGCAATCGATACAGTCGCCGTGGCCCAAAGCTTCTCGGTCTTCGTTTTTACGGAATTTCTTTCTACCGTTCTCGGCCTCGCCGCGTTTATGGTCGTAGGCCACTACGATTGACTTGTTGTCGAGCAAAACGCTCTGCATCCTTCCGTAGGGGCAGGCGATGATACAGACCTGTTCCCTAAACCAGGCGAAAACAAAGTAGAAGACGGCCGTAAAAATCAAGAGCGAGGCCATAACATCTAGATGTTGCAGCGGGCCGTCCATGATATTTTGTATCAATCTGTCGCTACCGATCAGATATGCCAAGAACACATTGGAAATCAAGAACGAAATGATAATAAATACGGACCATTTTAGGCTGCGCTTTCGTATTTTTTCGGCGTTCCATGGCTGGCGATCCAATTTAATCTGTGCGCCGCGGTCACCGTCGATCCAATATTCTATCCTACGGAAAACCATTTCCATAAAAATGGTCTGGGGGCACATCCATCCACAAAAGATACGGCCGAAAGCTACCGTAAACAGAGCGATAAACACCACACCTATGATCATGAGGACCACGAATAGGTAAAAATCCTGTGGCCAAAAGGGGAGTCCGAACATATTGAACCGACGTTCCAGAATGTTGAACATCAGGAACTGGTTGCCGTTTATTTTCACGAACGGCGCTGCAAACAAAAAGGCCAAGAGAATATAACTGACGTATTTACGGTACTCGTACAATTTGCCACTTGGCTTCTTTGGAAAAACCCAATTACGCCTGCCTTCCTCGTCCACCGTTCCGATGGTATCCCTAAATTGTTCTTGGTCTTGTGCCATGAAATGAACTTCTATTTGTTATTCCCAAACTTCGGCTACGCTCAATTTAAACTTAGACGGGAATCTTATGGGGTATATGAGATAGTCGATTTTTTTCGACTTTTATCTGCATCTATTCCTTCCCTTATTCGGAATCCACCCAAATTTCGCCCTCCGGAGCTTTACCATCGGCGGGATTAGTGCCCTGCATGCTCAATACGTAACTGGAGACCTGTGCCATTTCCGAAGGTTTGAGATTAGACTTCCAGGCGACCATGCCTTTTCCGGCGCGACCTCCTTCCGAAACGGTATGAAATACGTTTTTAATGCCACCGCCCAAAATCCAATATTCATCGGCTAGATTGGGACCGATAGAACCGCCACCATCTGGTTTATGGCATACGGCGCAATTCGTGGTATAGATAGCTTCCCCTGCTTTGAGATCCGACGCCTCTGTGAGCAATTCTACGGAATTCGCATCGATCAGGTCTTTGGCTGTTCTCTTGTATTCCTCGATCTCTACCTGTGCTGCCGCCATTTCGCGCTCAAACTCTAGGTCTTGGTCGTATCCGCCGAATACGTGAAAACGGAACATGTACACTACGGCAAATACGATACTTGCGTAGAACAGATACACCCACCATGGCGGTAGTTTGTTGTCAAGTTCACGAATGCCATCGTAGTTGTGATCGAGAATGATTTCTCCTTCTGCCTCGATGGGTTTTGATCCCAATAATTTTTCATACTTCCTTTCGGCCCATTTCCATTCCCATTTCTTGTTTTTCGAGGCGAGGTAGCGTTCTTTGCCCTCTTCCGTAAGGGTTTGGAACATTACGTTCTCGATGGCCGCCAGTATCCCTTCAATCGCGAAGAGTAGCAAGAGAATGAATAGCATAAAAACTTGTGCCATTGGATACTCAAGAATGGCTGGTTTGTTGCCGGATTCGATGAAGAATTCCATCACACCGAGTACTAGGAAGAATGCGATGGGAATGCGAAGCCACCAAAGTTGGTTGTTTTTCATATCTAATTATTTTAGGGTTTTAGTTTCAATCCTCTTCCAACGGCATTTCACTCATTTCTTTGACATGTGCTTTTGAGGCGGTGAACACCCACCAAAAAAGCAGCACGAAGAATACGAAGAAGATAAGCAACGATATCATGGGATAGGTTGCTACATCCTCTATACTTTCTAGATAGCCTTTTACGAATTTTAGCATGACTTTATTTATTTATTCTTTTTTTATTCTCCCGAGACCATTTCTTCCGCCCCCTTAGCTTTGATATCCGTACCCAAACGTTGCAGGTAGGCAATTAGGGAAACGATTTCACGGTCGCGCATTTCTATGAATTCTTCATTGTTTTCTGCGGCATATTTTTTGTCTGCTTCATAACCTTTCGCGAAATCCGGATCGGTATACAGGTTCTTCTCGATTTTCGTTGCCTGTTCGTTCATGGAAGCCTCTGCATTGGCAATTTCCTCTTCGCTATACGGTACTCCAAGCGTTACCATCGTCTCCATCTTTTTTTGAATGTCACTGCGATCGTGCTTATCGCGGACCATCCAGGCATACGCAGGCATGATGGATCCCGATGAGGTACTTTGCGGATCGTACATATGGTTCAGATGCCAGTTATCCGAGTATTTTCCGCCTATCCGGTGCAGATCGGGACCGGTACGTTTACTGCCCCAAAGGAACGGGTGGTCGTATACATATTCCCCGGCCTTCGAATACTCTCCATAACGTTCGACCTCACTACGGAACGGCCTCACCATCTGTGAATGGCAACTGACACATCCCTCTCGGATGTAGAGATCGCGCCCCTCCAGTTCTAGAGGCGTGTATGGTTTTACGCTTGATATCGTTGGGATGTTCGATTTCACTAAAATGGTCGGTACGATTTGAATGATACCCCCGATCAAGATAGCGACGGTCGCCAAAATGGTCAACTGTATCGGTTTTCGTTCCAACCATGTGTGGAAAGGTTCGCCCGCCGTTCTTCTCTTCGAAACCCTTGTAAGTGCAGGGGCCTCGGCAAGTTCGTCTTCTATCGTACTACCCGCGCGTACGGTTTGTACCACGTTATAGATCATAACACAGGCACCGACAATGTACATGCTTCCTCCGATGGCTCGCATCCAGTACATGGGCATGATCTCGTTTACGGTTTCGAGGAAGTTACCGTAGACCAAAGTCCCATCCGGATTAAATTCCTTCCACATTAAAGCCTGTGTAAATCCGGCGACGTACATGGGTAGGGCATAGAGGATAATCCCTAACGTACCTATCCAAAAATGGAAGTTCGCCAAGCCGACGGAATGCAAGCGTGTTTTAGTCATTTTGGGAATCATCCAATAAATCATCCCAAAAGTCAAAAAGCCGTTCCATGCCAAGGCACCGACGTGCACGTGGGCAATGATCCAGTCACTAAAGTGGGCGATAGCGTTTACATTTTTCAGGGAAAGCATGGGCCCTTCAAAAGTGGCCATGCCATAACCGGTAATCGCGACTACCAAAAATTTTAGTACGGGGTCGGTGCGCACCTTGTCCCAGGCGCCCCGGAGGGTCAACAAGCCGTTGATCATACCGCCCCAAGAAGGTGCCAACAACATGATGGAAAATGCTACACCAAGGTTCTGTGCCCAATCCGGCAGCGCAGAATACAGCAAGTGGTGCGGTCCGGCCCAGATATAGATAAAAATAAGGGACCAAAAGTGTATGATGGACAGTTTATAGGAGTAAACAGGTCTATTGGCCGCCTTGGGCACAAAATAGTACATGAGGCCCAAAAACGGAGTGGTCAAGAAAAACGCCACCGCATTGTGACCGTACCACCATTGTACAAGGGCGTCCTGTACACCGGCGTATACCGTATAACTTTTCAAGGCACTGACAGGAATTGCCAGACTATTGAAAATATGAAGTACCGCAACGGTCACGAAAGTTGCCAGATAGAACCAAATGGCCACGTACAAATGCCGCTGTCTTCTTTTGAGCATGGTGCCGATCAGGTTGGCGCCAAAGGCTACCCATACCAAAGTAATGGCGATGTCAATGGGCCATTCGAGTTCGGCATATTCCTTGGTGCTCGTATACCCCAAAGGCAAGGTAATCGCCGCAGCGACAATTATCGCCTGCCAACCCCAAAAATTAAAGTTGCTCAATGCGTCACTGAACATACGTGCCTTGAGCAGTCGTTGGGTGGAGTAGTAGACCCCGGCATAGATGGCATTACCCACGAAGGCAAAGATAACCGCGTTGGTGTGCAAGGGGCGTAAACGACCAAAGCTCAACCACGATATACCGTCGGTATAATTCGGGTACATGAACATAAAGGCGAGCATAAGGCCGACTGACATCCCCACGATACCCCAGAACAAGGTTGCGTAGAGAAACTTTTTCACGATTTTGTTATCGTAATAGAACTGCTGTACTTCCATAATTACACTCGTTTATTTAGTTGGGTATTTTTTGTGTTTACTGTGTTTTTAATCGGTTGGCGGTTACTTTCTTCGTTTTCTTCTTGACCGGCAGGCTAGTATTTCCTTTGGTTTCTTCCTGATGGGCGGGCGGTTTTTTTTCATTCCCTTCCTGACCGGGAGGCAGGTCTTTGCCTTTTTCCCCGACCAGTTCATCTTCGAAAAGCATGCGTACCGAGGGCGTGTAGGAGTCATCATACTGTCCGCTTCTGACCGAAACGATAAATGCGATAAAGAAAATGATCGCGACGACAAGGCTAATGCCCAACAATACATAGATAACACTCATGCTTTTTTTAATTTCGGACGTAAAACTACGTTCGGGATTTTTCACGAAACATGACATTTGTCAGGTTTACATATTTTTTAAACTTCATAGTCTTTTCACTTTAATTTTCTACCCAGCAAATTGGTCATAATCGTAGCGAATGCCACTACGCTTATGGAACTCAATGGCATCAGAATAGCGGCTATTACTGGCCGTAGCTGTCCTGTTACCGCAAAATAGAGTCCGATTACATTATATAATAAGGATAGTATGAAACACAGTTTGACAATCTTCATCGCCTTTTGGGATGCCAGAATGTATTGGTAAAGCTGCTGGAATTTGGAGGCATCCAAAATTCCGTCGCAAGCGGGTGAAAATACGTTTACGTTTTCGGAAATGGCGATTCCCACCTCGGCTTGGGCCAAAGCGCCCGCATCGTTCAGTCCGTCGCCGAGCATCAAGACTTTTTTGCCTCGTTCTTGCAACGATTTGATGAATTGCAGCTTGCTTTCCGGTTTTTGGTTAAAGTAAAGAGGTGTGTTTTGAGGAAGCATTTCTTGCAAACGTTGTTTTTCGCCTTCGTTGTCCCCTGAGAGAATGGCAAGATCGAGAGAATCGGACATCCCCCGAAAAACTTCGCTGACCCCTTCACGATACTGATTGTGGAACACATATTTACCCCTGTACGCATCGTTGCTACTAATATGCACCGAGGTGTTGAGGGCGTCTTTAGTTTGCCGGTTGCCTACAAAATCCACCGAACCGATTTTTATGTGATCATCGTCTTTTGTGCCTTCCAAGCCTTTGCCCAAATGTTCTTCGTATTCATCGAGGGTATAAATATCCTGTTCGGCGAGCAGGTTGTACAAGGTGCGGCTTAGCGGATGGTTGGAAGCTCGGAGGGTATTTTTTAAGAGGGACTCCTCTTGGGCGGTCAGAGGCATGCCTTCATAGGTGGCCGTACTTTTTTTGGAGGTCGTAATCGTTCCCGTTTTGTCAAAGATGGCGGTATCGATTTGGGCGAGCTGTTCGATGGTACGCGTATCTTTCAAGTAGAATTTTTTACGGCCGAAGATTCGGAGAAGGTTCCCCAAGGTGAAGGGTGCGGCGAGGGCAATCGCACAGGGGCAGGCGATGATCAGCACGGCGGTAAATACGTTTAGCGCTTTGCTAGGGTCAAGGTACAGCCAGAACGCGGTGGCCGTAAAGGCGATGGACAGCACGGCAATTGTAAATCGCTTTCCAATGCTGTCCGTCAGTGTTCGAAATTTGCTCTGCGTATCGCCATGGAAAACGGAATTGCCCCATAATTGCGTGAGATAGGATTGTGAGACGGATTTTAAGACATCCATTTCGATAGCACCGTGCAATTGTTTGCCTCCCGCATATACCTTATCGCCCGATTGCTTGCGAACGGGTTCTGATTCCCCCGTGACAAAACTATAGTCGATTCGGGCGTTTCCGTTGATTAAAATGCCATCAACGGGAATCAGTTCTTCGTTACGGATCAACAGGCGGTCGCCCCGTTCAATCTCATGTACTTGGGTGGTGACTTCTTTTCCTTCGGATGTTATCCTAGTGACTGCAATCGGGAAGTAGGACTTATAATCTCGCTCAAAAGAGAGAAAGGCATAGGTTTTTTGTTGGAAGAACTTTCCTAATAATAGGAAGAAGACCAATCCCGTAAGCGAATCGAAAAATCCGCTGCCCCAATTGAACATAATTTCCACCGTACTACGAATAAAAAGCACCAGAATACCCAGGGCAATAGGCACATCGATGTTCAATATTTTACTGCGCAATCCTTTATAGGCCGAAATGAAATATCCCCATCCTGCATAAAAAACCACGGGTAAAGAAAAGGCGAACATCATCCATCGAAATACCACCTCATATTGGTTGAGCCAGAATTCCCCTCCGGAAGAATGGCTCGATGACAGGTCGAAATAATCCGGAAACGATAAGAACATAACATTGCCGAAGGCAAAACCGGCCACTCCCAATTTGTAGATCAGGCTGCGGTCGGTATCCTTTTTTTTATTGTCAAAATCATCTAAGGAAATATAGGGTTCGTATCCTATCTTAGAAAGTAAGATGACCAGTTGCTTTAAGGAAATTTTCGAGGGATTGTAGGTAACCCGAATCATTTTTTTCGGAAAATCCACTTGGGAACCAATAATAAACGGATTCAGTTTGTTCAAATTTTCAAGCACCCAAATACAGGAACTGCAATGGATATGCGGAATATAGAGGTTGACGATTTGCAAATCGCCATCACTAAATTCTGTCAGGCGTTCGATAATAGCCTCGGTGTCTAAGAAATCGTATTTTCCCTCGGTCAACGTTGGCGTGGCACCGGCGGCCGATTGCAGGTCGTAGTAATAGGATAGGTCGTTCGAGGCGAAGATTTCATAAACCGTTTTACAGCCGTTGCAACAGAAATACCGACCATCGAACCCGATAGGTGTCTTTCCGCAATCGTCGCCACAATGGTAGCAGTCAACCGTACCCATACCCAATTTTGCTTTAAAAACGCGTCTTGAAATGATTGTTCAGAATCTTGATTCCGAGAACTATCGGAAGGCTCTTATGCCGAAATGGAAGTCATTTTGTAGTTGCATACACCTATGGCGAACGGAACTAAAAAAAGACAAACCTATCTGAACCGTAAATATAAGAATGAAAATACATTATACGCAGGTAACCATAAGAATTCAAGAAGAGTTTCATGCCTGTTGCAAAGATGCAAGCGGAAGATATCTTAAAACATGATAATTGTCATGTTGCGTGTTTTATGTAAATTGTATTTTCGCTATATTAGTTAAAAATCGGCTAAATGAAAGATGGAATTCAGACCCGTTGCGAGCAGTGTATCGTTCGAAAATTCAATTCGTTACGGGCGATGAGCAAAGTGGAATTGGCTAATGTTTCTCAGAGCAAGACCACCAAAATCGTTAAAAGGGGGGAAGCCATATTTCAGGAAGGGGAAAAACTGAAAGGCGTGTACTGCGTTCGGGGCGGCGTATCAAAGCTTTCGAAATTGAGTCCGAACGGTAAGGACCAGATCGTAAAATTGGCTACTAAAGGCGAGGTGCTCGGACAACGTTCCGTAATCGTGGATGAAAAGGCCAACTTGAGCGCAACGGCCGTAGATGATATGGAGGTCTGTTTTATTCCCAAAGAAAGTATTCTGGACACCTTGAACACTAACCCAAACTTTGCGGTCGAAGTCTTGCGACATATGGCCCACGACCTTCGGGAGGCGGATGACGTTATCGTGAATATGGGCCAAAAAACGGTCAAACAACGCGTCGCCGAGGCTTTTTTCTATCTAAAGACCAATTTTGGGGAAGATAAGGACGGATTTCTCCTGTTGAAACTTTCCCGGGAAGAAATCGCTAATGTGGTCGGTACTGCTACGGAATCGTGCATCCGCATTATTTCGGAGTTCAAGAAAAAGGGATTTTTAAAAACTTCCGGCAAGAAAGTTGCCATTATCGATGAAAAAGGACTCCGTAATGTGGTAGACGGATTTTGATTACAGAGCTATTGGGTTATTTCGTTACCCTATCATTATTTTATTTATCTGTTATTATTTTTGAGACCTACTCAATGGACTTAAAAAATCCGAAAAATACTGACAAATGTCATTTTTTGTACTATTGTCTTCCTCTAAATTTGTAGCCGCATACTTAGCACAGTTCCCATGAAAAACATTCTATTGCCTACAGATTTTTCGGAAAATTCTTGGAATGCCATCCGCTATGCCTTAGAACTTTTCAAAGGTGAGAAGTGTGCTTTTTATCTATTGAACGTATATACCCCTGCCATTGCAAGTAGTCGTTTTATGGCGTCAAGCTTTGAGGGCGGGGCATTGGAAGATGGAGCACGCCTACATTCCGAACGTGGACTTGAAGCAATGTTAAAGCGAATTGACGAATCATATGCCAATATGGATCATCAGTTTCATACCGTTTCTTCATTCAGTCTTTTGGTCGATGAGATCCGGGAGACCGTAGAAAATCACAATATCGATTTGATCGTTACCGGAACCAAAGGGATCTCGGGCCTGAAGGAAGTATTTATGGGAGGCAATACGGTGCGGATTATCAAATCCATCAAAAACTGTCCGGTTTTGGCGATCCCGCAACATTTCGAATTTATTACACCATCGGAGATTGCTTTTGCTACCGATTTCAATCGGTTCTACACGACCTCTGAACTCCGCCCCCTTATCGACATGGCCAAAACTTTCGATGCCGTGATACGAATTGTCCATGTACAATATGAAATTAAGGCATTGACAGAGCTTCAGCAGTTCAATCTCGGCATGCTCCGCAAATATTTGAAAGACGTAGAGCATTATGTGCATACGGTTTCCGAATTGAATTCCGTTTCAAAGACCTTGGAAGCTTTTACGAACGAGCTCGATATTCATTTACTTGCCATGCTCAACTATCAACATAGCTATATGGAGCGGATGACCCGCGAGCCTGTCGTCAAGCGCGTTGCCTTTCATACCCAGATACCACTGTTGGTCATTCCCGAATTGGGCATGGGCGTTTCTCCCAGGCGAAAATCCTCGGAGAGAAATGCGGTGTCGCATTAAGATTTTTGAGTGAGCAAGCCTTTCTTGTTTTTGTCCTAAATTTACTACTGGCTTCCAAATTTCTGCCTCCCTATAGGATGGTCTTCATAAAAATCGGCAAACGTCTTATCCGTGGTATAGTTATCCCTTAACACACGATATACCATAAACACAATCATGACCTGCCCCAATACGGTGACATAGAACACCCAATTGAACGCGAAGTTCATGGCTGACATAATCGTAACGGTTATCAAAACAAGGGTAGTTGCCGCCACCCAGAACATAGCTGAATCTTTCATAATTTTTTATTTCAATATAACGAAAATCAGATTTAACTACTGTTAAGGCCAACTTAAATTGAAATATCGTACCTAGCCCAAATGGGGTTGTTGATACTAGAGGGCAATTGGTCGAAGCGAAAAAGGCATCCATAGCAACGGAAACGATAGAGGCACACTCGTGCATTACAAATTGGTTCCAAATCTTCTGCCGTACCGGTCATATTTACAAATAAATTTCAGGACGCCGTCTTCCTTTAGGTTACTAATAAATCTTTTAACGGCAATTGCTGCTAAGCTGACCCTCTACTTTTGTTCGGAATATGCTGATTAAAATTATCCGTGGGCCTTCGAATTTTAGGGCCGGTTAATTTGGCATCCAAAATAGTTCAAGCAGTTTATAAATGATAGCAGAAAAGTTGATAATGAATCCGTTCGATTCAATAAACAACGGATATAGTTTTTTTGAAACCGGCGCTTCGAAATCTGACAGGCCCTTTCCAAAGAGGATAGAAAACCATTTGAGCCAACTGAACGATTTCGTGCTACAGGATGGATACCCGTGCATCGGGGCACAGGCATCCATCCATAGCAAAAAGATATGTATGGGCGTCTTCAATAGGATGCAAACGGACAAGACAGTTAAAAATTTGGCCTATGGACTATTCGAATACCTCACTTCGGTCAAGGAAAGCAAGAGCCAGTTCCTGAGTTATATCGCCGTTTTTCCCGAAGATGAATTTGCTACGGAACTCGAATTCGAGCAAAGTCTGTGGAAGCTACTCAATGCATTGCACGCTTTACAAAAAGATTATTTCGACTGGGATTCTGCAGTAAGCAAAGAACCTGAAAATCCTGATTTCTCTTATAGCTTCGGGGGCGAGGCCTTTTTTTTGGTCGGCCTACATCCCAAGGCAAGCAGAAAGGCTAGAAGATTTCCTGTGCCGGCCGTTGCGTTCAATTTGCACAGCCAATTCGAGCAACTCCGTGAAAAGGGACGCTATGACATAATGAAAAAAGCCATCCGGCAGAACGAGCTTGCATTCCAGGGATCGATCAATCCGATGCTAGCCGACCATGGCAAGGGCTTGGAAGCACGTCAATATTCGGGGAGAAAAGTAGAAAATAATTGGAAATGTCCCTTTAAACAGAAATAAGATGAAGAGAATTGCACCACAGACCGGTACCGGTTTTGAAATTAAAAAAGGAGATTATCTAAAGGTAGTCTGCCCGGAAGGAGAGCAGGTCGCGGATTTAGTAGCCTACCGTAAAGAGGATATGACCGAATTTATCAGTAACGGTAAAACCTTTGATTACGAAGAGACCATCTATCTGACTACCGGTAATATTCTGTACAGTAATAAAAGCAAGGAAATGCTCGAAATTGTTCTTGATACCTGTGGACGGCACGATTTTCTATTGGCCCCTTGTTGCCCGGACACGTTCAAGAAGTTGTACGACCATGTAGGCGAGCATCCCAGCTGCCGAAACAATTTATATGAAAGCTTAAAAGAATACGGAATAGAGGCGCATACTATCCCCACGGCATTCAACATTTTCATGAAGGTGGATGTCAACAAAGAAGGAAAGGTACAGGTGAAAAGGCCTAAGGCCAAGGCCGGCGATCAAATCATCTTCCGGGCGCATATGGATATGGTTATCGGGCTGACCGCGTGTTCTGCGGAGAAAACGAATAATGGCACCCTAAAAGCAATTGATTATCAGGTGATGACTTTGGAAGAATTCACAAAAGAAAACCCGACGCGACAGAAAAAATAATGTTGTGTTGACAAAACATTAAAATCATGGAAGAAGATTATTATGGTTTACCCACGACCGGGGAGTTTTGGTCTATCGTTGTCTCCACCATCTGCATTTTTGCAGCGGTTATCATATTAACTAGAATTTCCGGAAAGCGGAGTTTCAGCAAGATGTCAAGTTTTGACTTTGCTTCTACCATAGCGATCGGTTCCATCATTGCAACTGCCATCTTATCAAAAAGTGT
>RCMY010007946.1_pt1 | contig 13577 bp, 10 predicted proteins | sample 2041341 | NCBI WGS metagenome assembly RCMY01 (sample SAMN09708234, study PRJNA481090) | Marine sediment metagenome, whole genome shotgun sequencing project. | reverse complement strand
GTTTTGAATGGTGTGTTGGAGGTCATGGGCCTGTCCGACGACGATCAACGTGCCAACGTTTTGCGCACCATCGACAAGTTCGACAAGGTTGGCGAGAGCGGCGTGCGCGAGCTGTTGGGTAAGGGACGGCTGGATGCCTCCGGTGCCTATATTGACGGGGTCGGGCTGAGCGATGAACAGGCAGAGCCTGTTGTCGCATTTCTGACATCGAAGTCGGACACAACTGAAGGCACATTGTCGAACCTGCGGGCCGCTATTGGTGACAGCAGCGTCGGTGCTACGGGTGTGGATGAATTGCAAACTATGGCCGATCTCCTGGCGGCAGGTGGCTACGGCCCTGACCGCATCGTCATCGACCCTTCCGTCGTGCGCGGCCTTGGCTATTACACCGGTCCTGTGTTCGAGGCCGAACTGACGTTTGAAATTCAAGACGACAAAGGACGGCCACGCTCGTTCGGGTCCGTGGCGGGCGGCGGGCGGTATGATGATCTTGTCAAACGCTTCACCGGTCAGGAAGTCCCCGCAACGGGGGTGTCCATAGGTGTAGACCGCCTGCTTGCTGCGTTGCACATGAAGGGCCGTTTGAGCACCGAGACAACCGGCCCCGTGGTCGTCACTGTGATGGACCGCGACCGCATGGCGGATTATCAGGGCATCGTGTCTGAACTGCGTCAGGCGGGCATTCGCGCTGAAATGTATCTTGGCAATCCGAAAAACTTCGGCAACCAGTTAAAATACGCAGACCAGCGCAACAGCCCCATCGCCATCATCCAAGGCGGCGATGAATTGGCCAATGGCACCCTGCAAATTAAAGACCTGATCCTTGGGGCCAAGATCGCTGAAACCGCCACCCTTGAAGAATGGAAAGACCGCCCCAGCCAGTTTGAAATCCCCCGCGCCGAACTGGTTGCGCGGATCAAACACCTGTTGGACGAGCAAAATCAGTGACGTCGAGGCGAGGACTTGAAGAATGAGTACTGAGTTTAATCGCTCCGACTGGGATCGTGCGCGCAACTATCAGGCGGCTATTGCAGAGCAGGGCGCGCTCGTCACGGATGCGGATTATCTGCAATCGGCGGACACTTTGCTCGACCTTTACGGCGAGGATATCCGCGCCCGTGCGTTCACCACTCACGACCCCCTGCGCGGCGAGTTGATGCTGCGGCCAGACTTTACGGTGCCGATTGCCCAGCATCATATGGCCAATGGCGCGGAACCTGCGCGTTACACCTATATGGGTAAAGTTTTTCGCAAACAGGAAGACAACGAGAGCCGCCCGACCGAGTTCGTGCAGGTCGGTTATGAGGTCTTTGATGGCAGCGACCCTGCCGCCGCGGACGCCGAGGTATTCGCGACGCTCGCCGGGTTGCTAAAGGGCGTCCCCGTGACCCCTGTGACGGGTGACATTGGCATTCTGCGGGCGGCTGTGTCCGGCCTGCAGACCACACAGCGCCGCCGCGCTGCGCTCATGCGCCACCTGTGGCGTCCGCGCCGGTTTCGCGCGTTGCTGGACCGATTTTGCGGTCTGACAGAGACACCACCGGCCCGTGCCGCGCTGTTGGCAGATCCCGACCCGATGGCGAAATTGCCTGCAGTGCTGGGCCTGCGATCCGCGTCCGAGATTGCGCAGCGGATCGACGCCCTGCGCGAAGATGCCACCGTCGCCCCGATTTCGCGCGGTGAACGCGATCTGCTGGACGCGCTGGTGAAGGTCCGTGCGACATCGCCCAACGCCTTGGCGATACTGCGGGATATTTCCGTCGATCTGCCGTCGATCAGCGAGGCTGTTGACGGGCTGTCTGCCCGGTTGGATGCGCTGGCCGCACGTGGGGTCGACGTACAATCGCTGCCGTTCGAGGGCGCTTACGGGCGCACCTCAATGGAATATTACGACGGTTTCGTCTTCGGCTTTGCCGCGCGCGCCGATTTGGACATTTCACCCGTCGCAACTGGCGGGCGCTATGATGCGCTAACGGCGGTTTTGGGGGGCGGGGTTGGTGTGCCTGCTGTAGGGGGCGTGATCCGACCAGACCTCGTGGCAATTGCGGAGGGCGCGATATGACCCTGAAACTCGGCGTGCCGTCCAAAGGGCGGTTGATGGAAAAAACCTTCGACTGGTTTGCCGCGCGTGGCGTGTCGTTGCGCAAATCCGGCTCCGATCGCGAATATGCGGGGGCCGTAGACGGCATCGACGGCATCGAACTGGTGCTGCTCTCCGCCGGAGAAATTCCGCGTGAACTGGATGCAGGTCGCATTCACCTGGGTGTCACTGGCTCCGATCTGGTACGCGAGAAACTTAGCGGTTGGGACCAGCGCGTGGTCGAGATTGCCAAGATGGGATTTGGCGGTGCCGATCTGATAATCGCCGTGCCGCAGGCCTGGATCGACGTGGACAGCTTGGACGATCTGGATGCTGCTGCGGCGGCCTTTCGCGCCCACCACGGGTTCCGGCTGCGCATTGCGACAAAATACCACCGTCTGGTGCGGGATTTCCTGCGCGAAAACGGTGTGGCGGATTATCAATTGATCGACAGCCAAGGCGCGACCGAAGGCACCATCCGTAACGAAACCGCCGAGGCTGTGGCGGACATTACTTCAACTGGTGAAACCCTGCGGGCCAATGGTCTGAAAATTCTCGGTGACGGGATGATCCACGCCAGTCAGGCGACTGTGTTTCGCTCTCGTAAGGCGGGGTGGAGCGATACGCAGCGTGAAAAGCTTGTCGAGCTTATGGCGCTGCTGGGACTGAATTAACGGATTAGCTAGAAGACGCCAATCTCGGCCAACGCCGCAGACAGCGACGCGGGCAGGGGCTCTTCGCCCTGATTTGCCTCGCGCAGATCGGCGGGAGCATCGGCGGGGTTGAGATAGCGCCAGCCTTGAAACGGGCGTTTTAAGGTCGGAACGACGTGGATCAGTTTCGGGTCCAGCACGAACGCACAACGGCGAATCCCGTCTTGGCCGATCACCTCATCAAAACGCAGGACTTCCTGCCGGCAGGTCAGCGATCCCTTGATCACCCAATAGATTGACCCGCCGTTAACAATCTCGTTTTCGCGCTTCGGCCACATGCGCGTGATGTGACGTGGCAGACCATCTTTGGTTTGGGCACGTTTCTGCGCTTGCCACTCAGACATGTCTGAGACATTTAGCGTGCCAACCGATAATTTTTGCAGATGAAGTTTCGCAGTCATACTTTCAAACCCAATATGTGGATAAATTGTTCCAATTTTGTTCCACATTTGGTAGGATAGTTCTCCGCCTCCGATTCTGCCAGTGACCTTGAAGGATTCCCCATGACCCGCTTTGCCGCCCCTATTGCCGAACAGATTTGGGACATGAAATACCGTCTGAAAGATGCCGACGGCACGCCAATCGACGCCACAGTGGAAGACACATGGGCGCGAGTCGCCAAGTCGCTGGCCTCCGTCGAAAAGAAGCCCAGCGCTTGGGAGCCGAAGTTCTACAAAGCACTGGAAGACTTCCGCTATCTGCCCGCAGGCCGCATTACAGCGGGCGCAGGGACCAACCGCAGCGTTACCCTGTTCAACTGTTTTGTCATGGGCACGATCCCCGACACCATGTCGGGCATTTTCGAGAACCTGCGCGAAGCGGCGCTGACCATGCAGCAGGGCGGCGGCATCGGCTATGATTTCTCTACGATCCGCCCCAAAGGCGCGATCGTCAAAGGCGTGGCTGCGGATGCCTCCGGCCCGTTGTCGTTCATGGACGTCTGGGACGCCATGTGCCGCACCATCATGTCTGCCGGTTCCCGTCGTGGCGCGATGATGGCAACCATGCGCTGCGACCACCCCGATGTGCAGGACTTCATCACCGCCAAATCCGACGCGGCCCGCCTGCGGATGTTCAACATGTCCGTGTTGATCACCGACCCGTTCATGGAGGCCGTGAAGGCGGACAAAGCATGGGATCTGGTTTGGGATGGCGCCACGGTGCGCACGGTGCAGGCGCGGGAATTGTGGGACAGCATCATGCAGTCCACCTATGATCACGCCGAACCGGGTGTGATTTTCATCGACCGCATCAACAAGATGAACAACCTGAACTACGTCGAATCCATCGCCGCCACGAACCCTTGCGGCGAACAGCCCCTGCCGCCCTATGGCGCCTGTCTGCTGGGCTCTATCAACCTCGCACGGCTGGTGCATATGCCGTTTGAGAAAGCCGCACAGATCAAAGACGACGAATTGACCGAACTGGTCGCCACCGCTGTGCGGATGATGGATAACGTGGTTGACGCCTCGAAATTCCCGTTGGAAGCACAAGCCCAAGAAGCCGCCGCCAAACGCCGGATCGGCTTGGGCGTCACCGGTCTTGCCGACGCTCTGTTAATGACGGGCCTGCGCTATGGTTCCGAAGAAGCGGCGCGTCAGACCGAGCACTGGATGAAAGCCATCGCCCGCGCCGCATATCTGGCGTCGGTGGACCTGGCGAAGGAAAAGGGCGCGTTCCCGTTGTTTGACGCCGATAAATATCTGGCGTCCGGCAACATGATGCAGATGGACGACGACGTGCGCGACGCGATCCGCGAACACGGCATCCGCAACGCTCTGCTGACGTCCGTGGCCCCCACCGGCACCATCAGCCTGTACGCGGGCAACGTCTCCAGCGGTATCGAGCCTGTGTTCGCCTACGCTTACACCCGGAAGGTTTTACAAAAAGACGGCACCCGCACCGAAGAAGAGGTCGTCGACTACGCCGTTAAAATGTGGCGTGATCTGCACGGCGACGCCGAACTTCCGGATTACTTCGTCAACGCCCAAACCTTGCCCGCGATGGATCACGTCCGCATGCAGGCAGCGGCACAGAAATGGGTCGACAGCTCCATCTCCAAAACCATCAACGTCCCCGAGGACATTGATTTCCAGTCGTTCAAGGACGTCTACATGGAGGCGTGGGATTCAGGCTGCAAAGGCTGCACCACCTATCGCCCCTGACGTGACAGGCTCTGTCCTGTCCGTCGAGCCTGAAAAGAAGCCCGAGCTGATCAAGGACGAAAACGCGGGCGACGTCATCTACATGACCGAACCACTGGACCGCCCCGGTGAGCTGACCGGGCAGACCTACAAGCTCAAATGGCCCGATTCCGAGCACGCGATCTACATCACGGTCAACGACATCCTGCATCAAGGCCAGCACCGCCCATTCGAAGTGTTCATCAATTCCAAAAACATGGAACACTTTGCGTGGACCGTCGCCCTGACGCGTATGATTTCCGCTGTGTTCCGCCGTGGTGGTGATGTGTCCTTCGTGGTGGAAGAGCTAAAGGCCGTGTTCGATCCGCGCGGAGGCGCATGGATGCAGGGCAAATATGTACCGTCCATCCTGGCCGCCATCGGTGGCGTGATCGAAAAGCACATGGTCGCCACCGGCTTTCTGGCGGGTGAGGGCATGGGCCTGAAATCCGACCCCCAAGCGGAGGTCGTGAACATCAAACCCAAAGGCAAAGCCTGCGCCAATTGCGGCCAATACACGCTGCGCATGGTCGAAGGATGTATGACCTGTTCAGATTGTGGGCATTCGAAATGCGGGTAAGGTGATTGCTGGTTGATATGATATCGTGACGTCGGACAGCCAAACTCCGTATTTGCGACATAATACGGATTTTGGATTGAACATCACTCACATATCATTTTGATCCTCTTCGATTGGAGAAATAATGTTGGACGTACGCGACGAGTTGACTGTGTCTCCTTTGAAGATTGGGATTTCGACACGAGCGCTGTTCGATCTTGAGGAGGAGCACCGAGTCTTCGAGGACGCGGGAGTTCATGCGTACGTTCAGCTACAGCTTGATCGTGAAAATATGCCATTGAAGGCAGGTGCGGGTTTTGAGGTTGTCGACCGACTGCTTAAGCTGAACGAGAACGAAAAAAAGCCTTTTGTTGAAGTTATTCTGCTTTCCCGAAATTCTCCTGACGTCTCGCTTCGTGCATTCAGTACCATTCAGCAGTTGGGCCTCGATATTAAATTAGGGAGTTTTACAAGCGGACGTCCTCTTGGACCTTTTGTTCCGGCATGGGGGCTCGACTTGTTTCTTTCCAATGATGCTTCGGATGTTGAGGCCGCGGTTACCGCAGGAACTGCCGCAGCCCGACTAATGACCCCGCCAGATACAGTGAGGAGCGAAGTTCCGAACGACGAAGTGCGGATCGCTTTTGATGGCGATGCAGTTGTTTTCAGCCCTGAATCTGATCTCATCTACAAGGAGAGAGGCTTGAAAGCATTTTTCGAACATGAACGTGACAACGCTAAAAACCCGATGCAAGCTGGGCCGTTCGGGAAATTTCTAAAAAAGTTGTCCAAGTTGCGGGAGTTTCATCTGTACAGCCCTGGTGTAAGTAAGGTTCGAATCGGAATTGTGACTGCCAGAAATGCGCCTGCTCATGAAAGAGTCGTCCAAACTCTCAGGGCCTGGGGTACGCCTGCGGATGAAGCACATTTTGTCGGAGCAAATAGCAAGACTCCAATTCTAAATGCAATGGGAGCGCATATCTTCTTTGACGATCAAGAAAAACACGTGCTCGGTGCCGCTTCTGTGGTTCCATCCGGACATGTTCCCGGCCCACATTCGGCTGAAGAGCCGATCATTCCGGCAAGTTGAGTTCTTTGTGATTTGCAGTTGACTGCAAAGTCGGTCGCTCGGCATTACGCTCACGACAACATCTACATCTTCCGGCCGGACGGCTGGCTCCGGTAGTCCGGTACTGACTTGGCTTTTTAAGTAAAATGCAGATTGCTACCTGAATACGGATTCGGCTTCGGACTTGAGGTATAGGTTACCGTAATCTTGGCCGTCGGGTGAAAATGGGGTCACCTTCTCAACCTGGAGCATTCGAGACATTTTTTGCCAACTGGTCCCTTGTGCTTCCGATAGGGTTCGCAGAGTTACAAACTTTGCGTGAAAAGCATCGGCATCTTGAGAGGTTATATATCGCTGACGAACTTTTGTCCTATGGTTAAGTAATTCGGTCGCCGATGTATGACCGTTCATTACCAGTCGGCTTAAAAAGACGGGTTGTCTTATGCCCACGTTTTTTGCAAAGATCTCCAATGACATTTCAGTTGCGTCGGCGGGACCGAGAACCATGGCAACTTCAGCGTGGAAGACGTGGACCGCTCGATACCCCGTAAACTGAACATTATTACCGACACGCTGAATGCGCCCCCCCCAGATCGAACGAATAATCTCGGCTGGCCTAATTTTAAGTCGTTTGGAGGTCTTTGCGATGGGCTCCCAACCGCGCTGCCCTTGCCGTAGCGTTTCAGCCCCGCTCAGTAGTCTATCAAGGAACGTTCGACCATCACGAGGGTCCCAAACATGTTTGGTTTTGGCATCCTTAAGGGCGGGTGAAAGTATATTATCAGCTATGAGCAGGTCGAATTGAGATCGCGACAGATCAATCCCCTCGGCAAATTCCTTTGCCGTAACTAACCTCTCCATTCGTGCCAGAATTTGATCAGCGTCAGACGACTTGAACACGCTCCATGCATCTGGAAGTCTCCCATCGATTATGCCTGCGGCTTTAAGCAATTTCCGGAGCCTGCGAGTGTCTACGCCAAATTCCAGTGAAGCAGTACGCACTGAGTGCAGACGCCTTTCAGTTACATGCCGGCCAAGAAGGTCATCGCCAGGTCCTAACGGCCAAGTCTCGAGTAGGTGCGATGCCAGAATATTTTTAAAGGGTAGGTAATCTGTGTCGTCACGATAGTCGCGAGAGAGCCTGTCGTACAATAGCGGGAAAACAGCCTTGGGCCCCTGATGTGGTTCGGCCAGTCTATTTAACTCTTGTAGAGCTTCATGAATTGCAGCCTCTCCTCGCTTGGCAACCTCGAACCCCATTTGATACAAACCCCATTGAGAGTCAGTATCGATGGCTGACAAGGGTATGCCCTCAAGCTTCATGAGGGCGCTGCCGATTAATCGGCAAAAGTTTGCCGAGGCGTTAAGCTTGAACTTACTTAACCAGGTCTCGTCAACGCCATTTACCAATCGGCCATCCATCCAAAGATCGTAGTCGGCCGTATCTCTGATGCCGTCGGTATGGTCATCCCTCAATATCTTGGGAGCAATTTCTGAGAACCGAGTTACTGTCTCGTACCGATCAATTACGCGACTTTCTTGCCAAAGAGGAACAAGCGCCTGTTCGTGTGCGACGCAGATCATAACGTGAGGTACCAACCAGTCCCCTCGGATAGCCATCATGCTATGGGGCGACGATGCGTTGCCAATGGCGTCTTCCTGAAGGCACATTGGGCATCCGCGAACGATGGACGAAAGAGCCGTTTTACTCGGAAAAAGCTCGTTTCTTAACAAACGACGACTTCTGCTCGACCTACGCAGTGTCCAGTTCAAGAGTGGTTCTGGCGCCATACCTGCAATGCGGGCCAAACGTTCGATAGACTCTCGGTCGCCATCCAGTATTTTCCGGAAAGAAACTCCTATATCTGATCCAAATTCCAACGCGGATATTCCACCGATAAAGGCCATCCGTGACATTAATGAGAACGCAGGCTCACGATCGACTGCAGGAATGTGCAGGGGGGAACTGTGACGGGATGTCATTCTTGCCCCCATGGGTTTCTGTGGTTGTCTGTTATTTTATATAAAAAGTCTCAGTGTCGGTAAACCAAAAGGGTGCATGACCTGCAGACTATATGGATGATCGAAGTGTCGACTACTTTTTCAGACCACGTTGTAGGTGAAACGACAGGCAATTCAGGGCCACTTTGACCGATTTGCCTTCCACTATCCTAGTCTATTTCTTCCACCTTCTCTTAAGTACTTGAAAACGTTTGAAGCTAGAAACGGCGCCCTAAGTGGGGCGCCGTTTTCTTATCTCGAGAGCGAAGGATCAAATTTGCGATTGGGCTCTTGACCTAATCTTGGCAAAAAGTGTCTGGTTCGGGTATGGAAACGCATCGTTAAATTCCGTTCATACTCATATCTTGATCTGCCCCCTCTGGAGCGGCTGCCAAAATGCGCGCCACCCTATCATCCCCCCGCGCACTACCATCTCCGACCTCCCTTTCGGATATGGAAACTGACCATGACACCTACCAATCTAAACGACGTCCATCTTATCGAGCGTAAGTAACGCGCGATTGTTGATCGCCTCGAAAATTTTCTTTTGGATTTTCGCAAAAGGAAACTCGCGAATGTACTCATCGGCGATGACGACCGATCAAACGAGATTGAATGTGAGAATTTCGAACTGTTTGCGGACAAACTCTCTGCAGGAATTGAACTTACCTCATATGATATCATGCGCATTGATGCACCAGCCGAAGGGCTCCTTCTGCGCAGGTACAGCCGTCGTTGATGCAATAAAGTCTTGCGAGAAAACATAAACTCAGATTTTTCGCAAAAATCGTTTTAAAACATGGTGTTGCATCGCTTCTTGTGACGTTGCAGGTTGAGGGCACATAAACCGGCTCTGCGGTGCGACTGACATGTGACGTCTCGCCTCGACGGTCGCGAAACCAACCCGATGATACGGAGATTAACCGTGAATCATATCAAGATTATCGATGTCCCAGACTTAGAAATATCACAAACCAAAATCGCCGAACAGTTACGCGATTTTCTAAGATCTATTCGGAAAAACAAAATTACGCTTGGCCAAGACGATAAACAAGCACTTCTATCAGATGCAGACCCGGAAGATCCCGACGGATTGAACGAGCTTGAGATATCACGTTGGGAAGAGGGTCGCATATCAAAACGCGCTGAAAAGCTCTCAAAGGCGCGTGCCGTCGCGGCCGGTCTAACCCACCTGAAGCCAGATGAACGCGAACGCCTGCAGCCATCCTTGAATGGAATGAAAATTGTTTTGGTGGAAAGCACAGATTGGGCGGACACGATCGCGGCTATGCTGCACGAAGAGATGCCGTGGATGGCGCCCGCTACGGAATATGTTTGGAACTCATTGCGCCGCTCTGCACAACGACGCGAACCAGCTACCTTGCGGCCTCTTATTCTGAATGGCCCGCCAGGGATAGGGAAGAGTGTCTGGGCTCGGTTCGTTGCCGATGCATTATCCGTGCCGCACGTTGATGTCGACGCGAGCAAGGGAGGCGCTGGAATGGCGTTAGTCGGCCTTGAAAGTGGATGGGGATCGGCACTCGCTGGCCGCCCTATCGACCTCATGCTGTCCCGTCGAATTGCCAACCCTTTGGTCATTGTTGATGAAATCTGCAAAGCCCAATCCGCCACCTCGACCCGAGGCGGTAATTACAGTTTTTCCGATTCACTTCTGTCTCTGCTTGAACCAGCAACCGCTGTAAAATGGGAATGCCCGTATTTCCGGGTCAAGTTCGATATGTCCCACATTTCGTGGATACTTACTTCGAATGTCATCAAGAATGTGACCGAGCCAGTCCGTAGCCGTTGTCAGGTTATCGAGTTGCCGGACGTGACGATCGAACAACTCCAGAATTTTGCACAAAACAAAGGTGCGGCAACTGGGCTGTCAGATTGTTCCGTGGAGGCAGTGGTGGAGGCAATCGTTCGAGCGCCCATGGCAACCGGACGACGACAGAGCTTGCGTGATGTTGTGCGGATGCTGGAACGAGCAGAAGTTCTAGAAGGTCGGCCACCTCTCCAGTAGGCATCTTGTGGAGTGATTACGTCAGGAATCCGCGGAAGGTCTGGGCGGCGTCGTGGAAAGAATATGAAGTTGCCTTCGTTTGGAGTTGCTCGAAACGAATTATTTCAGTTTTACGTCCCTACTTTTTTGATAGCCCAGTTGAATACACGCTTATTCTGGAGACATACCCATGCCCGTCCTTATCGTCGCTGACCTTCACCTCGACCTTTGGCTCAGTGTAGATCGCGATCCTTTTCAAGCGGTTGACCCAACTATTTGGTCATCTCTCGACGTACTGATCGTTGCAGGAGACCTGTCCAATAAGCCAAAAGTGCGATGGCCGCATATGATCCGGCACCTTGCGCGCTATATCTCGCCGGAGCGGATCCACTTACTTCCCGGCAATCATGACTATTATGATCATGTCTTGGACGGTGATGACCGGCTCGCCAAGATTTGCGCCGATTCTGGTGTCCATTTCGCGCAAAAGACCGAGGTGGTGGTGAATAATACCCGTCTTCTATGTTGCACGCTCTGGACTGACTTTGCACTACACGACGACCCGCCTGGCGCGATGAAAGACGCTCAGCGTGATATGAACGATTACCGTTACATTCGGCTTGGCAGCGCGGCCTACCGCCGCATCCGCCCGTCCGAAACGGCCGCTATCCATGCAGATCATGTCAGCTGGCTGGAAGAACGGTTGGCGGTCCCATTTGCGGGTCGGACCGTGGTTGCAACCCATCACTGCCCTCATCCGGATTTAATTGGTGCAGAGCGACTGGCGACTGACCCCGCTTATGGTTCGAATATGACTGACATGATCGAGAAGCATCAACCGACATCTTGGGTGTTTGGGCACACGCACTATCAAGCGGCGGCGAAGGTCGGTACAACTTCGCTTTTAAACGTGTCGCTGGGTTATCCGGAACAAGTAAGTTCGGGCCGAGAGGCTGTAACTTTGCTTCGTGGTCTTCTAAATGAAGAGGGGTTTGGTTCGACTTAAAGCCGTAAGGTCGAAAATTATTATATTATTTTGTCAAAAATTCACTCTTCGCACATCTCGAAAACGCACTCCAAACGGCCATGGCTCGCATATGCGGAACCGGACTTTTGCGGCACTCTTTACAGAAGTCGGCAAAGCAGACTCTTCAGACGTTAGCTGAAAGTGCGAACTCCACTTCGTCTTGAAGGCACCTTTGTCACGTCGGGCGGAAACCAGACCTTCGCCGCAGTTGCGACGTATAGGCTCACCGTATGAGAAAGCAGACGTTCGGCAGCACGTGGCGATTTCAACTGCGGCGAGCGGCGGCAGAGAGCCCATTCTGGCGGATGCTGCACAGCAAATGAATGGCTGCTATTCGCTCTGCGGTCAAAACGACCGTTGTGGCTGGATAGAAAACGACCAAAAATGACATCGCCCGCAGCTCCCTTCGAGCTGCGGGCGATACCTTAATGTTGGCCCTAAACTAAGAACTCATTTGGAAACTCTAACAAGGGCCTCTATCAAGCCTATTCGGCTGTGATAACGGCCATCACGAGCTCGCCGTCAATGCGGATCGGGCCGTCTTCTACAGCACCCAGAGTATATTCAAAACCACCGGTCATCGTGCCGCCAGCTTCAGAGTGAACCATCAGCATCAACATATCGCCCGATGCGACGTCTTCCGTCAGGATTGCCGGAACATCGACGTTGTCACCCATCCGCAGCGGTGCATAGCCAACGACTGGACCAGGCTTCATTTCGGCGTCAGTGCGGTGAACGACCATCCAGCCGTTTTCGGCGGCAACAACCATATCGGCGCTGACAACGCCGTTCTCGACCGATTGGTTGGCTGCTTCGACCATTGGGGCAGCTGCGTGCCCGGCAGCAAAAGCACCGGTTGCGGCAGCAGTAAGGGCGAGGGCTGAAATAAGCGTTTTCATAGATATCTCCATTTTCACACTGATCAACATTATGTCCATCAGATTGAGGGAGACACGGAGCGGCCCAGCAGGAAGTTTCATCCGGTGAAGAAAAAGTCTTACTGTGAAATGAGAATATTGGCTAAGACACCGGTTTAAGGGTACTTACACATCACAGAAACACTTCGGGGCCTTCGCCTCCTTTCCAATAAGCAGCCCATGACAATCGAACAAAGACACGAAATTGAAGCGCTGATTGCCCAGGTTGCCTTGGGTGATCAAACTGCGTTTTCGCGTCTCTACGATGCCACTTCGGGGAAACTTCTGGCAGTGTGCTTGCGTGTGTTAAGCGAACGCGCAGCAGCAGAGGATGCAATGCAAGAAGTCTACGTCAAGGTTTGGAACAAGGCCGACCGATATCAGGTTACGGGTCATTCACCAATGACGTGGCTCATCACTATTGCGCGCAATACCGCCATCGATCGGCTGCGTTCTCGCAAGATCGACCGAGACATTGCCGACTACAGTGAGCGCATCGCGGCACCCGGTCCATCACCCGAGCAATCTGCTATCGCTGCTTCTGAATCCAGACGCATTGTTGGGTGCCTGGACGAATTGGACGCAGATCGTCGCGCTGCGGTTACCGGGGCGTACCTCGACGGCAAGAGCTATAAGGACCTGTCCGAACAGTTTGGTGTACCGCTGAATTCGATGCGAACGTGGTTGCGCCGTGGTCTGGCAGCCCTTCGGGAGTGTATGTCGCGATGACGACTGAAATGACTCCAAATGACAAAGATGCAATGGCCGCCGAATATGCTCTTGGGCTTTTGACGGGCGATGATCTTACGCGGGCACAGCGGCTTGTGACTACAGACAGCGACTTTGCGCGATCAGTCACAAGTTGGGAAATTCGGCTGGCGGCGCTTACAGATGAGTTCGTACCCGAGAAACCCAGCCCTTCCCTCAAGACTGCACTGCTTGCTCAGGTATTTCCAAACCCTCAGCCAATATCGTTCTGGGAACGCGTTCGTGTTTGGCAGGCCGTCGGTGCGTTCAGTCTGC
>RCMY010003632.1_pt1 | contig 13581 bp, 27 predicted proteins | sample 2041341 | NCBI WGS metagenome assembly RCMY01 (sample SAMN09708234, study PRJNA481090) | Marine sediment metagenome, whole genome shotgun sequencing project. | reverse complement strand
AGCCGCTGCCGGGTGAACGTGCTCGGTCCTTCCGGGTACCTCACCTGCACCTGCCCGCACGGGCGCCACGCTGGCGGGCATGCCCGCTGCTATCACGTGGCCTCGGTGCTCGCGCTCCTCGGACTGATCGAGGGCCTGGGCGGCGGCGGCGACGAGCGATGAGCCACCTTCGCCACGGCCTGCCGCTGTTCACCGCCACGCGCCATGACACCGTGGCCGCCGTGCTCGATCCCGAGGGCCTCGTTCTGGTCCAGCTCGGCTCGCCGCTGGATCGCCACGAGATCCTGCTCACCGCCAACTCCGCCGCGTACCTGCGCGACGCCCTCGCCCGCGCCCTGGCTGGGCACCAGCCAACACCCGATGAGGAGTTCTGATGATCGCCACCGCCGCCGAGATTGATGCCCTGCGCTCCGCCCGCCCGCTGCGCCCGGTCCCCGTACTCGACATGTTCGACACTCTGACCTGCCCCGCCCCGGCCTGCCGGGTCGAGTCCTTCGCCCGCGCGGACGCGGGCCGCTGCCCGGCCTGCGGCGCGGCTGGTCGCGAGTCGTGGGATAAGCCGTACCTCGGCTGACGTTGCCCGCCACGACCTGCGCGTGTTACAATTCGTAAGACAACACACACCAGGAGGAACCGATGACCGCCGCCGCCACCACCGCAGCGACCACGACATACCGGCTGCTGACCGAGAAGTCCACGGGACGGATCGTCAAGAGCGCGTACGTCAACTGCGGAGCGCGTGCTGCGGCCAGCGCGGCCAGCGCCGAAATAGCCCGGGTCAAGGGCGACTTCGAGTACGCATACGCCCAGGCCAGCAAGGATTACTTCAACCGGTTCGAGATCCAGGAGCGCGTCTGGACGCCCGAGCTGGCCGACGAGCTGGGTCAGGTCTTCGAGGGCGTGCACTACCGTCCCCGGGCGACCAAGCCATATCCGTTCCGCGCGCCGCGCGCCAGCGGGAAACCGAGCACCGAGCTGCGCGCGCTGCGCCGTTATCTGTCCCGGCTGTGGTCCAATCCGGACCACGACCGGCTAGCCGCCGCGCTCGTGGCCGACATCGACGCCGCGATCGCCACGTGGGAGCAGCCCACGCTGATCTGACCGCACCGCTGCATCACACCGCACCGCCACACACCCCAGGAGAGAGCAATGACCCTGACCACCGACTTCCATACCGTCCCTGCGCAGAGCAGCGTTCGCCCGTCCCGGCGGCGCGTGCTGCGCCCGCGGTTCGTGGGCGACCTGCTCGTCTGCGCCGATGGAATCCGCATGATCGGCCTTCCCGGCGGAGTCTGGACCTGGGAGCACTACCGCTGGAGTTCGCTATCTCCGGCTAAGGTGGCCCGGCTCTACGGGCCCGTGCACTACCTGCACGAGGACACCGCCGGCGCGCTGGCCGCGCTGACCAAGCGCCTGAACGCCGCGCTGGCGGCCGCGGCGGTGGCGGCATGAGGGACGTCTTGTTTCTCGCCCTGATCGCGCTGGGCACGATTCCGGTGGCGACCGCGATCCTGATCAACCTGGATAGCGCCCGGATGCGCCCCAACCGGCATCCCGTGCCGACGCGCCCGTGGAATCTGCGCGACGACTGGAGTACCTCATGAGCACCACCGAGTGGGTTCTGTGCGCGCTGCTGGCGCTGTTCAGCGTGTGCGCGCTGATCTGTGCCGTTCTTGTCTGGCGCGCCGACGTTCTCGCTGCGCGCGCCGTGGAGTCTACGCCGTTCTGGGCGTGGGTGGACGAACGCGCCGAGCCCAGCGAGCACGACGACGACGCGGTATGAGCGAGCCCGCGCTGATCGTGCTCGGCGCGATCATGTCCCTCGGTTCTCTCGTCGCGCTCGTGATCGAGCTGCGCTGGGGGACTTGACTTACAGCGCTACCGCTGTAGACTAGAGCCATGATCAAGACACCGGACAACTGCCGTCATCGCTGGGCCCAGTACGCCGACCGCGATATCACGATCCGCGGAGCGGAGTTTCACCTGCGCCGCCTGGGCATGACCAAGATCCACCGGATCAGCTTTGGGGCCGTGATCGGCTATGCCGAGGACGGAACGCGCTGGGCGCTAGCCCTGGAGGACGAAAACGCCGCCCACTGGCCCTCACACAGCGGAAACTTCGCTGGCGATGTCCTGCGCAACGGGGATCTCTACGCCCACGTGGCCGACCTGACCGAGTTGGAAGAGCTGGAGTGATCGGGCACTTCCTCGGCGCGGCCGACGTGGCCGCCAGGCTCGGCATTTCGCAGTCGACGTGGCGCGCCTACGTGGCGCGCGGCCAGGCTCCGCAGCCGGACCTGGCCGCCTACGGCCGCAACTGGTGGGACCCACAGACCATCTACGCCTGGGAGCACGAGCACCCGGGAGTGAGGAAGAACAAGCCATGAAGGACTACCTGCAAACTGTCGTGCTCGCCCGCCTTTCGGTGCTGTTTGAGCGCGCCGTCGATACGCTCGTCGCTGCCTTCCTGCTGTGGAGTCTGCTTCCGCTTGCCACGAGCTGGGCGCTGGTCCCTTCGCTGCTAGCGTGCGTGGCCGGCGTCGCCGCGGTCAACGTCGTGGTCTACCCGCTGGCCGACGCCGCGAGCGGGAAGAGCTGGGAATGAGTGCTCCACTGATCACCTGGCGCTTTGAGGCTCTGCCCGGCGGTGCCTACGCGCTGCTAGGGCGCCCGCGCCCGGGCCTGGGCAGCGGACACCTGGTGGCGATCTACCGCCCCACCCACGATGGCCGCTGGCGCCTCATGGACGCCGTCGCGCCGAGTTCGTGGCACCCTACGCTGGCTGACGCTCAGCGCCGCGCGCGCTATCTCGTGCGCGAGTTTGGCTGCGCCTGAACCTAGTTCACCATGTACGATGCGCGTATGACAGAAACACTGACAGCTCCGCGTACGGCGCACACCTACCCCGTCGATACGGTCGAGGACGCGATCCGGCGCGCCGTGGCCAAGCACAACCCGGAGTACTTCCGCAAGGGCAACCGGATCGTCGACGACCTGTACCAGGTGGCCCGGATCGCCGTCTGGCGCGAGGCGCAGCGCCGCGGCGTGGCGTTCGAGGACCTCTACCCGGGTCTGGCTCACGTCGTGGCGCGCCGGGCGTGCATCGACCTGACGCGCGCCGACCAGGGCCGCTGGTGGGCCAACAACAAGCATCACGGGGTGCGCGAGCTGCCCTGGTCGCTTGAGCACTCGGCCCAGGTGGCCGGCATCTCTCCGGTGGACGACCACAGCCTGCGGGAGCGCTCGACCGTGCGCGCGCGCGGCGTCAACGCGGTGCGTCAGATCGACCACGAGGGCGTGCGGGCCGCGTTCGAGGCTGCGGTGGCGGCTCTACCTGATCCGCGCCACCGCCACATCGCCCGCCGCCGCGTTCTGGACGAAGCGGACTATTCCGACATAGCGGACGAGGTGGGGTTCACCCCGAACACGACCCAGGTGTACTGGTCGGGGATCAAGTCCAGGCTGGCCGCCGCGCTGGCCGACTATGACCCGGAGGCCCGAGGACAGGCGGCCGCGGCCTGACACCCTACGTGTCCAGGCGACCCTATGTACTCTCTGACCAGGTAGATAGTGCGAAGGAAGGGGATCGGCATGCGGCGCGAGGACATGGAGCAGTTCACGAGCAACGGGGCGGTGCGCTGCAAGGCGCACGGTCGCAACGGCACCCAGTGCGGGATGCCGGCCATCCGAGGCGCGGTGGTCTGCCGGCTGCACGGGGGCAGCGCTCCGGCGGTGAAGCGCGCGGCCGCGCTGCGCTTGGCCGAGCTGGTCGACCCGGCGATCGCCACGCTGGCCCGGGAGATGAACGCCGCCGACAACTCCGCTGACCGGCTGCGCGCGGCGAACAGCATCCTGGACCGCGCTGGGGTGGTGCGCCGCACGGACGGGCTTTCGGCCGAGGAGGCTCACGCCGTTCTGGTGGCCCGTCTGCTGATCCTGCGCGACGGCGCCCCGCCGCCGGATGAGCTGGACGCCGAGCCGGAGGACCAGTGATCGACGCCCAGCTAGCCGCGCTGCTGGCCGGGCTGGACGACGCGACGCTGGCCGATCTGGTAGACGGTCTGCCCGAGCACATCGTGGCTGCGCTGGCCGCAGCGTCTCCGCGCGGTCCGGGTAGCGTGCCCAGCACTCCGCTGGCCCAGGCGCTCGCGCTAGACGAGGGGTTCCGGGTCGTGCCGCACCTGTCCTACCTCTCGAACCGCCTGGCCGCGGCCGCAGCCGACGTCGAGGGCGGTCGCAGCCGGTTCTTGATCGTCTCCATGCCGCCGCGGATGGGAAAGAGTTACCTCTCCAGCATCTACCTGCCGCTGTGGCTGCTGCACCGCCACCCCGACTGGCGCATCGGCCTGATTTCGCACTCTCCCAGCCTGGCCACGGGCTGGGGCCGCCAGGTGCGCCGCTGGGTCGAGGAGCGCGGCACCGAGCTGGGTGGGCTGGCCATCGCGCGCGACGCCGGAGCGGTCAGCGAATGGCAGACCACGTCGCGGGGAGGCGTGGTGTCGCGTTCGCTTCCGGGACAGTCGATCACCGGCCTCGGGTTCAAGGTCCTGCTCGTCGACGACCCACACAAGGACTTCGCTACCAGCCACAGCCAACTGTTCCGCGACTCGATCTGGGACTGGTGGATCGCCAATGCCTACACCCGCCTGGAGCACCCCGCCCTGGTCGTGATCACTGCGACGCGCTGGCACGCCGACGACCTGATCGGGCGCCTGCTCTCTCCGGAGTATGACGGCGACCCGGGCGCCTGGGAGCAGATCGTCTTTCCCGCGCTGGCCACGTCCGACGACGCGCTGGGCCGCGCGCCGGGCGAGCCGCTGCTCTCTCCGCTGATGGACGAGAGCCCGGAGCAGGCCGGCGCCCGCTGGGGCAGCATCCGCGCGGCGGTGGGCGAGTACGTCTGGTCGGCGCTGTACCAACAGTCTCCCGCGCCGCCGGGCGGGGCGATCTTCGACGTGGGCGCGTTCCGGTTCTGGACCTTCGACCCGGCGCTGGCCGACGAGCACGGCGCGGTACTGCTGACTCCGGACCAGCTCGCGCGCGGGGAGTGGGTCGATTCCTGGGATACGAGTTTCAAGGGCGGCGCCGACAGCGACTACGTCGTGGCCCAGCGCTGGGTGCGCCTCGGCCCGGTGAAGGTGCTGATCGACCAGGCGCGCGGGCGCTGGTCCTACACCGAGGCCATCGCGGTCATGCGCCGCTGGGGTCGCCCCGAGGGGCTGGGCGGGCGGTTCGTGTCGACGCGCCTGGTCGAGGACAGCGCCAACGGGCCGGCCATCATCGACTCTCTGAAGGACGAGATCCCGGGTCTGCGCCCCTGGCGCGCCCGCGGGTCCAAAGAGAGCCGCTACCGGGCAGTAACCCCAGACGTCGAGCGCGGCGAGGTGCTGCTTCCGCACCCGGCCCAGCCGGGCTGCGCGTGGGTGCACGGTCTGCTCGACGAGCTGCGCGAGGCGCCCAACGGGGCCAACGACGATCAGGCCGACGCGCTGGCCCAGGCTCTCCTGTACTACGGTGCCTCTCCGCCCGGCGCGCTGACCGTACCGACGACTCACGTGGATCGCCCCGACGCAGCCTCGCAGGTGTGGTCGGCAGCCGCGCCGCGCCGCCCGGTGATCACAGGGCCCCCCTCGTGGTCGGGCCGGATCGTCGCTCCGCCGCCCGTCGTGCCCAGCTACGGACCTCCGCGCCGCGCCGGAGAACCGGGCAACAGATCGCCCTGGGCCCGATAAACTCCCTGCTCACAGCGCTTGGACCCTCCAGGCGAGTTGTGCTACAATCGAAGCACACATTTAGGAGGGCAACATGATCACTACCGCCACGTTCGTTCAGGAGTATTTCGGCCCGGACGATTCCTACCGGCTCACTCGCGACAAGGACGGGTTCACCGTCGAGGGGATCGTGTGGAGGGTACACCCCGACTGCTCGCGATACCCGTCACCCACGCGCATCGCGTGGTTTGTCGACGCCGATCACGCCGAGTACTGGCTGAACGGATCACCAATCGAGGACGTCGACTACTCAGATGCTCTGGAGATTCTCGCTCTCGTCAGGCGAACGTGGCTCGGAGAGGGCCCCGAATTCGGGTACGAGGACGAGGCGTGGGAGGAGCTGTGAGGGTCTACATCGCCGGCCCTATGTCGGGTCATGACGACCTCAACGAGCCGGCCTTTCGCGAGGTCGCCCATGTGCTCTGGTCCGAGGGCCGCGAGCCGATGATCCCCCACGACATCGCCCCACGTGAGCACGACGGCTCGTGCCCGACGACGTACGCCGCCGCCGAGGCCCAGCACGACGCCGCCTGCTACCTGCGCGCTGACCTCGCCTGGATGGTCACGCACGCCGACGCCGTGTACTTCCTTCCCGGCTGGCGCGCCTCGTGCGGAGCGCGGCACGAGCGCTACGTCGCGCAGGCCTGCGGAATCCCCTGCTGGGGTGAGCTATGACCAGCCTTTACGCCATCGGTCACGACTTCAACGCGGCACACGATGAGGCCCGCGGCCCCGTCCCCGACTGGGCGCGCGTCCTGAACGTCGTCGGCGAGGCGGGCGAGTTCGCGGAGGCGTATCGCCGCTACACCGGCCACGCCCGCCGTACCGGGTCCATCCAGGAGGTCGCCGAGGAGCTGGCCGACGTCGTGATCTCCGCAGCCACCTGTGCCGCGCAACTCGGCATCGACCTTGACGAGGCGGTGCGCGCCAAGCGCCAGATCGTGCTCTCTCGCGGGTTCGGTGGTGCGTCGTGAGCGCCGAGACATTCAAGCGGTGCGTCATAGCTGTCACCCGGGGCGGCTGTGAGGACGCCTGCGACAAGCCCGCCGTGGGCCTCCTACGGCCCGTTGAATGGGAGATCGCGGAGTTCGGCTCCCAGGACCCCTACCCCGCTTGCCGCTACCACCTGTTCGTGTTCGGCGACAACGGCCGGGCGGTCGAACTGGCAGGTGATGCGTCGTGAGCATCGCCGGATCGATCGCTGCACAGCGAGCCGCGGCCGTCCTGCGCGACGAGTGGGCCGACTACGTCGAATGGCGCCTGGAACTGTTCGGCGCCGAGTTCGTCGTCCGCGACGAGGGGATCAAGGCCCTGTCCATCCACCGACGCCTGGAGCGCGCCGGCCGGCACGAGGCCGCGCAGCGGTTCATCGCGCTCGCCTCGCGCGAACACCTCCAGAATCGAGCCACGAGAAAGGAGCGCGCCGCATGACCGGCATTCGCAGGTTCGACGCTGACCAGAACATCGACCTGGTCTACATGCGTGAGGATACGTCCGGGCTCGACGTCGAGCACCTGACGATCCGTCCGCTGGTGGTCCGGGGTTCAGCCTCGTCGCAGTTCTTCCGGTTCGCGGTCGATCCGCTGGATCTGCTGATCTCCAGCACCGAGAGTAAGGCCCTGCGGCAGGCCGAGGACGAGGGACTGCGCTTCCTCTCGATCGAGCCGGTGTCCGTCAGCATCCGCAGGGTCGGTGGCTCGCAGGCGCGGTGCGACGTCGAGGTCACGTGGAGCGCCGCATGAGCGCCCCGATGATGATCTGTGAGGAGTGCGGCGACACCGAGGCCGTGCGCCCCAAGGACCGCGGGTTCCCGCTGAGCCGGGCCAAGCGGGCCCTGGCCAAGCGCTGTGAGAAGAACGGGCACACGAGCACTCCGGTCTACCGGGACGGCGCGAGTATCGAGGGAAAGCGCAGCGAGTAGCCGGCAGCGACCGCTGGGCGATTAGCTACACATCGTCCGCGCGGACTGTGCTACAATCAAAGCACACCACCGAGGAGGATCACATGAACACCGCCGCACAGGTCGAGACTCTGGCCATCGCCCTCAACGACGTCTCGCGCAACTGCGAGTACCGCGACATCGAGGACCTGCTCGCCGACTACAACGGCGACGTAGCCCGGGCCATCGTCCGTGACGCCTGCGAGCTGCTGCGCATCCCGTTCAGCCCAGAGCTGGTCGACGCGGCCTTCGCTGAGGCCGTCGAGCTGTACGGCTGAATACCCACAACTCCAAACGTCCCGGACCTCCGGGAGTGCGGCCCCCCGCCCCGGCGGCGGGGCCGCTTCCGCACCATCACCTACACGGAAGGACACCGCATGTCTCCCCAAGCCCCAGCGTGGGTCAACGTCGCTGCCATCACCGGATTCATCGCGTTCATCGCGATCATCCTCACCGCCATCACCGGAATCGCGATCCTGTCACGCTCGTCCAAGGGCGACATGAAGAAGGCCGCGAGCCAGGTCGGCGTCACGTTCATCGGCCTGTTCATCCTCGGCGTCGCGCTGGTCAGCGGAATCGCGCTGGCCATCATCAACGGCACCACCGGATTCTTCATCAAGCCGTGACCCGCATCGTCGCTACCGACGACCTGGCCAACCGCCTCGAATTCAAGTGGCTCGGCCCGGTCAACATGCCCATGCCGGTACCGGCCCGCGGCGCCGCCTGGATCATGGGCGTTCTGGCGTGGGGCCCGGTCTCGTTCGTCGTCGGTGCGCTGCTGCCTCAGCCGATCATCTCGGCCATGGTCGGCCCCACGGCCGCGCTGCTGGTCTGGTCGCTGCTCACGCTTCTGATCACGACGGTGGTCACTGTGCTCCTCGTGCGCGGCGTGGGCAAGCTCATCACTCCCACGCGGCCGCTGCGCCACCACGCGGCGCTGCTCATGGCCGAGCTGCACGACCCGCGCGAGGAGGCAGACGAGGAGGTCGTGCTCTCCCCGCCATGGGCCGCCACCCCGCCACCGCCGCCGGCGGCCTAGGCCGGCCACGTCATCCACACACCGCACCGCACCGCACCGCACACGAAAGGAATCCGCGCGATGAACCTGTTCAGGCGTCACCGTGACGACCCCGAAACCGCCCCGCCGCTGCCGGAGCAGGAAGCCCCTGCCCGCACTGACGGGGCGCTGGCGATTCTGCACACGCACAAGCACCTGGCGCTGACCGAGGACTCCCTGTGGGCGTTCTACCGCCTCGGCGGCGTCGACTGGCCCATGCGGGACCAGGCGTCCCGCTCGCTGATCGTCACCGCGCAGACGCACCGTTGGGCCGATCTGATCGGCAAGCGGATCTGGCTGCGCGGCACCAGCTCCCCGTTCCCGCACCGCCGCTTCGCGCGCGGGTTGTACGAGCGCTACCCCGCCCCGCTGGTCCCCGACGACCCAGAGGCGATGACCTTCCCCGACATGGTCGACGCCGCCCAGCTGTACATCCTGGGCAATCAGGCCCGCCGCCAGGTGTCGGTGCTCGGCGTGCGGGTGCTGACTGGGGAGGGGAAGATCCCGGTGGCCGACCGGCTGGCGGATCTGCTGTCTACTGGTGCGCTGGCCAACGACAAGGACGGCGTGTTGGATCGGATGCGTCAGGAGATGCGCGACATCACTGAGATCATGGCCCGCCCCGGGTTCGAGGCGTCGCCGCTGCGCGGATCAGATCTGCGCTGGCTCACCCACGCCAGCCTGGGCATGGGCGCCCCGGTTCCGGCCGACCTCATCGGCGCCACGTCCGGCGACGAGAACACCACCGAGGCCGAGGAGCTGGAGGAGTTCACCTCTCCGGTCGTGGCCACCAAGCGCCCCTACGGGCTGACGACGCGCGTGCGCACGCTGCGCGGCAATACCGTCTATGACGCCCACGTGGCCGTGCTCCACGCCGAGCGGATCGAGGACCGCGACGCCGACGAGCCGGACCTGATGCCGTTCTTGTCCTGGACCCAGACGCTCGACCAGGCCGTGGAGTACGTCGCGATCATGGACGTGATCGACGGGCGTTCACTGACCGGCGCGGCCGAACTGATCCGGCGCCGGGCCCGCAACATCTCCGAGCACCACATCGAGCACGGCGACACCCCGCCCGCGCAGGTGCTCCGCGGCATCGACCGCGCCGCGCTCGTCGAGGACGAGGTGACCAACGCCCCGGCGCACCAGGCCGCCCGGGTACGCGGAGTCATCATGCTCGCGGTCACCGGGCCGGACGAGGAGACGGTCTGCCGCGACGCGGCGCGCCTGACCAGCCAGGCCGCCTCGGACCAGGGCATCACGCTCACGCACGACTTCGGCCAGTACGCGAACTACCGGGCCTTCACCCCCGGCGAGCCCGCGCTGCTGACCGGGCACATTACCCAGATGCCCACCGAATTCCTCGCTGCTGGTGTACCGAACGCCACGAGCCAGGCCGGGGATGTGACCGGATTCCTCGTGGGACGCATGGCCGCCTCGGCCGACGTCCTGGTCATGGACCTGCACGGCGGTACGCGCGCCAACAAGTCGAACATGATGCTGATCGGTGCCGACCCCGGCGCCGGCAAGTCGAACCTGGCCGGCGGGCTGGCCGCGTTCAGCGCGTTCGCCGGAATTCGCACGGTCGGGTTCGACCCTTCCGGCCCCTGGGCGCGGCTGACCGAACTGCCGCACCTGCGCTCCGACGCCCGGCACCTGTCCTTGACCGGAGGGCACAAGGGCGTGCTCGTGCCGCACCTGCTCGTACCCGAGCCGCTGCGCGAGGACTACCTGACCCCGGAGGACTACCGGGCCGCGCTGCACGAGGCGGCCGCAGAGCGGATGGAGCTGTGCATCGACGCTTTCCGCGACCTACTCCCCCTGGGCATGGTGGCCAACGACCACGCCGGGATCGTCCAGCGCACGATCGAGGACGCGGTGACCAAGGTCGGCGGCGGCTACGGCACCAACCCCTGGGCCGTCGTCGATCGCCTCGCCAACCACGGCGGGGACGTGGGCCGCGGCATCGCCGAGGCGCTCTACGCCCGCTCCCAGCTCAAGGACGGAGCGTTGATCTTCCCCGACACCGAGCGCGACATGGACGACGACAAGCTCACCGCGCTACTCGACTCGGCCACGCTGACCATCATCACGATGGAAGGGCTGATGCTGCCGCCGGCCGACCAGCCCAACCGCGCGCACTGGACCCGCGCCCAGCTCGCCTCGGTGCCGATCCTCAACCTCGGCGCCCGGCTGGCGATGCGGGTGGTCTACGCGGACAAGCGGCCCAAGACCGTGATGCTCGACGAGTTGGGTATCTCCACTGGTGGCGCTGGGAGCTTCTCCACGTTCGCGGTGCGGTCCTCGTTCGACTCGCGCAAGTGGAACGCCGCCGTGGGCCTGGTCTTTCAGAATCCGGCCACGCTGATGGCTCTGGACCCGCAGATCAGCAACCTCGCGGGAGCGGCGTTCATCGGCCGCATGAAGGACGAGAGCACGGCCCACGCCGCGCTGCCGCTGCTGCGCCTGCCCGACGACTCCGGTTACCACAAGGCCGTCCAGGCCCTCGAAACCGGCGAGTTTCTCGTGCGCGACTGGGCCGGGCGCGTGCGCAAGGCCCGCGTGGACATGGACTGGTGGGACCCCAAACTCATCGAGGCTCTGGACACCAACCCGGACAAGGACCGCGAAGACACCGAGGACGTCTACTCCCTGGTCATGGCCGGTGCCCAGTGATGTGTGGCAAAACTCCACACAAGTTCTGGACACCACCCGCCGCCAGGCGTAGGCTGTCTTACAGATTGAAAGACACCACCCGACAGGAGCAGACGACATGACCATCACCCGTAACGACATCGAGCAGCACGTGATCCGCCCCGCGCTGGCCGGGCAGTTTGACGAGGTGGCCGTGAGCGCTATCACGGACCAGGTCCTGATGGTCGCTCCGCTGAGCACGTGGCGTTACTGCGACCTTCAGTTCACTTCCGAGTGGCTGGACCCGGAGATGTTCTGGCACATCGTCCAGCACGTCGCCCAGAGCGATGACGCCGAGTGACCACAACATCCACACCCAAGCCAGCGCCCTCGCCTCCGGCGGGGGCCTGCGCATGTGACCCGAAAGGAGTTCGAACCATGACCAGCCACCGACTACCCAAGGACGAGCGCCGCAGCATCTTGTCCCGGCGCGCTGCGGCCTCGGCGATCAAGGAAGCGCGCCGCCGCCAGGGCAACGACCTGTCCGCGCTGCTGCGCGCCGCCGGGCGCCAGCGCCGCGAGCGCTCCGCCGGGGCAGGTGAAGACCAGTGAACCGGCGCCAACCTAGTTTCCGTCTCATGGCGCTGCTAGCTCTGCTCGTCCTTATCATGAGCGGCTCCGGAGCGGCCGCTACGGTGTCCAGCTCGCCCGCCGCGGCCGCGCAGATCTCCACGCTGCCGGCGATCCCGACCGGCACCGACTGCCTGCGCCCTCCCGCCCCTGAGAGTCCCAACTCCGGAGCCACCGCGCTCATCGACTCCGGGCCGGCCAAGCCGGGCAACGGTGACCCGTTCGACAAGAAGTCTGGCGTTTCGCTGTACGAGGTGTACGGCTACGGCGGGTATTCGGTGTACGTCTTCGACCCCGGGTGCATCGACATGACGCGGCTGTTCGACCCGGATAACGCCAAGGCGAACATTGCCACCACCCTGTCGGCCGTGGTCATCGCGGTGACCGTGAAGATGACCCGGGTCGTCACCGACTCGACGTTCGGCAAGCTGTTCGACCCGATCCAAGAGAAGGCGATGCAGATCGTCGGTTCGGGCCTGTTCTGGCCCTTGCTCACGCTCTCGCTCGGGGTGACCGCGCTGGTCATCCTGTCCCGCTCGCGGCGCGGGGACGTGGCCGGAGAGACGAGCGCCGCCGTCAAGGCCCTGACGATCCTCGCCGCGGCCGCTGCGTGCCTGCTCTACGTCGGGCTGTTCGCCAGCACCGTCGACACCGCGCTCGTCGGCGCATTCAAGGCGGGCGGGCAGTCGGCGCAGAACATCAGCCGCACCTCGACCACGAGCGGTGACGCCGCCGACATCATCGGGGCCAACCTGGTCGACAGCGTGCTCTACCCCTCCTGGGCTGCCATGACGTTCGGGAACAACGCCGAGGCGGCCAAGGAGTTCGGACCGGCGCTGTTCAAGGCCGGCGCGCTGACCCGGGCGGAGCAGGCGGCCATCGACGCCCACCCGGACACGGCCGCGAAGGTGATCGACGACAAGAAGAACGAGTACAAGGCCGTCGCCAAGAAGATTCAGGACAAGTACCCGCAGGCGTACGACTCGGTAGCCGGCAATCACTCCGATGACCAGATGTGGAACGCGATCCTGACCCTGGTCATCGCCATCGCCGCGACCTGGTTTCTGACCTACGCCCTGGTGCGCCTGGTCTGGGCGATGGTCGTCGTCCGCGTCGGATTCTCCATGGCTCCGGCCGTCGCGCTGATCGCGCAGGTGCCGCGCTGGACTGGAACGGCCCTGGAGCTGCTCACTTGGGTCGTCCAGGCGCTCGTCCAGGCCGTGGCGTTCGCGTTCGTGTTCAACATCTTCCTGGTGGGCGCCGTGGGCGGAATCATGTCCCCGGACAACGGGTGGAACCCGCTCATCCGGGCAATCGCGCTGATCATGGCCGGAATAGCGCTGCGCTCCGTGCTCGGTCGCCTCGGACTGACCGGCGGACCGTGGAGCCGGATCGGGTCGCGCAAGTTCAAGCGCAGCGGTGGTCGGGGGGGCGGCCGGGGAGGCCCGCACGAGAAGCCGGTGTTTGAGGTGCCGCCCGGCGAGAGGCCGCCCGCGCGCACCGCTGGTGCAGCCGGCGGCAAGCGCAGCGCTGGGGGGACCGTACAGCCC
>RCMY010003631.1_pt1 | contig 13583 bp, 11 predicted proteins | sample 2041341 | NCBI WGS metagenome assembly RCMY01 (sample SAMN09708234, study PRJNA481090) | Marine sediment metagenome, whole genome shotgun sequencing project. | reverse complement strand
TCCAAGATGTGGGAAACGTAATGGCTCGCCATTCTCAAGTCTTTCAAAACCAAACCCATCACTGCCAATAGACGAACAAGAACGAATGCGGGATTTTTTACCAATTCTTGTTCCCGAATGAATAACGACATTATGCTCTATTATTACGTCTTCAGCGATATAACATCCATCTTCTATAACAACGTTATTACCAAGCCTTACAGTAGGATGAATTTCACTAGGAAATTCATAGGTAGAAAACCCTATTGAATCCCCTAAAAAAGATAAAATACGTACAAAATCTAAGCGGAGATTATCGCTAAGTAAATATCCGCAGTCCTTAACCTCGTCAAGGGAAGCATCAGCTGGCACTACCAATGCTACATTATCTGCTAGGTGTCCAGTTAAATCTTTAGTAAAGCTTATATCACCACTTCTACAAGAAGAAAAAGGTGCAACCCCTTCTACTAGAATATCAATACCTTTAAAAACTAAGCCCAATTCTTTAGCAACTTTGGAAAGTTTGATTTTGTTTCTTAATTCATAACCCATCTTATCACCTCAAAACTCTCTGCATATTCTGCACCAATTTGGACTCCACGAGTCTTCGCCAATGAAAAAATGAACTCATGACTCATATAATCTCTTCCAGCCTGAGACTCGTAACATTGTAAAGCTGAAAATTTTGTTGTTATATGTTCTTTATTAAGTTTAACGAAACAAGTTGTATCAAAGGATAAATTATTCCATATCAATTCATAACCAAGAATACTAGTATTTTTAAATGCCCTCAATGCTTCTTGAGAAACAGTGAGATGGTCTTGATGAATATCTTTGAGAGATGGTATTAGTACTAAATCGAAACTGTTATCTCTTCTTATTTTGATAAGATCTTCTAGTATTTCTTGTCTTGCGTAATTTAATCTTCTAACAGGATAGTTGAAAACGATAAGGTCTTTCTCATTAATTCCTAATACCTTGGTAGCAGCTTTAACTTCTGTTTTCAAAATATCTTTTGGTAAATGTTCGGGCACTGATTCTTCAGCAATTGAAAATGCAACATAAGTTACTGAGGTTCCTTCTTCAATCAACTTGGAAATAAAGCCACCAGCTCCTAGCTCTCCATCGTCAGTATGAGGAGCTAAAACTAAAACGTTTTTGAATTTCTGTTGCATAGTTCAACCCTCTAACTTTTTTATAGAAAGAATGCTATTAACGAGATCGTAAGTTACACCCGTGTGTATACACATAGTAGAACCTTCGCCCTTGACAGGTAAGTCAAGTTGCTCACCAAACTCGCTCATCCACCCTATTTGTCGAGCAGGTACTCCAACCATTAAAGCGTATGCTGGCACACTCTTATTAACGACAGCACCAGCACCAACGAATGAATACTCACCGATAGTAATGCCACACACAAGCGTACAGTTTGCCCCCAGTGTTGCGCCTTTTTTAACAAGAGTATCCAAAAATTCATCCTTACGCTCTATGAGTGAGCGTGGATTGTAAACGTTAGTGAATACCATGCTTGGCCCACAGAACACCCCTTCTTCAAGATGCACATTGTCATATACCGACACATTATTTTGGATCTTGCAATTGTCACCAATAGTGACTCTATTACTTATGAATACGTTTTGCCCAAGAGATACACCTTTACCGATTTTTGCACCAGCACAGACATGAACAAAATGCCAGACTCTTGAACCTTCCCCTATTTGGGCACCTGTATCCACAATAGCTGAATCATGAATAGTGACACTAGAATGGATAGATGATGTCATAGTATATTACTCCGCTAATAGCTGCTTTAAATTAGGGTGAACTTTAGAATCGTCAGTGACTGAGTCTTTGGCATTACGAATGTACTCAACTGTCTTTACTCCAAACCTTGCATCTTCTAAACCATAGCCGCGACCTGCGAGGATTTCTTGGTAAGAGATAGTATGCAGATCTGTAAACCCACCAGAGAATTCAATCTCATCACCCTCAATATTAATTGAACGGTAAGTGGGTTGTTTGCCTTTGACACTTTCAGGTAAATCATCAGCATCAATAGATAAGAACCAACGTACACGAGCCTTATCATATTCTAGATAGCCACCTGCTTTGGTGTCACCTGTATAGTAGACTTCATTCTCTACTAGATCACCGAATATAAAGTGTAGCATATCAAAGAAGTGCACACCGATGTTAGTCGCAATACCAAAGGATTTGTTTAAGTCACCTTTCCAGCTTTCAAGATACCATTTGCCTCTAGAGGTTATATAAGTCAGCTCTACATCGTATTTTTCTTCTCGATTAGCAGTGGCAATTTGCTCTTTTAATTTAAGTATAGCGTCATGATGGCGCAGCTGTAATATGTTGTAAGCTTTTTGACCCGTTTCTTTTTCTACTTCAATCAGTTCGTCAAGGATAGCCTCAGTAGGTACTAATGGTTTTTCACAGATAACATCTGCACCCAACCTGAGACCTGCTGCAATGTGTGAGTAATGCAAATAGTTTGGTGAACAGATTGAGACAATGTCTATTTTTTGATCGGGTAAACGTTTGATACCATGACAATAGTTACTGAACTGTTCAAACTCCGTAAAAAACTCACTGCTAGGTGAGATACTATCGATTATTCCTACCGAATCATTGATATCATAAGCTACTACTAGCTGATTTCCAGTCTCATTAATAGCTTTCATATGACGAGGGGCTATATAGCCAGCAGCACCAATTAATGCAAATTTTTTCATAGTAAATTCCTTAATGAGTTATAAACGAATATCTGTTTCTTCTTCTTCAAACACATGCTTTACATCGTAGATCACATGGTTTGACTTCGCCAATGCTCTTATTGCATCTATACCCATTTTTTTGTAATCACTGTGATCTACAGCAACAATAATGCCATCATAATGGTTGTGTTGCAGCTGATCAATCAGCTCAATATTATAATGGTCGATCACTTCTTGCTTATCTGCCCAATCATCGTAAACATCGACATTAATATTAAAACTCTGTAATTCTTTTATGATATCGATAACTTTTGTATTTCGAGTGTCAGGACAGTCCCCTTTGAAGGTAAAACCCAGCACTAGAAGTTTTGCCTCATCAATGTGTATTTTATTACGAGCCAGTTTTTTTACCATTTGCGTAGCGACATACTGACCCATACCATCGTTGATGCGTCTACCCGCTAAGATAACCTCAGGTCGGTAACCGACTTCTTGCGCTTTATGAGTCAAGTAATAAGGATCGACACTAATGCAATGACCTCCTACCAGACCTGGCTTAAACTTTAAAAAGTTCCACTTACTACCCGCTGCATCGAGTACAGCCTGAGTATCAACACCAATAATATTAAATATTTTTGCGAACTCATTAACAATAGCGATATTTAAATCACGTTGGGTATTTTCAATCACTTTTGCAGCCTCAGCCACTTTTATGGATTTAGCACGATAGGTTCCAGCAGTGATAATAGAGGCATATAGATCATCGATTAGATCAGCAGCCTCTGGCGTTGATCCCGAAGTTATTTTAGTGATTTTCGTGAGCGTATTGACCTTATCACCTGGATTGATACGCTCTGGACTATAACCAACAAAAAAGTCCTTATTGAATACAAGACCTGATGTTTTTTCTATAATAGGAATACAGACTTCTTCAGTAGCACCAGGATATACAGTAGATTCATAAACGACAATATCACCCTTATTGATTACTTTTCCAACAGCGGTAGACGCACTCTCTAAAGGTGTCAGATCAGGAGCGTTATTATCATCTATAGGTGTTGGCACCGTAATGATATAAAAGTTATAGTCAATAATATCATTCAATTGGGTAGTAAAAGTCAGATTTTTAACTGACTTCAGTTCACTATTATCTACCTCAAGAGTAGTATCATTACCTTCTAATAGCTGTGCGACTCGTTTGCTATTAATATCAAAGCCTATTGCTGAACGATGCTTGCCAAACTCCACAGCTAATGGCAATCCCACATAACCTAGACCTATGACTGCTATCTTAATATCATTAATGTTCATCATGTTATATTGTCAACACACTCTATTAGTTTGATTGATTGATATCTGTGTAGACTTTTTATTACGCTCTATATCAGACATCCCTTTCTTATAAACCACTATAAAACACTTAAACTTTTGCTTGAACTAAACCGCATTATGTCAATCTCATCTATATTAGATAACTTAACCTTTATGTCAGTCGCAATTTTATTTGCTAAAACTAATCAAAAACACTACTTGATAGCACCTGAGCGACCTTCCAATCATTTCAACAGCATTAAAAATAATATCAAGAATAAGAGCCTGTGTGATAGGCATTATAATATTGATGACTTATTATATATGACTCGATTGCAGAGAAACGCTTCTTACCGATATTAAACCATATTACTATGTAACGTTTACCAAGTTTGAGAGCCGATGGCGTATCTATATAGACAATGTTCAAGATCTGAATTTTATTTTTATTTATGTCATAATATCTCTTAAAAATTACTTTAATAAAATGTTATTGTTTATCATAGCCATTTGGGTTTTGGGTTTGCCACCGCCAAGTATCTTGCATCATATCCTCAACAGACCTTTGGGTAGACCAATTTAATTGTTGATGAGCCTTTGTCGCATCGGCGTAACAACTGGCAATATCGCCCTCTCTCTTATCTACAATTTGATAAGGAACCTTAGTATTACTGGCTTTCTCAAACGATTTTACCATATCCAGAACAGAATGACCGCTACCAGCTCCTAAGTTCCAAACATGATATCCTTGATTTTTGGCTATATAATCTAATGCACTTAAGTGACCTTCAACCAAATCCATGACATGTATATAATCACGTACGCCTGTTCCATCATGGGTATCGTAATCATTACCATAAACAGAAAGTTTGTCTCTCTTACCTATAGCAACTTGAGCTATATAGGGCAACAGATTATTAGGAATGCCATTTGGATCTTCACCAATCATACCGCTTTTGTGAGCACCTACTGGATTGAAATACCTTAACGCAGCCACTGACCAAGTAGGGTCAGACTTAACCACCTGCATAAGCATTTGCTCTACCACCATTTTTGTATAGCCGTAAGGGTTTGTAGGCATAGACATAGGGCAGTCTTCAGAAATAGGTAAGGTATCTGGATCACCATATACAGTGGCAGAAGAACTAAACACCATTTTCTTTACATCGAATTGCTGCATAGATTTCAGTAACTGTGAGCTTCCATTAATATTATTGTCAAAATATAACAGTGGCTTTTCGGTACTTTCACCTACGGCTTTTAGACCTGCAAAATGTAAAACAGAGTCGATATTATAATTATCAAAAATATCATTTAAACACTTACTATCTCTAATATCACCTTTAATAAAGTCACACTTATTATTGCTCAGAGCTTCGACTCTTTTAATAGACTCATTACTGCTGTTTGATAGATTATCTAAAACAACGACTTTATGATTCGATTCCAATAATCGTAGTAGCATATGTGAACCAATATAGCCTGCCCCACCTGTCAACAGAATCATAAAATCACCTTATAAAATTTAAAATGGGTAAATATCTGTAGAAGCCTAACATTACTTTAACTAAATATATGACTTAGCATAAAGAGTATTTATGAGAAAAGTGACTTATTACGTTTCTGACTTGTATCCTGCAACGAAATATCTAAACTGATTTTTTAGCCAATTGACATCATAATGCTGTGCTCTAAGCGCTAGCTCATCTAAAGTAGCTTCGATTTCCTCAAGAGGAAAGCTATGTTCCATCGCTTGCATAATCAGCGGATGATCGGTATCTTGTACATTATCTTCACCAATGATCAGCTCTTCATAGAGCTTTTCACCTGGTCGTAATCCTGTAAACAGGATTTCGATATCTCCATGCGGGTGATCATCATCTTTAACCTCAAAGCCGCTCAAATGTATCATACGCTTAGCTAAATCGACAATCTTAACAGGCGCGCCCATATCTAGGACGAACACCTCACCACCTGTTGCCATAGCCCCAGCCTGAATGACTAAATTGGCAGCCTCTGGAATAGTCATAAAGTAGCGCGTGACATCAGGATGCGTCACCGTAATAGGCTGCCCATTTTCTATCTGTTTGGTAAATACTGGTATCACTGACCCTGATGAGCCGAGCACATTGCCGAAACGCACCATACTGATACAAGTGTTATGACTGGTATCTTGACTTAAGCTTTGACAGACTAGCTCAGCTAAGCGTTTGGTAGCGCCCATCACATTAGTTGGCCTCACCGCTTTATCGGTTGAAATTAGTACAAAGGTCTCAACTTTTGCCTCAATGGCAGCGCGGACACAGTGATAGGTACCTTTACTATTATTCATCACCCCTTCAAAAGGATTAAACTCAACGATAGGCACGTGCTTATAGGCTGCAGCATGATAGACCGTTTGGATCTGATAACGCTTAAGTATACGTGTCAAATGGTCTTGATTAGCCACATTACCAATAATTGCAATGACTTCAATGCCACTATAAATATCTTTGCTAGCTACTCTCGCAATAAGTTCTTGATGGATACTGTATAACGCAAATTCAGATAACTCAAACAGCACTAAACATCTAGGTTGGTTTTTGATAATCTGACGACATAGCTCACTACCGATAGAGCCACCTGCACCAGTAACTAACACATACTTATCCGTAATATTTTTCTGTAGTAGTACTGGATCAGGCTCGACTGTCTGACGATCTAGCACGTCTAAGATATCGACCCTACGCATACTGCTAACTGTGACCTTTTCGTCAGCGATTTCCTCTAGACTTGGTAGCTCTTTTATTTTTATTGAAATATCTGCTAGCTCATTGATGATTTGTCGTTTACGAGCACGGCTTATAGAAGGTATCGCTAAAAATACTTGTGAAATATCTAGATCTGCTACTAGTTTTATAAGCTCATTAGCAGCATAGATACGTTTGCCTAATACATAGGCACCTTTAAGCCGAATATCGTCATCGACAAAAGCAACGACATTATACTTATGTGAATTTTTAAGACCCTCTAACAGCTCTTTACCCGCTTCACCTGCGCCGTAAATAAGCACATTATCATAATCATCCCTATCGCGTGGATGTTGACGTTGGCCTTGCAGGCGTGCCAATAACTCTCTAATCGTTAGACGACTGTTCCACAACCATATAAAAAGCAAAAACAAATAAAGAATAGGAACCGCGCGCGGTACTGTAGGAATTAGTTGAAAATAAAGTACAGCTTGAGCAAGCACAATTAATACAAAGAATAGCTGTAGAACCTTGCCCATCATCGCATCAAAAAAACTGCGAGCAACCCCTTTATAAAAGCCAATCACATACAATCCAATAACGGGTATTAAGGCATAAGTGAGCAACGCTGGCACGCTAATATGATTACCCATATAGCCGTAACGTACCGCAATAGCAAAGTACAAACTAACGACAGCCATAATAAAATCGGCTATTAATAAAATAGCTCGTTTACTACTGCGCGGTAACGCTAACAAATAACTAGCGATGCGCTGTGACCAGCTGCTATTAATAGCCTGTGTATCAGATTTCGGTTGTATCGACATACTTCACTCAAAGCTAGGCTTAGATTATAAAACAGTTTCTGTAGCATATAAGTTTAATGATAAGACAGCTAGCTATTATTATCCCCGTAGGCATAGCTATAATGATAGCTATACTTACTCATAATACCTTGCTGTACATCGTTGAGAATAATACCATCGACTTGTATATTGGCCTTATTCATCTGTCTAGCAGCATAAGCGACTTGACCTTCAATAGACGTATCGTAACGTGTGACCATTAGCACCTTATCAGCATACCTTGACATAATAATAGGATCTGACGCTGCTAAGATAGGCGGTGTGTCTATTATTATGTAGTCATAGTGAGCACTCAGCTCAAGCATCATACTGCTGAACTTATCACCTGACAATAGCGATGCTGGATTAGAAGGTTTATGACCCCTTGGCATAAAATCAATATGATCCAATGCTGTTGGATGTATAACCTCTACTATCCCCATATCCTTAGATAGATAGTCCCCTAAACCGTTGTCTTGAGTTAAATTAAATAACTTATGCAGCTCGCCTAAGCGCATATCAGCATCAATCACTAATACTTTTTTATCTAATTGTCCAAACACTTCAGATAAATTAGCGGATATAAACGATTTACCCACACCTGGACTCTCGCCTGTTATAAGAATAATCTTTGCACGATTACCTACCTTGCTTACCGTTGGCATACCGAACATCAAGCTTGTTCTAAGACTTTTTATAGCTTCATAGCTCAAGCTATTATTATCTGAATAAACCAGTAATCTGTTTTGACCTTTTTTGGTTTTAGTAAAGCGTGTTAATAGTGTTGATCTTGGTATGGTTGCAATAACAGGGATACCTGTTTTGGCCTCAATACGGTCAGGATCTTTAACTACATTTCTAAGTAAATTCTTAATTAGTACTAGCATTGACCCTAGCATCAAACCGAGCAGCAGTGCCAATATCCATATCTGTGCCTTTTTAGGGGCGATAGCTTTAAAGGTGCTAATAGGCAGATCGATAATACGTGCAAAACCCGTTTGACCTGCTTTAGCGATTTGTAGCTGCTGATAATTCTTGAGTAGCGTTAGATAAATCTCTCTATTGATTTCTGTATCTTGAGATAATTTCAAAAACTCTCTTTGCAGTTCTGGCAAACCGCCAATCGTGTTATCGATTTCTTGCTTTCTAGCATTAAGTACTGCTAACTGCTCATTAATCTGAATAACTAAAGGATGCTCTTCGGTATAATAAGTGGTTAAATCTGCTTTTTTGAGCTTAAGCTCATTAAGCTGTAAGTCAATCTGCGAGTTCTCTGTTAGTAGTAGCTCTGCTTCTTTGGCCACATCGATAGTGCCATACTTCTTACGAAACTCGTTAAACACAGCCTCAGAATCTTCTAATTTTTTCTTTAGCGTTGGTATCTGATTCTCCATAAAGTCAATAGTCTTTGTGGTATCCTCAGAGCCACGTGATTGGTTCTGCTCAATATAAGAGAGTACAATTTCTTTAAGAACAAGGCTGGTTTGCTGCTGATTAGAGCCAGTCATTGATAGCTCAATGATACCTGTCTGCTTGCCTTTTTCTACCACTGACAGCACTTGATTAATATCATTAGTGGTTACTTGTAATGACTTCTTGACAATAGTCACAGGGTGCTCATTGGCAGGTAGACCATTCACTGTAATTTGAATTTGACCATCGACACCTTTGAACTGATGCGGCTTATTAATCTCACCTTTAAATTCATCAAAGTCATTACTAAGTGTAAAACCTGTTTCAGATTTGGTCAAAGTAAAGGACTGATTTAGATAACCTTGCGAGACGTTAAATTGACTCACTTGTGCTTGACCATCACCTGTTCTGAGCGTTACTCCTTGAGTAGAGTTCACCTGAGTATCTGTACGACTGCTTTTGACTCTGTCTACAAACCCTATCTCAGGATCGCTAAGACTAATGCGTAGATTCAACAGATTGACCACAGGCTCCAAAATCATACGAGATCTAATCAGCTCAGCTTCCGTCTGTGCTTTGCTATCTTCTGAACCTAACAAGTCGGATATGTTTTCTCCAAGTGCAGGAAGCCCTGATGATTTATCATCAATCTGGATCAGCGCATCAGCTCTAAAAGTAGGATTGACATAACGGCTATAAAGCACCCCTAATGCTAAACCTAGCAGTGCAAAAAGTAATATAGTCTTCCAACCACGCAGTAATGCAAATAGCAGCGCTAATAAATCGATTTCATTATCTTCTTTTTGATCGATAGGCTTTGGCAGGTTCTTTGACTCTGTATTCATAGCTTTCATTCATCATTTAATAGGTAGCGGCTTATAACAGACAACTTGATAGTTAATAATACTTGTTAACTTAGTTTCTCAATCCATGGCTCAATGCTCTCAACAATATCTTTTCTTGCTGCTTCAAAGAGGGAGATATCATGCTGATAGGGATCAGCAATATCTTTATTATTCCAATGACCGATTTTAAAGGTCTTACCACGGCAATGTGGCCAGCGCTCTTCAATCCACTTCGTTTGACCATCTGACATGGTGAATATGAGATCAGCTTTGCTAACTAGGCGCTCATCAATCTGTCTTGCAACATGGTTGGACATATCGATGTTAAAGGGATCCATAACGGTTTGAGATTTTGGGTCAACAGGATTACCTGCCAAAGCACTCAAACCTGCAGACTCAATATGCTTTTGAGGATACTGGTGCTTTAGTAGAGCCTCAAGGATAGGACTGCGGCAAATATTGCCAACACAAACCACTAAAATATTATCAAATGCCATAATTTATATGCCCAGTTACAGTCTATTAATTAATGCCCGAGATGATACTTACTGCCGAAGTCGATGGCAATAAAGCACTAATCACACGATTCCAACGCGTAAGGCCTGTAGGATCGACATAAAGTATATCGTTAGGTAGCATCTCAAAGCGGTTAGCGAGAGCTAAGTTGGTAATAGACTGCATATCAACATAGTAAATATTGGTACGCTGATATTCTATATTATCACGAACCACGTAGATTTTAGCAGCGTTAGCGGTATTTGCATCTAACCCTTTAGATTCTCCTAAAGCGTTTGATAAGCTAAGACCCTGTTCAGGAATAGCTATCGGCTCAACTCTACCAAACTCACCTAATACATAGACTTTATTACGGCTTTGATCATTCACATGAATAGAGTCACCATCTTGCAGATATATCTGATTACCTGATGCGCCTATCTCACGTAATGCGTTCAGGCTAACATTATAGTTTCTACCTTTACGGTTCAATATGATATTGTTTGAATCACCCTTTTCTGTAGCACCACCTGCCATAGAAATCGCACTGTATAAAGAGACAGGAGCATCATCAATAGAAAACTCACCAGGCTTCTTGACTTCACCATCAATAAAGAATTTATTGCCTCGGTAACTTATAATCTTAACTTGCGGGTCTGAATATTTAAGATAACGTTGTAATTTACTTTGTAATATAGCCGTAAACTGCGGCACACTCATGCCACTGGCTTTGATTCTTCCAATCAAAGGATATTGAATAAATCCTTGTTGATCCACAGGATAGCCTGAGGCAGTAGGACTTTCACTGATCGTAGCTGTCGAAGGGAGGGATCTAATATCTGGATAGCCTACTAAGTTGATACTTAAGATATCACCTTGAGCAATGCGGTACTCTTTCTTAGTAGAGCTAGCTATTAGCTGATAGATATCATTACTAGGTTTGGCAACTTGTGGCGGTGGTAAGGTAGCTAAACTTAAAGGTTGAATGTTGAACTGTAGTCCATTCTCAGCCGTAAAACTACCTACAGGAGGTAAGTCGCCCGATTGCAAACCAGAATTAATAGTGGTAGTGGCACAGCCAGGCAGTAGACTGATGAGCAGTAAGCTGGTTGCACCTAATAGCTTAGAGGATTGACCCATAATAAAAACCTTTATAAACCCTAGGAATAGATAGTAGTTACCAACAACCAGCTAAAGCTGTCTTTATATCAATATCTTATCAGTATTACAAAAAAAGCCATAATAGCATAATTGGTTACGAATTAATAAACTCTTATTAATTAAAAAACACATCTATTATGTTTAGTATTCACATTTTTGATCCAAAGATATATGAGTTCTTATAAACAAATATCCTTTAGTGCTCTAATAGTGCTCTAAAATTATAACTATCAAAAGCTGTATTATAGCTATAAATAGCGTAGAATAGCGACCTGCGCATAATGCGTATTATCTACTCTATTCACTACATTGAGAAATGTAAACTATACCGATTCAAGGATATCGTTATGCAAGATGAAAAACTACAAAAAGCTCTCGCCCGTATGGGTCTTGGCTCACGTCGTCAGATGGAAGAAGTGATCAAAGCGGGTCGTGTCAGTGTCAATAATGGTCCTGCTACTATTGGCGATCGGGTCAGCCCTGGCGATGAGATTCGCGTTGATGGTCGTCAGATCAAGTATACCGCTGAGAGCGAAAAACGCCGCCGCGTTATTGCCTACTATAAACCTGAAGGTGAGATCTGCTCTGCTAATGACCCTGAAGGTCGTCCAACGGTATTTGAGCGTCTACCAAAATTGACTCACGATCGTTGGGTGATGGTCGGTCGTTTGGATATCAACTCATCAGGGCTATTATTATTTACTAATGATGGCGAGATGGCGCATCGTTTGATGCATCCGTCTAATGAGATTACTCGCGAATATGCAGTACGCGTATTAGGCGAAGTTACTTCTGAGATCGCTCGCAACCTAACCAACGGTGTCATGTTAGAAGATGGTATGGCGCAGTTTGAAGATATTAAAGACGGTGGTGGTGATGGCGTCAACAAATGGTATCACGTCAAACTAAAAGAGGGTCGTAATCGCGAAGTACGTCGTTTGTTTGAGTCACAAGGTCTCAAGGTCAGTCGTCTATTACGTACCAGCTATGGCAGCATTGCTTTGCCAAAAGAGCTACGTACCGGTCGCTTTTTGGAGCTCGACAAAAAGGAAATTAATACGTTAACAGATTTAGTTAACTTACGTCCGCGCTATGGTACAGGTCTACATGGTGCAGCCAAAGAGAAGCAAGAGCGTATTAAAAATAAACCGCTTAAAGCGCGTCGTAGTGAGAACAATCGTAATACTGGTGCTGATGGTAAGCCCAAAACTAGCGGTAGCCCAGCCAGTCGTGGTTCGCGCAACTCAAGCAATGGGCGCGATCGTAATAATAAACGTTAATTAGAGCAGTAAATGCTAGATTAACTTGATTAATAAAAAGCGCTCAACGATTATTCATCGTTGAGCGCTTTTTTTAGCTGAATTTTATTAACTAAGTTTTATTGACGATCAAAGGAAGTAGCGTAGGTGCTAACCCGCGAACTAGATAAAGCATAAGATACAATATTTGTAAAGGTAACGAGATTGTGACTAATAATCGGTGCGCTGGGCGCACCCTACAAAGAATGTTTTTTGCAATGACCTATAAAATGTAGACTTATTCTAAATCAAAAAATGTAGTTAACATCGCGTAGGCTGTGGCTTTAGCCCAGCAAAGGCTTGCAAGACCACAACACTTAAAGTATTAAGTAGGTTTATAAAATAAATAGTAAATGTCGTATTATTTATTAATATAAATAAAAAAGCTGGGCTAAAGCGCCAGCCTACGGTATAACCTAATTTATTAGTCTTGGCTATCCATATACTGCTTCATAACGCGTAAATCTTGCAGATTATTATTCTCGATCTGCATCAATAAATCTTCTAAGCGCTGCTCAATATTATTCAATAAATTTTGCAAAAGCTGATTGGCCTCAACTTGTTTATCAGCTTGAGTAGTAATGCTGACCAGCTGATGATAACTCGCCAGCGTCTCTGCCAGTCGGGTATGCAGTAGCTTATGCAATACAAACTGTTGCTCTGTTAACGCTGGGGTAATGCTCTGCTGCTCTACAGACTGCTGAAAGTCGTGATAAATACTCACTTTACTATCGATATATTGCAGCTGACGCAATTGTGAATCCGCTAGATGCGTTAAATG
>RCMY010003630.1_pt1 | contig 13592 bp, 15 predicted proteins | sample 2041341 | NCBI WGS metagenome assembly RCMY01 (sample SAMN09708234, study PRJNA481090) | Marine sediment metagenome, whole genome shotgun sequencing project. | reverse complement strand
CGCTGCGCAACCTGTTGATTTTCCTCGGCGGTATGGGCTTGATGCTTGTCACCTCGCCCAAGCTGACGGGTATGGTTTTGCTGATCGTGCCGCTGGTGATCGTGCCGATCCTGACGCTGGGGCGCAAAATGCGGGTGCTGAGCCGCGAAAATCAGGACTGGATCGCAGTCAGTTCCGGCTATGCCTCCGAGGCGCTGTTGTCGGTGCAGGCCGTGCAGGCCTTTACCCACGAGGCCGAAAGCCGCACGCGCTTTGCCGATGTGACCGAGCGCAGCCATGATGCCGCGCGCAGCCGGGTCAATACCCGCGCGCTTATGACGGTGATCGTGATCTTTCTGGTCTTCACCGGCGTTGTCGGCGTCTTGTGGATGGGCGCGCGCGATGTGCGCGCAGGCGGCATGAGCGCGGGCAGCCTCGTGCAGTTCGTGATCTACGCGGTGATGGTGGCCGGGGCGGTCGCCGCCTTGTCGGAAATCTGGGGTGAGTTGCAGCGCGCCGCCGGCGCCACCGAGCGTCTTGTCGAATTGCTTCAGGCCCAGGATCCGGTCAAGGACCCGGCCAACCCGAAACCCGTCGCGCGCCCCGTGAAAGGTGCGATTGCCTTTGAGGGAGTGCGTTTTTCCTATCCTTCGCGCCCCGGCATTCTGGCGCTTGACGATCTCAACCTGTCGATAAAGGCCGGTGAAACCGGGGCGCTTGTCGGCCCGTCGGGTGCGGGCAAGACCAGCATGATCCAGATGATCCAGCGCTTTTATGACCCCGATGCGGGCCGTGTGACGCTGGATGGTGTGGCGCTCTCTGATCTGGCGCGGCACGATTTCCGCCGCGATCTGGCGCTGGTGCCGCAGGATCCGGTGATCTTTGCCGCCTCGGCGCGCGACAATATCCGTTTTGGCCGCCTTGAGGCCACCGATGCGCAGGTCGAAGAGGCCGCCCGCGCCGCCGCCGCCTATGATTTCATAAGCGCGATGCCCGAAGGTTTTGACACCTATGTCGGTGAGCGCGGTGTGATGCTTTCGGGGGGACAAAAACAGCGGATCGCCATCGCCCGCGCCATTCTGCGCGACGCGCCCGTCCTGTTGCTGGACGAGGCGACATCCTCGCTTGACGCCGAAAGCGAGCGCGCGGTGCAACATGCGGTGGACGCCATGGCGCGCACCCGCACGACAATCATCGTCGCCCACCGTCTGGCCACGGTCAAAAAGGCCGACCGGATCATCGTCATGGATCAGGGCCGGATCGTGGCGCAGGGCACCCATGATAGCCTTGTGTCCGAAAACGGCCTTTATGCCCGCCTTGCGCGGCTTCAGTTCACCGATGGTGAGGCGGCTTAAGGCAAATTCCCCTGGTGCGGCAACAGGACTTGCCGCATTGCTAGACCAGTAACCTTTGTAAACGGAGACATGACATGGGACTTTTGAACTTCATGAAAAGTGCGGGTAAATCGCTTTTTGGTGGCGATGACGCCGCCCCCGAACCCGAAGCGCTCAAGAAAGAGCTGGCCGATCTGGGGCTTGATGCCCAGGGCCTCGACATCGACGTGGATGGCGACACCGTCAAGGTGACCGGCACTGCCGTAAGCCAGGAGGTCAAGGAAAAGATCCTGTTGGCCGTGGGCAACGTCGCCGGTGTGGCCGCCGTTGAAGACAATGCCGGCGGGTCAGAGCCGGTGTTCCACGAGGTCAAGAAAGGCGATACCCTTTGGGCTATTTCCGCCGCGACCCTTGGCAATGGCGCGCGTTACCAGGAAATCTTTGAGGCCAACAAGCCGATGCTCTCGCACCCGGATAAAATCTATCCCGGTCAGGTTCTGCGCATTCCGCAGGCGTGATCGCAGGTTAGTCATGACAAGGGCCGGGCAGGGAAAACCTTGACCGGCCTTTTTCGAGGGCGCCGCCTGCCCTTGATCGCCCACATTCACCCCTTGCCGTGTGCCCGCCAATTTGGGATAACTGCCCCGAACTGACAGGAGTCGCCGATGTCCGCGCGCATTTACCAACCCGCCCGTAACGCCATGCAGTCCGGCACTGGCAAAACCAAATATTGGGTGCTGGAATATGTCTCGGACAGCGCGCGCGAGGTCGATCCGCTGATGGGCTGGACCTCGTCCACCGACACACAGGCCCAGGTCCGCCTGCGCTTTGACACCAAAGAGGCCGCGCTTGATTACGCCAAGGCGCAGGGCATTGATGCGGTCGTGCAAGAGCCCCACAAACGCAAACAGAACATCCGCCCCGGTGGCTATAGCGAAAACTTCTCGACCGCCCGCCGTCAGGTCTGGACGCACTGACCCTGTGCATCGCGATCAGGCTTGGGCCAAATCGCCCTCAATATCCCACCAGAATTTGATATTCGTTTTATACGGCGCGCCTGATGCGGAGCAGTCAACATAGTGATCGCGAGCATGTGGCGCTTTGCACTGTTTGAAGCCACGCATAAAAAACCGTGATGCTTCGTCGTCAGGCGTCCACGTTCCAAGCCATCACGCAGTTCATGTCTTGACTGTGGCTCTTGCCACTGCGAGCCTCTACTGGCAGGGGTGGCACTATTGGGAGCTGTCGGCTTCAATCTGTTGCGGGCGGATTTTCTAGTGAGCAACCTTTTCTTACTTAAATTTGCATGGACCGCGCTTAATCCCGCCGCCGCAATCGTCGAAGACAGACGCCAGGCGAAACGTGTTGCCGGGATTCTCAGGGTCTCTGGTCTTGTGGTGCTGTTGGCCGGGCTCGGTGCCTTTGCCTTTTCGTTGCAGGGTTCTGTTCTGGCCCCTAAGCCACCCACAATGCCAATCTACGCAAGTGATATTTCCAAAGACAGCCTGACAGGCCCGTTGAACGAGGCGCTTGTAGACGGCTATCTGCATCTCGATCAGATGGCATTCATCCTCTTCCCCCGAAAAATTGCATTTCTCAACCGGGAAACCACCGTGATCCCTCTGACCGGTGCGGATTGGGTTGCGGGGGATCCGGTCAAGGTGTTCTTGTCCTCGAATTGGCTTTCCCGGACCAGCGGCACTGCGGATCTCGCGCAGTTGCTGGGTGCCATGGGTCTTGTGGTGGGGGGGATTGGCCTCTTGGCCCGTCGTTCCCTGCGCCGTCTCGAAGATTGATGCCGCATAAACCTTTTGCAAACCGTCAAAGACGGTGAGCGCAGGTCCTTTGCCTATGGCGCGCGCCAAGCCTTGATCCTGACCCAAGGCACTGCCATCCGTGGCCCCAGAGTTTGGTTGGAGTGTGTACCATGAATGAGCCGGTTTTTGTTTCAAACAGATCGCTCTGGCACCTGATCAAAATGATTGGCATCGGATTGTTACTTTTTGCGCTGTCTTTCAGGGCCTTTTTTCTTTTCCTGGAACCGGGTTCTTATTCATCGAGTCGCTTTGGAATGATTGCGACGTTGATGAGGTTCGGCTCTGATTTCCCCATTGTTGCGCTTGCCTTATCTGTCCTGTTGTTGGGATTGGGCCTGTTCATCCTCTGGGGAAGTATTGCCGGGTTGTTTCCGCTAAAAATCTATAAGTCATATGTCGAGCTGTGGGGCGGGTTCGCAAACAAGCGTATTGAGTTCGGGGATATCACTCGCGTTTATAATCGTGTTCCGGGCTCAGGTGGCTTGTTCATCGCTCACACAGATCAGAACGGTGCCTCCACCGACACGTGGATTCCGGTTTCATATTTCAAGGAAACACCGGAAGAAATTGAGAAGGTATTGCAGGATAACCTTTTGGCGTGGCGCTCTGCGGCGGGCTGAATCCCCATGTTTGATACCGATCAAAGACCGGTGAGCGTTGTCCTATTATGATTGTGGGAGCAATCTTAAAGGAGACGTGGAATGAGCGCGAAAACTGGTGGCGAAACTGCCCAGCCTGAAATCGAAACACCCGACGATCTGGATCAGGTCACCACCTTGCGTCAGTCCTTTGAGAATGGCGAATATCCCTATGATACGAAAATGGGGCGGTCCGAATATGAGGCGTTGAAAGCCAAGCTTCAGGCCGAGCTTCTCAAGGTTCAGATATGGGCGCAGGACACTGGTCAGAAATTCGTTCTGCTGTTTGAGGGCCGCGATGCGGCGGGCAAGGGCGGCACCATCAAGCGCTTTACAGAGCATCTTAATCCGCGCAACGCGCGGGTGGTGGCGCTCAACAAACCCACCGATACCGAACGCGGCCAGTGGTTTTTCCAGCGCTATATTGAGCACCTGCCAACATCGGGCGAGATCGTGCTGTATGACCGCTCGTGGTATAACCGCGCCGGCGTTGAGCGGGTCATGGGCTTTTGCGAGCCGAATGAATATCTGGAATTCATGCGCCAGACGCCGGAACTTGAACGGATGTTGGTGCGCTCTGGTATCCGGCTTTACAAATACTGGTTCTCGGTCACGCAAGGCGAGCAAAAGCGCCGCTTTGACAGCCGCGCCACCGATCCGCTCAAGCAGTGGAAGCTAAGCCCGATTGACAAGCAAAGCCTTGGCAAGTGGCAGGAATATACCGACGCCAAGGAGGCGATGTTCTTTTACACTGATACCGCCGATGCGCCCTGGACCGTGGTGAAATCCAACGACAAGAAACGCGCGCGGCTGAATTGCATGCTGCATTTTCTGAACGCGCTGGAGTATCCGGGCAAAGACCTCGAGATCGCCCATGCCCCCGATCCCAAGATCATTTCGACCGCGCAGCATGTGTTGCACGGGGCAGATAAGATTCTTGGCAAATCAAAGCCAAATGGATCGTAGGCCGGGCTGAGCTGCGGCAGGGATGCCGCTAAGCGGGGCGTGTGTTGGCAGGGCGCGCCCAGCACCCTTGCGCCACGCCGCGCCCGCGTCTAGGGCTTGGCGATGCAACCCCGCCTGACATATCGCCAGCACGCCCGCGCGACGCTTTTGCTTGGTCTGCCCTTGATTGGCAGCCATGTGGCGCAGTTTGCCATCAACCTTACGGATGCGATCATGCTCGGCTGGTACTCGGTCGAGGCATTGGCCGCCGAGGTGCTGGGCGGGACGTTGTTTTTCGTGCTGTTCATCATGGGCTCGGGCTTTGCTTGGGCGGTGATGCCGATGGTCGCCTCGGCGCAGGCCTCTGGGCAGGAAACACAGGTGCGCCGGGTCACGCGCATGGGGCTTTGGGCCTCGGTGTTTTATGGCGTGGCGGTGATGCCGGTGATGGTCTGGTCAGAGGCGGTCTTTGCCGTGTTGGGGCAAGATCCGGGCGTGGCGGACCTGGCGGGGCAATATCTTGAGATTGCAGGCTGGGCGATCCTGCCGGCCCTTCTGGTGATGGTGCTCAAATCCTATCTGGCGGCGCTTGAGCGGACCAGCGTGGTGCTGTGGGTCACATTGGCCGCGGTCGCGCTGAATGTCGGGATCAATTACCTGCTGATTTTCGGCAACTTCGGATTTCCCGAGATGGGCGTGCGCGGCGCGGCGATTGCATCGCTTGCGGTGAATATCGCGGCGTTGCTAGTGCTTGCGGTCTATGTCAGTGCAAGCGCCCCGGAACATGCCCTGTTTCAACGCCTCTGGCGCCCCGATTGGGAGGCGCTTGGCGCGGTGTTTCGCCTGGGCTGGCCGATTGGCATCACCAGCCTGGCCGAGGTCGGGCTGTTTGCGGCGGCCTCGGTGATGATGGGCTGGTTGGGGACGCTGTCGCTGGCGGCGCATGGCATCGCGCTTCAGGTGACCTCGGTGGTGTTCATGGTGCATCTTGGCCTCTCGAACGTGGCCACGGTGCGCGCGGGGCAGGCCTATGGGCGCGGTGACGGGCCGGGCTTGCGCGATGGGGCAAAGGTGGTGCTTGGCATGGCGGGCGTGGTGGCGTTTAGTACGATGGTGCTGTTTCTGGTGCTGCCGGACCCTCTGATCGGGGTGTTCCTTGATCCGCAAGACCCCGACCGCGCGGCGGTGATGGCGGCGGGGCGACAGCTTTTGGCGGCGGCGGCGCTGTTTCAGCTGGTCGATGCGGCGCAGGTTTCGGCACTTGGCCTGTTGCGCGGGGTGCAGGACACGCATGTGCCGATGGTGATTGCCGCGCTCAGCTATTGGGCGGTCGGCGTGCCGGTCAGCTATGTTCTGGGGTTCGTGTTTGGCTTTGGCGGCCCTGGCATCTGGCTTGGCCTCGCGGCGGGGCTGGCGCTGGCGGGGGTGTTCATGCTGGTGCGCTTCTGGGGCTGGTCGGCGCGCGGTGTGGGGGCGCGGTGACTTTGAGTATTTAGGCCAAGAAGAAGCAGGCAGTCAGCCGTCTTTCAGCAAGCGGTCCGCTTTTTTGCGCACCAGCACCGTGCGCAGGTCATGCATCGCCAGCAACAGAGCATCGGTGACCTCTTCAAGCTGTGGCTCGGTGGCGCGCGATTGCGCCCAATGGGTGGTGGTGTTGAGATAATCCACCGCCCGCAGAATATCGTCGATATCGCGATGCTCGATCAGCTTGAGCCGCTCGGCCATCCAGTCGCTGATGGCGGTGATGTCCTCATCGGTGAGCGCGCGGTCGCCATGCGGCTTGATTTCGGATTTGCGGATATTGACGACGGCGATCTGTTCCATGTCGATACGTCGCTGTCGGTTCGCGGTATCAACCCGGAACACGAAGGCGCCGTTCTCACGGATCCTGAAATAATAGTCTGGCAGATCGCCCGCCATTTAAACCCCTTACCGTAACTCTGCGCAGAATGCCTGAATACGTGTACAGGCCTCTTTCAGCGCGTCGTCAGAGGTAGCGTAGCTGACCCGAAAGTTTGGCGAAAGCCCAAAGGCCGCCCCAAACACCACAGCGACGCCGGTTTCTTCCAGAAGGGCGGTGGCAAAGGCCTCGTCATTCTCGATCACGGTGCCGACCTTGCTGGTCTTGCCGATCAGACCGGCAATCGAGGGATAGACATAAAAGGCGCCATTCGGGGTCGGGCATTCGATGCCGTCAATCTCGTTCAGCATGCTGACCACCAGATCGCGGCGGCGTTTGAACATGGCGTTATTAGCCGCGATGAAATCATGGCTGCCGTTCAGCGCCTCGACAGCGGCCCATTGGCTAATGGTGCAGGGGTTCGAGGTGCTCTGCGACTGAATCTTGCGCATCGCGCCGATCAGGTCTTGCGGCCCGGCCGCATAGCCAATCCGCCAGCCGGTCATCGCATAGGCCTTGGAAACGCCGTTGCAGGTCAGCGTGCGCTCGTAAAGCGCCGGCTCGACCTGCGCGGGGGTGCAGAACTCAAACCCGTCATAGGAGAGGTGTTCATACATGTCATCGCTCATCACCCAGACATGGGGATGGCGCATCAGAACATCGGTCAGGCCTTTTAGTTCGTCCCAGGTATAGCCCGCCCCGGTGGGGTTGCTGGGCGAGTTGAAGATGAACCATTTTGTTTTCGGCGTGATCGCCGCCTCAAGCGCCTCGGGGCTAAGTTTGAACCCGCTCTCTATGCCCGCAGGCGCGATCACCGGCTCGCCGCCCGCAAGCAGCACCATATCGGGATAGCTGACCCAATAGGGTGCGGGGATCACCACCTCGTCGCCGGGGTTCAGCGTGGCCATCAGCGCATTATAGAGGATCTGTTTGCCACCAGTGCCGACGCTGACCTGCGCGGGCACATAATCAAGCCCGTTGTCGCGCTTGAACTTGGCACAAATCGCCGATTTGAGTTCCGGGATGCCGTCGACGGCGGTGTATTTCGTCTTGCCCGCCTCAATCGCGCGGATACCGGCCGCCTTGATATGATCGGGCGTGTCGAAATCCGGCTCACCGGCCCCAAGGCCGATCACATCGCGCCCGGCGGCTTTCAGCTCTTGCGCTTTGGTGGTCACGGCAATCGTAGGAGAGGGTTTGACGCGCGATAGGCTGGCGGAAAGGATGGACATCACGTGCTCCGGTTTGAATTCGCTCGTAAGATGTCATAGGTTGCCGCAAAAGGTTGATCAAGCACGATCACCGGAAAGGAATTACATGACCACCGAGACAAACGACAGTTGGTTTGACCCCGACGTCACCACCTTTGGCGACCGCGTCGCTGGCGCGCGCGAGCGTACCGGCATGACCCAGGCCGAGATGTCCAAGCGCCTTGGCGTCAAGCTCAAGACCCTCAAGGGCTGGGAAGACGACATGTCGGAGCCGCGTGCCAACAAGTTGTCGATGATGGCCGGGCTGTTGAATGTCTCGCTGTTGTGGCTGTTGTCGGGCGAGGGCGAAGGCCCCGATGGCCCCGCCGCCGGTGACCTGTCCCCCGACATCAGTGAAATGCTGACCGAGATTCGCGATATTCGCGCTCAGCTTAGCCTGTCGACCGATCGTCTTGGGCGTCTGGAAAAGAATCTGCGCTCAAAACTGCGGGAAGAAGCCGGTGAGTGAACTACTTGAACATCGCCTGAAGCGGTTGCGCATGCGATCCATGCGCCGGGGCATCAAGGAAATGGACATCATCCTGACCCGCTATGCCGATGTGCGGCTTGCGGTGATGGATGCGGGTCAACTTGATGAATTTGAAGCGTTTTTGGAAGAAAACGACCAGGATCTTTATCAATGGGTGACGGGGCAGGTGCCCCCGCCCGATCCCTTTACCGGGCTGGTTGGCGATATCTCTGAAATAGCGTGTTCGGGAAAGTAGATTGCATTTTACCTGCTATTGTCGTGGTTTAACCGATTGTTGGGCATTTTAGGTCAGTTTCCAATCCGAGCAGTATCGCACGGAGATGGACATGAGTTTTCACAGCCCCCTGAACGCCCCGACGGATCACAAGGCGTTTATCACCGATTACCTTGATGCGCTGTCGCTGGTTGAACGCCTGCACCGGTTGTTGCTTGATGTGATCAAGGACGAGTTTGAGCGTGTTGGCGTGTTGGAGATCAACGCGGTTCAGGCGCTGTTGTTGTTCAATATCGGCGACAATGAGGTCACCGCAGGCGAACTTAAGACACGCGGATATTATCAGGGCAGCAATGTCAGCTATAACCTCAAAAAGCTGGTCGAGATGGGCTATATGCATCATCAGCGCTGCGAGGTGGATCGCCGCTCGGTCCGGGTGCGCCTTACGGAAAAGGGCCGCACTATCCGCGATGTGGTGTCCGGACTGTTTGAACGCCACGCCGAAGGGCTTGAGGGGCGCGGTGTGCTTGGCCCTGACGGGATTGATCAGATCGCCACGGCATTGCGCCGGGTCGAGAGATACTGGACCGATCAGATCCGCTATATCTATTGAGGCAGGACATCCGGGTCAGGGGCCAGCGCGCCCAGAACGATATCGTTGACCTCGCGATAAAGTTTGCGCGCCATCGCGGATTGAAAATCCTCAAAACCCTGCGCGACCTCGGTAAAGGCGCGGGGGCCGCGGATCACATGGCGCTGGTAATAGTCCAGAACTTCGGTGTCATGGCCTAGGATGACAAGCCCGTTTACGGTGATGCCATCCAGCGGGAAATTCCGATAGGCAAGATCGGCGCCAAAGCCATCATTGTTGATACCGTCACCTGAAATGTCGATGACACGCCGGTCACATTGCGGCGCGCGCGCCATCACCTGCGCGCCGTACCCAAGACCCGAGCCAAGCGCGGTGGGGTAATCGGCGGTCCTGCGGGTCATCGCCAGCAGGACGCCGACCGCATTGGTGATATCGGCCTCACTGCGCAGAAGCGTCCAGTCAAGATGCACCTTTTGCTGAAAGCTACCGCTCCATTCATAGACACTTAGGGCGACGTCGCCGGGCGCGCCGCGCAGGATCGCATGGCGTATGTCGGGCGCATCAAGGGCCGAGGCAAGCCCGAGCCGCTGGAGATCATATTCGCCGGGGTCCACCGAGGATGACACATCCAGCGCCAAAACCAGCGCCAGACGACAGGTGGCCAGAGCCGGACCTGCCGTCATCAGCGCCAGTAAAAGGGCGGCCAGCCTTACCAATGGCCGATGTTTTCCATGCTGGTCCATGGCTCTGCGGGGGCAAGCGGGTCGCCCTCTTGCAGCAATTCCACCGAAATATTGTCAGGGCTGCGCACAAAGGCCATGCGACCATCGCGCGGCGGGCGATTGATCACCACGCCATTATCCTGCAAGTGCTGGCACATCTCGTAGATATTGCCGACCGAATAGGCCAGGTGGCCAAAGGTGCGGCTGTCATCGGGCAGCTTATCATCGCCATCCCAGTTATAGGTTAGCTCGACGGGGCATTCCTCTTGGCCCTCGGCGGCCATGAAAAGCAGGGTAAAGCGGCCGCCCTCATTGTCCCAGCGGCGGGTCTCTTTCAGGCCAAGCAGGCCGTAAAATGCCATCGAGGCTTCAAGGTCTTTCACCCGAACCATCGTGTGCAGATATCTCACGCGCATCATCATCCTCCGATCTTTTCTGTTTGATCAAAGGATAGTGGCGCGCGCGGGCGTGTCGAGGGCAAACCGGAAAAACCCGCCTCTGGTGGGTTTAAAACTCTGAGCGTATGCCCAAAGTGACAGAGGTTTCCGCGACGTCGAACCGGCTGATATTAGAGCTGCTTTTTTCTGACCGGAGTGACACCGTCGGCACAAAGCCCATATATCCCAAGTCCTTGAATGTGGCTGTGACCCCGCCAAAGACCGACTCGTCCTTGCGCCCTCCCGGAACGGTAATGAACCCGACCCGGTACTGATTGAAGTCAAGCGTGCTGGCACCGATGGAAAACTCCATCCGGGCCGGCCCGATGGCGCGGCCCATTTGATAGCTGGCAATGCCAGTCCATTGTTGCGAGGCGCGGTTGACCCCGGTGCTGTCGGTATCGCGATATTGCAGGCGCAGACCCAATTGCCCGCCGCCAGACAGATCAAGACCGACGGATGCGAAGCCGCCCATAACGCTGGCGTCGGCGCCACGGTCGGCCTTATCCTGTTGCTCTTCGGCGCTGGCGCCAAAACTGAGCAGAACCCGCTCGCCCAGCTTTTGATGTCGCTCTGCGTCCAGGCGGGCAAAATCATAGAGTGGATCGCCGCCATACCAGACCCGACCGCCATCGAGGTCGAATTTCCAGGTCACCGCCTCGCTTGACCCACGCAGGTATTGGCTTAACCCGATTTCAGCGATGGTCGATGACAGATCGCTGCCGCTCAGCCCCACCACCGGGTCAGAGATGTCAACGCGCCGGGCATTCAGGCGCGCCTTGATCCGTGTCTCGCGGCCGGGGCTGGCGGCCAGCCGGTAAGAGGCACTGATCTGCGCCGTGGTGATTGTGCCCGAAAGCGCCTGCGCACTTTGGCTAAGCGTGCCAACCACCGGCACGCCATCAATCACGTTGAGCGGGCTGTTCGCGCCATTGTTCACATTGTCCGAAGGGGTGAGCGAAAAGCGAAAATCAAACCGCAGCGGATTGCGTGCCCGGACGTTCTGAAAGGCGCTGACCGTCTGCGCCCGCGCCACGTCATTGGGCGCATGGTTCACCGCGCGTCGCAGCCAGAATTGCGATCCCGTCATCCGGTCATTAGCAAATGACAGCTGTGCCGCCAGATTGGCCGCCTGATACCGCTGATCGTCGTTTTGGGCATGCCAATAGGCCCAGGCCGCCTTTTTCTCGGCTGGGCCATAGGCCTTGACCTGCGCAAGTGCGAGCGCCTGATAATAAAGTGCGCGCGGGTTCTTGGGGTCGGCCTCAAGCAGACCTTTACCTAGATCATAAGCCAGCTTTGGTTGCTGAGAAGCCAAGGCTTGACTGGCTAGGATATCCACCTGTTCGAGGTTGAACTGGGTCGCTTCGGCATGCACACAAACAGGATAGCCAAGCAAGGCCAGTGCGATCGCAAAGCGGGTCCACATACCGCCGCCCCTTTAACGATCCAGAACGAAAATGCCGGTCTCTATTTCGTTTTCGAGTCCACGTGGGTTGCCGACCCCGTCGAATTCGCTGAGCGCCACGGCGCCCGCTACCTCTGTCGCTCCAGTACCCCCGAATATACCGCCGAAAGACCCGACCACAGTTGGCGTGGTCGCTCCGGAACTTGGGTCGCGTAGATCATATTCAACTGACCCGTCGAATGTGCCATTCGTGCCAATGGCCGTGCTGACCAATACAATCGAGGGCAGAAGGGTCCCTGCTTCGGCAAGGCTTCGGTTGAAAATATTCCCTTCGACCAGACTATCGGCAAAATTGGCGCGCAGGGCAACATCGCCTTGCACCGCTGCGGCCTGTGTCGGCACCAACTCGGGCGCCAGACCGCCAGGCGGGGCGATCAGATCGCCGCCAGAATTGTTCAGATTGGTCAGCCCCACATAGCGACCGGTATAAACGACCTCGCCGGTGGCCGGTGTATAGGTGCCCGTGCGCTCAAAAAACGCGCCAGAAAAGAGCCGATTACGCGGTCCACCTGTAGCCGCCAAGCCCGCAGTCACAGCGCCGCTTGTTGCGCTTTGCCCACCAAAAGCGGTGGCATGGCGCGAGGTGCCGTCTTGCTGGATCGTATAGGCTTGATATCCCGCCACATCCATGAGCGGACGTCGGTTGTAGGTCACAATACTGGTCGAACCATCAAATGACAGCCCTTCGACAGACAGGGTCTGCGTCGCGGGGGCAAAGGTTACTTGTGACACATCCTTTGCCAGAGCGGCGGGAACCGTTGTTCCGGTGCTGCCCGTCGTTCCGGTGCCGCCGGTTGTTCCGGTGCCGCCTGTTGTGCCCGTATCCGTTGACGATTCAAACGGATTTGATCCGCCACCACAACCGCCCAAAAGGGCAGCGGCCGCAAGGCCTGCCACTAGATATTTCATGATGAGACTGCCCTCAATGTGATCGTTTATTGTTCTTTTGACTAAAATTCTGTGGTTCCGGTGCAAAAGCCAATCTTTGATACGGCCCAAGGTTGCAGAAAACATACGACTGTGGCCATCACACATATACCCGATATTGGCTTTCCACATGGGGTATCCGCAAGATATAGTGGTCCCCGACTCATTCTAGTGATGGAAGGCCCCACCATGCCCCTTAGCAAAGACCAACAGGCAGAAATTGACGCCCAACGCAGCACGCCGCAATCCACCCTGCGCGCCACGGCGCCGGGGATGGAAAAGCACCTCTATACCGCCCATCCGGTTCTGGATCACGGCTTTGTGCGGGTGATTGATTACATGGGCGACGACAATGCCATCACCCAGGCCGCGCGCGTGAGCTATGGCAAGGGCACCAAATCGGTGCAGAATGACGAGGGCCTTATCCGCTATCTCATGCGGCACTGGCACTCGACCCCGTTCGAGATGTGCGAGATCAAGCTGCACGTCAAACTTCCCGTCTTTGTCGCGCGCCAGTGGATCAGGCACCGCACCGCCAACGTGAATGAGTATTCCGCCCGCTATTCGATCCTTGACCGCGAGTTCTATATTCCCGCGCCCGACGCGTTGAACGCCCAATCCGTCATCAACAATCAGGGCCGGGGCGCGGCGCTGTCGGGGGATGAGGCACAGCGCGTGCTGAAATACCTCACCGACGACGCCATGCGCTGCTATGACCACTACGAGGAAATGATTTCCGACGAGGGGCAACAAGGCCTCGCGCGCGAACTGGCCCGCATGAACCTGCCGGCCAGCATCTATACGCAATGGTACTGGAAGGTCGATCTGCACAACCTCCTGCACTTTTTGCGCCTGCGCGCCGACGCCCACGCCCAGTAT
>RCMY010003628.1_pt1 | contig 13595 bp, 14 predicted proteins | sample 2041341 | NCBI WGS metagenome assembly RCMY01 (sample SAMN09708234, study PRJNA481090) | Marine sediment metagenome, whole genome shotgun sequencing project. | reverse complement strand
CAGCTGCGAGCAGCAACACGACGAGCCGAGATCGCGCAATGGCAGCTACGCCATCGCCCAGCTAACGGGTTAGATCCGGTGGTGCGGCCCATCGGCGCTTTCGAGAACGAAATCGCAGCGCCGGCCGGTCTCGGCGTTGCGGAGACCATCATCGACCTAGACGTAGTTGATGCCGCTCCGCCACCGGCGGGGAAGCCAGCACGGCGCGCCTTCGAACGCGGCCGAAGCTTGCAGAATCGCCTCCAACGGTCCTATGGACGGCTCCCCACCAGTGACTAGCCGCCCCCGGCCACCGTCGCACTGGACAACCGGCGTCCTGATCGGATCCGTGCAGGCGAGCCGATGTAGGAAACGGGCGCCCAAGGTCAGACCAGCAAGAGGACTTTAGTCCCTGACATCTGACCACCGGATCGTGAGAGAAATGCGTGTCTATCAACTTCAGGAGTGTCCATGACAATTATCGACGAGCAACCGGTTTCCGGTCCGGCACCGGCCCCCAAGGGTTCGGTCCCGGTCCGCATAGAGAAAGGCGACACCCTGGGAACCGGCTGGATTCTTGCCTTCATCCTCGGGGCGATGGCGATCGGAATGATCGGTTTCGTGGCGCTGATCATTTTTGCGTCCAGTGCTTCGGACTCGGGCAGTTCGGCGGCTCAGACCACGTTGGATGTGAACCTGCGGGAGTTCTCCATCGACGGAGACCTCATAGCTCCTGCTGGAGAGGTTACGCTCGTCATGGCGAACACTGGCTCGATGGACCACAACCTGGGAGTCCGAGAGCTCGGGATCATCAGCCCCAACGTGGGGCCGGGAGGCACCGTTCAACTGGCGCTGGGCGAGTTGGCGCCCGGAACCTACGAAGTCTTCTGCAGCATTGCCGGACATGAGGGATCCGGCATGGTCACCTCACTCACCATCACTGGCGAAGGCGAAGGAACGCCGGCCGCCGGCGCCGCTGGCGGACACGGCGGGATGGACATGGACTATGCCGCCATGGACGCAGCGATGATGGAATCGATGCTGGCTTTTCCGGCCGAGACCGAGGGCAAGGGCAATCCGATTCTGGAACCCACCGAAGTTCGGGCCGACGGAACCAAGGTCTTCGATCTCACCGCCGAAATCATCGACTGGGAGGTTGAGCCGGGCAAATTCGTCGAGGCCTGGACCTACAACGGGGTAGTACCGGCTCCGCAGATTCTCCTCGATCGAGGCGACGACATAGAAGTGCGGGTAGTCAACAACCTGCCGCTTGGTACAGACATCCACTGGCATGGTGTGCACACTCCGAACGATCAAGATGGCGTTGCCCCCTATACCCAGGATTTGATCCAACCGAACGGTGGCACGTTCACCTACAAGTTCACGGTGGTCGATGATGCGATCGGCATGTACCACGCCCACAACCACGCCCAGATTCAAGTGGTCAACGGCATGTTCGGGGTCTTCCGGGTAGGCGAGAACCCGATCCCCTATGGCCAGACCATCAGCGGGGTGACCATCCCTGACAGCATCGATCTCGCAGTGGACATGCCAATGATTCTGAACGACGCCGGCACTATCGGTCTCAGCCTCAACGGCAAGAGCTTCCCGGCCACAGAGCCGCTCGTACTCAATCAAGGTGAATGGGCCAGCATCACCTATTACAACGAGGGGCTCACGAGCCACCCGATGCACCTCCACCAGTTCCCGCAGCTGGTGTACGCCAAGGACGGCATTCCACTTGATCAGCCCTACTACGTTGACACGCTCAACGTGGCGCCCGGAGAACGCTACACCGTATTGATGCGGGCTGACGATCCCGGCGTCTGGGTCTGGCACTGCCACATCCTCAACCACGTGGAAAGGGCCGACGGCATGTTCGGTATGGTCACTGCGATCATCGTGAACGAAGATCCCACCTTCGATCCCTCTGCGGTGCCAATCGATCCCACCAACTGGCGTAACACCGCTGGCACCCCGATCGATCGCACCTTGTTGGACGGTCTCGACGGGGAGGCGCACAACAACAGCGACGGTGCATGAGGCTGGGGACAGGCGAGCCCCCAACTAGCGGATGAAATCTGTGGTGTCCCGGACTCTGGTCCGGGGCACAGTCCTTTCCTCGTGCGGTGCAACCGCTCCTATGTAGTTGCACCCGCACCTATGTAACGGTCGGCCCGATCCGATGCTCCGGCTCCATTTGTTACGGGAGAGCTAGGGCTGCGGCGCCGAAACGTACCGCAGTGCGTGTTCCAGCGTTTCCGCCACCGACCCCTCGTTGGAAATCGAACGCGCGGTCGGCCATCGGTCGCGAGCGGCCATGGCCTGATCAAGGATCGCGGGTGTTGCGTCGGATGCTCCATCGGCGCCCGTCCTGTTACGAAGCGCCACCCGCCGCTTAGTGGTGTCAGTTTCAGCCACGCACTCGAGTTCCACGAACCCGGCATCCCATGACCCGGCCACGAGTCGAGCGTCGCGTCGGATCTCGGCGGCGCGCCAGCTGGCATCGAGGATCACGGACTCGCCGCGGGCCATGAGCAAGGCAGCCTGATCCAGAAGCGCTGCATACACGCGGGCGGTCACCTCCGGTGTGTAAATGCCTTGTTCAAACTCAGCACGGGCGTGCTCGCTGTGAGCACGGCCGGTGATGTCCTTGCGAAGTTCGTCGGAGTTCAAAACCACCCAACCCATCGAATCGCCCAGCCCCCGAGCAAGGGTTGATTTTCCGGTGCCAGGTCCACCGCCCACCAGCACGAGCCGGATCGCGGAGTACTCGAGATGGCGAAGGCAAAGGTCGTGGTATGTGCGGGCCTCGGCGGCACTGCTGACGTCGCCTTGCTCGTAACGAAGCAGAGCCACCTTTGTTCGCACGTGAGCTCGGTAGGCAACGTAGTGGTGTGCCAGCGAAGCTGGATGGTGCTCGTTGGAGAACTCGGTGTAGTAGTCCATAAATCGGTGGGCCACGGCTGGGCCGGCAAGACGATCGAGGTCCATTGCCAAGAACGCCGTATCGGCCAGTACGTCCGCCACTCGAAGCCCACGGCTAAAGGCGAGGCAATCAAGAATCTGCGGACCCTCGGGGAGGCTGAAGATGTCCTCCGCCCGAAGGTCACCATGTCCATCCTTCACAAGACCCTTCTGAATCCGGGACTCGAAGAGCTCGTCGCGCTGCGAAAGGTATCGATGGACGAGCCTCTGGACCCGATCAACCGACGGGCGATCCAGAGCGGAGCCTACGAACGCATTCATGGATTCAAAGTTGTTTCTCCAATTGAGCCAAACGGCGTTGCGGGAGGCCCAGTCGCTTGCGTCGGGTGCGGACCCGACATCAGCGTGAAAAGCGGCAATCGCCCGGGCCACTCCTCGAATCACAGCCTCCCACTCGGGACTGTCCAACAACTGCGGTAGGCGCCTATCCGCTGGCATTCGCCGCATGACGAGTATGCGGTCCGCCAAAACGTCGTTCTCGATCACGTCGGCGGTTCCCAAGTACACCGTGGGGGCAAACCGTCGATTGAGAGCCAGTTCGTTGGTCACCGCAGCTAATCGTTCCTCCGTGCCGGAATAGTCGAGGAACTCCAGCGACACCGGTTTGAAGAATTTGTATGCGCGGTCGCCTCGCAAGAACACGGTGGAGATGTGTGTCTCGAAAACCTCATTCGGCGGTTTGTTTGCACTCACTGGCGCTAGACCTCTCGATGGACCACGAATACCGGGACCGTGGCCTTCTGCACGATCTGCAACGCCGCAGAGCCAAAGACCAAGCGCGAAATGCCGCCGCGATCTCGGGACGCAACCATCAAGAACGACACCCCGGAAACTCGGGCATAATCGACCACGGTGTCCGCCCGGTCTCCACCGAAGAGCGTGACGCAGTCGGGCGCTGACGTACCAAGGCTTGCGAGGCGATAGGCCGCATGCTGCAACCCGGCGCTCTCCACCGGAACGGGCTCCTGCCCCATTCGGCCCACGGAGAACAACGGTGTCTGCGCCAAATCCATGACCGTGACGAGGATGGGGTCAAGGGCCAAGGCGGTAGCGACTTCGGTCATTGGCACCAAGAAAGGACCGGGGTCAACCTCGGTATCGATACAAGCCATCAGCGATCCTTCCAGACCGAACGAACCGTCCGGAACACTGGGTCCAACCAGCAGCGCATACCCCGAAGGCGAATAGTGGACAAGGTCTTCAGCAACGCTTCCGCCGACAACCGGTCGGGAATGCGAGTGGGTAGCCGTCGCAACCACAAGCAGCGGGTGCCCTTCACGGAGCATCGGCTCGAGGGCTTGGCAAACGGGGGACTCGCTGAGGACGGACGACACCTTCACATCGTTAAACCCGTTGACCTCGAGCCACCGCTGGGCGGAAGCCTCCATTCCCGCTGCGGCGGCCAGCGACGGCGCCACCGTTACGCTCACTGCACCAATTTTCAGATGATCGGCAACAGCAACTCCTACAGGGACAGCCCGGAGGGATGCCACCGTCTCATCGAATGGGATGATCACCTCGGTAAACATTGAGGACCTCCGAAGCGAGCGTGCCCCGACAACTAGAAGATCGGTAGGGACCAAGGTCCAAACCGGGCCGGGGTCTTCAGATCGGGGTAGTAAGCCAGGTGCTGACCGAGCCATCCATTTCGCCGAACCCCAGTGGCGACGGAAAATCGGGAGGCTTCACTGCCACGACCGAGGTGGACACCGAATCCAACCCCCGCTCGGCCGTGTTGCCCATGACCAAACCGCTGATCCCGCTTCGGGCAACGGTGCCGATGACCAAGGTGTCCGCCATGAACTCCCTAACGGCCTGGGGAAGGATCTCCGCCGCTAGGCCGCGGCGAAGATGAATTGCCCACTCAATGCCGGGCGAGCCGCTAGAGCCCAACAGCTCTTCAAGGGCCAGTCTGACGCCGAGTTCCTCGGCCGCGAGCATCTGATCGATCTCGCCTGGCCGTTCTTTCCAGAAGGCCGATTCGCGGAGCGTTCGCTCGCCATACAGCTGCCACACCGTCACAACGTCCACCACCGCCCCCTCCGGGGCGAAGGTGGCGGCCATCTTCAGGATTTGACGGTTGAGAAGGACCTCCGCCGGGTTGGGATCCACGGCGGCGAGGACCCGCCGTGTGCTGGAACCCGTCGGTTGAATCAACCACACCGGTGCGGGTGATTTGCGGAGGAGACGTCGGACCAGAGCGTGGTCTCCATCCGGCGACCCTGCAGGAAGAGCTACCAGGTCATAACACTCGAGGTTGAGCCGTCGCAGAGCGACCAACGCCGGATTGCCCACCTCGATGGCCACCGCGACGCCCGGACACCCCGCGGCACGGCTCCACCGATCGATATCGTCTCGGAGGGCCTGTTGTTGATCTCGTTGAACCTCCTCAAAGTACTCCCGGTCGTGGATGAGTTCTTGCATACGAGACGGCGCACCGATCGTGGCAATGACATCCATCACCGCCCCGTGCTTCAGAGCCATTGCATTGGCCGAAGCCATCGCCGAAGCATTGTCGAGGCCATCCAGTGGCACAAACAGAATTTTTCCGAACGCGCTCATGGCCGAAAGTGGACGCTAGAGGGCCGGCTATTCGTCATCATCTGCATGATGAGAAGACTCGGAATCAATATCCCTGTCCCTTACCCGGGCGCTGGGAACGGGCATCACCGGTTGGATCGCCCGGTGGACGAGGCCCATCGCGACGCTCCCCATTGTCTTGCGCCCCATGTCGTTCCTGTTCCGCATCCCTGTAACGATGAAGCTGGCGCGTCGCCGAGCGGCGAAGGAAGTGATGGCCTCGATCGGGTCGTTCGACTGAATGATTTCCCAACGAACGTCAACACCCGCAGTACTGGATTCGGCCTCGGCTTGAAGTGCGCGAGCAAGATCACCGTGGTGATCCCCAAGTCCACCGGTGGGTCGGGGTACCACTCTCACCATCCAGATACGAGAACGGCTGCTGAACGCCTTGGACAAGAGCACCGCCCGGTCCATAGCCGCTTCAGAGGCCAGCGATCCGTCTACGGCCACCACGATTTCGCCGGTTGTCGTTTGGATCTGAACGTTGGGCCCGATCAGGAGCAATGGGGCACCCACATGGCCTGCGACGGACTCGCCAACTGAGCCTTTGAATCTCCAGGCATCAGCGTGCTCGGTGCTCATGACCACAAACGCATGCGGGTCGATGGCGTCGGCGAGGGCCTTGGCAACATCGGTACCGAAAACGTTCACCGCCTCGATCGCCAGACTCGGGCTTCGATGGTGAAGATTGGCCACAACGGCATCCAGTGCAGCGTCACTTCCCGAGAGTGAATCTGACACGTGAATCAATCGCAGCGGTACACCCCAGTGGGCGGCAAGCTCGCTGGCGAAGGGAGCGCATCGTTCGTGCAGGTGAAGCGCCTTTGCCGGCAGGGAAACGTGGGTGACGGTCCGCCCATATTCGAAGGTAGGGGCGGTGGTTGGTGGGCCGTCGATTTGAGTCATCTTGAGAAGTCCTTTTCCGGGTGGGTGGACCAACGACGGATGCGGTGCCCGTCGCCGAGTGAGCCAGGCTCGCGGGGGACGGGCGTCAAAGGAGATGTCGTTGAAGCATCCCGATTGTTATCGCCCATGTTTCCATTAATTCTCGCCAGCGACCGGGTCGCCAGAGGCTTAGGTCACTGGCGATCAAGACCGTAACATGAGATACTGCCCGATGCCTTTGGGGATAGCCGGTCCTATCGTTACCTTGACGCTCAACCCGTCATTGGACCTGTCATCGGCGGTTGACCGAGTCCAACCCGAGCTCAAACTTCGTTGCGCTCTGCCAACGAGGGAACCCGGTGGAGGTGGAATCAACGTTTCTCGGGTGGCAAAACGATTGGGTGCGGAAACCGTGGCGGTTCTGCCCGCCGGCGGGTCAACCGGAATCGCTGTTCAGAAGCGACTGGTAGAAGAAGGTGTGCCCAACCTGGTCATTCCTGTTGACGCCGACACTCGAATGAGTCTGTCCGTTCAGGATCGCAGCGCCGGTTCCCAATACCGATTCGTCCTTCCTGGCCCGCATCTGACCGACGCCGAACTCGCTTCGGTGATCGATGCTGCGGTGACGGTTGCAGCGGACCCCGGTTGTGTTGTCATCTCTGGGAGTCTGCCGCCGGGGGTTGCGCCATCAATCATCTTCGAGCTGACCGAGGCGTTCCGTACCCGGAGACCACCGGGCCTACCGATCCTGGTGGACACCTCGGGTGAGGCGCTGCGGGTCGCGGTCAACTGTCCGGGAGTCATCATCAAGCCCAGCGTTCGCGAGTTGGAACTGCTTCTGGACCGCCCCCTTGAGGACGAAGCCGATGTTGAAGCAGCGGCCACCGAACTGATCGCCGCGTCCAATTGCGCGGCGCTCGTGGTATCCATCGGCCCCGGTGGCGCCTTTGTGCTCCAACGAGATCAACCGTCGGTTCGGCTACGAGCCCCCACCGTGAAAGTCCGGAGCGCTGTGGGAGCGGGCGACTCACTGGTCGCCGGAATCGCCGTTGGGCTCAGCCGTGGAGAACCGCTGGTGGAGGCGGCCCGTTTAGGCATTGCTGCCGGAACGGCTACGGTTCTCAGCGAAGGCACCAACCTGTGCCGGACCGAGGACGTTGACAGGTTGTTGCTCTTGGTCACCTGAGGCCAAGACCTGTGATCACGGCGCGATATCGGGCACAACAACGGTGGGAATGGTGACGTGATGCGTCAGCGATGTTGCCGTGGAACCCAGCAGCAAGTGGGCCACAGAACGCCTCCCCCGCTGACCGATGACGAGCAGGTCAGCGTTCTCCGCGCTCTCGGCGATGACATTTCTGGGATCGCCTGGGATGATGGTGGAAACAGTCCGCACGCCTCGCTCGTTCTCGCACCGATCGATCGACATCTGCACCAGTTCCATTGTGGCCTCACGATTCCTGGCCAGGGTTCCCTCCGGAATCTCCAGTGGCGAGAACGCCGCCACCATGTCCACCACGCCGTCGGCATCGACGTGGTCGATCGCCCATTTCAGCGCGGCCTGTCCATTGGGTGAACCATCAACCCCCACCGCCACCTTCTTCAGCGCACCGCGTATCGCTGCGGAGGGGGGAACCACCAGGATTGGCACGGTGGAGTTGCGAATGCATTTCGAGCTGACAGATCCCAAAAACGCACCGCCTAATGCGGAGTGACCACTTGAACCCAGCACGAGAAGGCTGGCGGACTTTGCTGCTTCCACGAGGCCTGTTCCAGCACTGGACTCGAAGACCCGGACGCTCTCGATGCGGGCATCCTCAATTCCTTTCATCGTAATATCCGCCCGAGCCTGAGCCGACTCTCGATAGATCTCGCCGAGATTTGGTACTGCGGAACGGAGACCGTAGGGGGCAGCCAGTACCGAAATCGTAAAGGTGGACACGACCTCGATCCGGTCAGCGAGGGAGCGGTGTGCCAGCAACCAGAGGAGTGCATGGCGCGAAACCTCTGAACCGTCGACACCCACAACAGCAGTCTTGAGAGGAACCGATTTGTTAGTGCTCACAGCTCAATAGTCGATTGACGAACACTCACCCGAAAGGGTCCAAATCCCCTATTGAGAGCACCGGACTTGGTGGCTAATGGGAGCATGTTCAAGACAATCGTAGTAGCCACCGACGGTTCAAATAATGCAGCCGTTGCCCTGCGGACAGCCTGCGAATGGATGGTAAACGCCCCCGATGCCGAGATGCACGTTCTCACGTCGTACCACGCAATGACACCAGCGGAGATCAACGAACTCAAAGACGCCCTCCCTGACGAGTTCGCGCCGCTACTTCACGCTGACTACGTAGCGGATGAGCGGATCGATGCCGCCAAAGCGATTGTGAAGGCGGCCGGACTGTCCGCTACCTATCACGAGATCCGTGACAACCCAGCCGAGGCAATTCTCGACGTTGCCGATTTGGTGAAGGCTGACCTCATCGTGGTGGGTTCGCGAGGCCACGGTCTCGGTCAGCGCCTCATTCACGGCAGTGTTTCCACCAAGGTCCTGCACCACGCAAAGTGCTCTGTTCTCGTGGTCAAGCTGTAACCACCATCGCAGTGGTGCTTGGCGCTGCACACCGGGATGCCTCACGAATCGGCGCGGAGGCAGCAAACGCTCTCCCCAGCGTGGGCGACTTGTCCCACCGTCAATTGGTGGAATACTGGGAGGATGGAACCTTACGAATGCGGGCTGGAAGGAGCTCATGATGCCAACTGACGCCGCACCGTCTGGCACCGAAGCGCCCGCCATTGCGTCGGAGTCCAGTGAACCTCGTATGACGTGGGGGCGCGGCTGGTCCGAAGTCATCAAACAAACGATTTTGGTGGGCCTAGCCGTACTTCTGTATTTTGCCGTCCGCGGCCAAACCGAAGGCTCGGAATCTGTGGCACTCGAAAACGGCCGACGGGTTCTCGATTTCGAGCGACAGCTTCACATCGCCTTCGAGCAAAATGTGCAATCCGCGCTTTCGTCACACATTGCCGTGACGCTGTCCAACTGGGCCTATATCTGGCTCCACTGGCCGGTGATCATCGTCGCACTCTTCTGGCTGCACCGTCATCGGCGGCTCGACTACTTGATCCTGCGCAATTCGATGTTCATCTCGGGAGCGATTGGCCTGCTGATTTTCATCCAGTTCCCAGTGGCGCCTCCCCGCATGTTGCCCGGCTTCGTTGACACGGTGAGCGAGTTCTCTACGTCGTATCGGATCCTGCAACCGCCCGACCTAGTAAACAAGTACGCCGCCATTCCCAGCCTCCACGTTGGCTGGAACCTGCTGGTTGGTGTGGTGCTTTTCGGCGCCTCGCGCCAATTTGTGATTCGGCTCGCCGCCGTTCTCAGCCCGATCATTATGGCGTTTGCCGTGGTGGCCACCGCTAACCACTACATCGTGGATGCGGTGGCCGGAATTGTGGTGGCTTTGGTAGCCCTGCTGCTCGCCAACTGGGTGACGTATCCGATCGCTCGACTCGAGCCGCATCTACCGGGCCGGAATCAACCCGAGGTCGTCCAGGATGACGCCGGTGACGCCAAGCTCGGCCAGGGTGCCGATCGTGGCAGCGTCGGGAACCGCCCAGGAGAACAGCAGTCCACGACTCAACAATCGACGGGCAACCGACTCATTGAGCAGCCTCCGGTGAACTACAGCGCCGTCGAACTTCGCACGAGTCGGCAACCAGAGCAGGAGAGCCAATTCAAATCGATTCCCCGCTGAACGAATGGTGCGGATCCCGGCGGTCTGGCGAAACTGGTGGAGATTCCACCACGCCTTGGTGGAGATGGTCAGCGGTGCTCTTTCCCCAATGAGGTTTCGGACAGCACTGGCGAGTCGGGGGTCCGGTCCCTTCAAGTCCAACCAAAGCGCCGTACCCGGGGCCGCAGCTTGAAGGATGTGTTCCAACTCCGGCACCTCAGTCTCCCGTGGCAGAAGGTACCACTTCTCCCACAACCGCCTGCTGGGCCACAGGCGCTTGCCATGGCGAACTTCGAGGCGTCGTCCACCGGTCAGATGGACGTCTACTTCAACCGCATCAACGCCGGCCAGTTCCGCCTCAGCGAGCGCGGTGATGTTGTTTCCGGATCGGTGGGCGATGATCTCCATTACGCGGCCCCCCATCGTGGAGCAAATCGATCACTTCGGGTTACGCAGCCGCCATGGTCATGGAGGAACCAAATTCGAGTTTGAAACCGGAATGATGCATCTTCTTGCGGAACCAGAGCACTGCGATTCCCAGGGTGACGGCGGTAAATGACGGCCCGGTGAATGATTTGATGAGCACGAAGGTTGTGACCTCTTGTGTCAGGAGCAACCAGAGCGTGAAACCTGCGTTGACCAGGCTGGTGAACGCCCACAGCAAGGACAGGCGCAGAAAGAAGAGTCTCAGCATCGGATGGTCTGCGGTCTCGGCGTCGAAGGGGCAGAAGTCGTGAGCCAGCCGTGCCGCGAGGGGACGCTTGAGGGGAACAGATACGAGGAAGGCAACGCCGACCAGTGCCGTAGTGATCGTGGGCTGGAGGAAGTAGACCACCCAACTCCCGGTTGCCAGCGCAACCGCTGTCCGAGCAGCGAGCCCGATCGTGCTCAGGATCACAAGACCAGGAACCGACGAACCGGTGGAGAGCCGGTACAGAATGACCGCCACCGACCATGCCAGTGCTGCGAGCAGTGCGCCCGTGGTGCCAAGCAGGTCCAGGAAGCCGAGGAAGAGCACGAGGGGAATTACCTTGCCCTCCAAGACTTTTGGCCAGGAGTGGCGGGCAATGGCCCGCGGGCTCGGCATCACAATCGCTTTTCTTGACAAGCTGTCCACCTTTGGTGCATCGACGCAAAGGCGAGATTCTATAGGGGATTGTTGACCCGTTACTTGCAGGCTGCATTGCTCACACTATGTCTCGACGCTCGACCAGCATCATGGTCGCGGAAAGAGTGGACCACCAAGGCCACCGTGCTCACCACTGGAGTCATAGGCAACAGCGCTCCGTTCGCCAGGACCCAGGATCGAGGTCGATTTGCAGTTGCACGGGATCCTCATGGTCCAGGGCCCGTCGGGCCCGGTCCACGCCTCTTCGTCCGCACTCTCGCGTTTTGGCATCCAGCTCCCACGGCTCCCGCCTACGGCGATGCCCAGCAGTCATGGCGACTCCTTCGCTGTGAGTTCCTTTGCATATAATCTACCTTTCCCTGATCTTCTGTGCTGGCTCTTCCGCCGAGCAGGGCCTAATGTCACCATGAGGGGTTCCGGATCCACCCAGCCGTCAGGTTTCTTTTTGGCTTGACTTCTTGGGACGAAAGGCCATTCCGGCGTCGCTGGTCAGGCCGTAGGGTCGAGAAGCAACTGCGGATCGTCATTCAGGAGGCACGATGGTAGTGAAGAGAGTACCCAGGTCCAAGGATTCTGGGAGCGTGACCGACCCCGTTCGCTCAGTGACGGCCTTCGTGGTCCTTACCGCCGAACCCACGGACCCGCTCATCCTGCTCGCCCGGCGAATGAAGCTATTTGACTGCGGAGCGTTGATGGTGGAGGGTGCGCCTCCGGCAATCGTCTCCGAAAGAGACCTCCTCCGGGCAATAGCCGACGGCCAGGGCCACCTTCTCGCCAAGGACCTCGCCACCCCAGGTGCCCTCTCAATCGACGCCAACGCCGACATCGGTGAAGCTGCTGCGCTGATGGTTATGGCCCAGGTCCGGCATCTCCTGGTAGAGGACGGGGAACGCTATGGAATCATCTCCATGCGCGACCTGGTAGAGCCCCTCCTCGCCTCGGCGCTTCACTAGCGGCAGGTGGTGGGGCCGTGCGCGCAGTGAGCGCCCGCCAAGTTAGGCCGGGACTGGACCGGTCCCCTGTTCGACAATGGGGACTCACGATGTTCATGGTGCTGGTCACCGCTTGCTCCAGCCAGCCCAAACCCGAAACTACAGATCGTGACGCCTCGGCGTACGAAGCGGTCATCGGTGCGCTACTTGAGGGGTCGCCACCCGATCATGAGGACCCGGACCAGCTACCCGTGATCTACATCGAGGCGTTCGCCCAAGAGGGAATCTCGCTTACCGTTCAGGTGAAGCTTGTCACGGACTATGCCGCCACCTACCGCCTCCGGTTTGTCGATGCTCGGGGCGAGGCGTTGCTGATCGACCTTGAGAACCAACCCGTCCGCGCCAATAGCGCCTTGATCGGCTTGGGCCCGATCCTCGGTCAGAACGAGCTCAGTATCCGCGGCGAACGTTACGTCAATCGAGGTGACATAGAGGCCTACCGCTACAGCCTCACAGACGGCGGCACCCAAACCTGGACACTTGTAGCGACGCCTATCGACCCCGAGGGATTTGCGGGGACACCGTGAGTCTGGCGATGGCCACCAAACCGGCTGGATTAAGCCGCCGATTTTTCGGCGATGCATCTGCATCCCGCCTGTTTCCGGTGCAAGCGTTCCACAGCATGGGCGAGGGCCTTTTTGCAGTTTCACTTGTGGGCTCACTGTTCTTCAACGTGAGCGTGGACGCAGCACGACCGCGCATCCTTCTCTATCTGGCCATCACGATGGCCCCATTTGCAGTGTTGGCGCCACTGATCGGGCCAATCATCGACAAGTTCAAGGGAGGGCACCGCGCCATCCTTATCCTCTCCATTGGCGGACGGGCTGCGATGGCTCTGCTGCTGGCCTCCCAGCTCAAAACTCTGTTGCTCTATCCCCAGGCATTCGTCATGGTGGTGCTCGCCAAGGTTTACGGCGTCGGCCGAAACGCTCTCGTGCCATCATTGGTCGATGACCGGGATCACCTCGTTGTCGTCAATTCTCACCTGGCGCGAGTTGGCGCAGTAGCAGGAGTGATCGCCGGTGTCGGCGGTCTCGGCATCCTCGAACTCTGGGGTGCCGGATGGGTACTGCGAGCGGGTGCGGTGTGTTACGCGCTTGGCGCGCTGGCCGCCAGCCGTCTACCCCCTCACCGAACCCCCGATGCCATCTCCGGATCTCCAATCGTAGAGGCGACCGAAATGCACGGTCCAGGAGTAGCGGCTGCTTGGAAAGGGATGGCAGGCATCCGAATGGCAACAGGTTTCACCGTCTTCCATGTTGGCTTCACGCTCAAGAGCGCCGGCGAGCCGAGTTTGCT
>RCMY010003627.1_pt1 | contig 13595 bp, 12 predicted proteins | sample 2041341 | NCBI WGS metagenome assembly RCMY01 (sample SAMN09708234, study PRJNA481090) | Marine sediment metagenome, whole genome shotgun sequencing project. | reverse complement strand
GAAGACCCGGAATGCGGCGGCGAAATCGGCGGCGGTGGGGTCGGCTTGAATGGCGGGCCACAGTGCGTCATCGATCCCAGCGTCGAACCGGGCCGAGAGTGCCGGGTTGGCGGTCACCACGCGGCTCAGATCCCAAAGTGCAAGCGACGGCGCTGCTGAGTCGACATCACCCAAGCCGGCCAGAAGTTGCACGGCAAGGTTCGGGTCGCCAAGTTGCTTGTCGCATATCTGGGTGAGCAAACTCACGCTCGTGCTGGCGCCTGCGGTGACTTCGAGGTGGTGTTGGAACAGCGAGGCGAACAACACCATCAGTTCATCGGTGCTCGCGTTGGCCAGTTCGGCGTCGGTTGCGGTTGCCGGATCGTCGAGCGACTCCAGATAGGTCGCGACCTTCGCTTGGTCTTCGGTCAGGAGCTCGATCTGCCTTGTTCGTACGACTCGCCACACGTAGCGCAAGCCCTTGAGACCGGCTCGGAGGCTCTTCTCACCGTCGATCGGCACGTGAGGCGGAACCTCCTGGCCGACGCCGAAGATGGTGACGTCGGCATCGCTGGCCTTGCCGCCGGGGACCCGAGCCGCCAGGAGGCGCTGCATGGACAGGTTCAGGTAGGCGTAGCCACCGAACACGCCGTTGGCGATGCCGGTGCTCATTGGCTGGTTCTCGAACTCACGCTCGGCGATGAGCCCGGTCGCGAGGACGGCGTTGCGCATCGCCTGCTCGCCGACCTCCGATGCAATCGAGAAGCTCAGCGGGGTGAACACCTCGGGGTAGACCTCGCCCGCGTTGCCGCGGGTGTAGACGGGGAACTTCTCGCTGACGTCGCTGCCAACCCACTCGCCGTCACCAATGCGCTTCCACATGCCCATCGACGCAGGTGTAGCACGTTTCGTCACCCACTCGCTCGGGGCAGGCGGGCGAAGGAGCGCGGCGGTCGATCAGAATTCGTCGAGGCCCGGAAGCTGGTCGTTGAACCAGATCTTGCGACGAAAGCGAGGATTCTTCGACGACATGTCGATCTGGTAGAGCGAATCGAATGCAGGCCTCGGGAGTCCAAGGACTTCGCACAGATTGTAGGCGAGCCACTGCTCGATCTTGAGAACCACCATCTTCTTGCGTAGGCGCCCCTGTACGTCACGATTCAGAACCGTTGGCAGGGTGTTGAGCGTGAGGATCTCGTCGATGGCGGGGTGGGCCATCTTCTCGCGGCCCTCGCCGCTGGCATAGAAGTGGGTGACCGCGAACACGATGCGATTCGGCTTGGCCCGTTGGAGGAACTCACACGATTCCACCACCGTGGAGCCGGTGCGGACCATGTCGTCGAAGAGGACGACATCGCACCCCTCGATCTCGTCGACCGTGGTGTCGCTTTCGGGATCGAGGGAGATCTCGACGCTTCGTTCCCCGGTGCGTTCCTTCGACAACGTGATCAGTTTGGCCTCGGGAAGCGCCAGGGTGCCGAGCATGCCGTGGACGAAGTCCCTGGCGCCTTTGTCGGGAGCACACAGCACCAGGCCCTCGCCGTTCGTTCCGTGACGAACCGCGTTGGACTTCATGAGATAGTCGGCGTAGATCTCGTAGGGAATCAGGTTGTGGAACCGACCATCGAAGACCTCGGCGAACTCCGCCTGCACCGAAACCGAGTGGTTGTGCACGGTCATCACCCGGTCGACGCCGGCGAGATGCAGCAGTTGGGCGTAGAGGCGAGACGAGAACGGTTGGCCGTCGAACTTCTTTCGATCATGTACGTCTCGGACGAACGATGTTTGGCCCTGATCGGAGCCTGGCCCTCGATCCTGGGCGCTGTAGTAGAGGTCGGGTTCGATCAGGATCACCGCCTCGGCGCCGTTGTCCTTTGCCGCCCTGGCGAGCAGCAGGTTGCGCATCGCCAGGTTGTTGCGGGTCATCGTGAGGCTCGAGGTGCTGACGATGACGACGGTTCGGCCGACGAGGTGCTCGCCGATGGCGGAAAGGTCGTTCTCGTCGTTGATGAAACGAGGACAGAACTCCGAGTTCGAGAACGTCTTCATGCTGATGACGTCGGCGATATCTTCCATTTGGCCGACGGCATAGGCAACATCGATGGCAAATGGGTCGTCGGAGAAGTTGCCGACAACGATCACGTCGCTGGGTCCGATCATCATTCCTGGCATCCCCGCTTCATCGCCCGTTGACCACGCCCGTTGTAGCCGATGAGTGAGCTGTTCGGCACTCCATTCTCAGATGGCAGTCCAGCCGCCATCGACGAACAGCATGTGACCGGTCACGTAGGTGGAGGCATCGGAGGCGAGAAACAGCATGGCGCCCTGCAGTTCGTCGATCCTTCCGGCCCGGCCCATCGGTGTGTTGTCGGTGATGTAGCGCATGCCGCCATCACTGCCAAACATGTCGCTGTTCATCTCGGTTTCGAACCAGCCCGGCCCGATCCCGTTGCAGCGAATGCCCCGGCGAGCCCACTGCGAGGCCAGCTCGCGGGTGAGATTGTGCAATCCGCCCTTGGCTGCGGCGTAGCCAGGAACCTTCAGCCTGCCGCCGCCACCGTTGCCGAGCACGGAACCAATGTTGATGATCGACCCCGGGCGCTTCTCGGCGAGCATCCACTGCGCTGCGGTTCTCGCGAGTTCGTACGGAGCGACCAAATTGACCTCGATCTCGCGACGAAATTCGTCGATGTCGTCGTCGACCGCTGCGATCACTCTCGAGATGCCTGCGTTGTTGATGACGATGTCGACCGATCCGTAGGTGTCGACCGCGGCCGTCACCAGTTCGGCTGCCGCGCCCGGCGCCGCCAAATCGCAGGTCACCGCGGTGGTGTTCGGCACCGTTGCCGTCAACTCGGCCAGTCGGTCGGCACGGCGGGCGGCGACGATGACCTGCGCTCCTGCCGCCGAGAGCGTCTTTGCGAACCCTTCGCCAAGACCGGAACTGGCACCGGTCAGAACGGCAACCTTGCCGTCGAGTCGGAACATGTCTGAAATGGGATCGCTCATGGCGATCATCGTAGGTGTTGCAAACTGGTGCCACCATGAGCCAATGAAACGCGAACTGAAGCCATCGGGTATGGCGCCGCCTGCCGCCAACTACGCCCACGCCATGCTCTCGACGCTCACTGCCGGCTCCCGGATGCTGCACACCTCGGGTGTGGTGCCGACTCGGCCCGATGGCAGCGTTCCCGAGTCGTTGGCCGGGCAGGCCGAGGCCATTTGGGACAGCTTGTCGGCGCTGCTCGCCGAGGCCGAGATGACGCCGGCCGACATCGTGTCGGTGACCACCTATGTGGTCGTCGGCGAGGATCTGGCCACGGTGATGGCGGCCCGTGATCGGGTGCTCGGCTCACACCGGGCCGCGTCGACCCTCGTCACCGTGCCCGCCTTGGCTCAGCCGGCATGGCGCATGGAGATCGCCATCGTCGCCATCGCCTGAGTTCCGCCCTCATCGACGTCCGGCCAAGGCCCTCTGCCCGGCCAGGTCCATCTCTCGTCGAAAGCGGAGAGGCTGTCAGCTTTCTCAGGAAACCGGAGAGCCTAGGAGCGCGACTGCGCTGGAAGCCACTCCGCTTTGCCAAAATTGCTGCGTAGCTCTCGGCTTTCAGCATCGAACTGCGGCGGTTAGTTGTCGATGGGGCCGCAGGAAAGCGCTACGGCAGTAGAGCTGCTCCCCCTGAATGCCGTGTCACAGGGCCTCGTCATAGTGGATTCATGTTGTGGTGGGTGGACCGGGAAGAGGAAACAAGCCGTGACGTGCGGGGCCGTCCGCTGCGGTATCTGCTGACCACGATGCTGGCCGACGCTGGTCGTGACGTGACCGTTGCCGAACTGGTCGAGTGGTGTTCCGACAATGGGGTGATCTTCTCCGGACGCCGTGGGTCGAAGATCGTTTCCGACTCGCTCCGATGGGAGACGGCGCACGGCCGGGTGCGTCGGGTCGGGCGAGGCGTGTACCGGTATGGAAGCACACCGCGGTCGACGCTGTGGTGGATTCGGTCCAAGGTCAAGATCCTGCGCAGCCGTCTCGAGTTTCTTCTCACGGCGCCCCCTGTCGTCAATGAGACGACCGACGCCATGACAAGCCGCGACTGGCGGCTCAGTGATGGCTGGCCGGATCCCTGAGCCTCTCCGGCGTTCAATCGGGAAGGTGAACAGCGCGACCAGCTGGGTTCGGTCAGCCTTGCCGCGTTTGCCGTCAGGAAGAACGGCTTCTGGTTCGGCGTGTGGCCCGGATTGCCAACCGGTTCAGAGGTCGTTGGTCCGTTCTTCAGACCGCCAGCTCTTGATGCGAGCGAATTCCGTGCCCAACAACGCTCTTCCGTCCAGGTTCAGAGCGACACAGCGGAGGGGCGCAAACGATTGTCGCTCTGAACCTGGACAGAGGTATCACCCTGGGTCTCTGCTGCGCTCGGCTACCCAGTCACGGACATTGGGCCGGATCTCGACGGGAACCTCGATTCGGAATCGCGCCCCTTGGGTGGTTGTTCCCGAGAGATAGCGGTGGCCGAGCTCGGCCGAGAAGTCGCCGACGGGAGCAGTGATCGATCGGCCGATCCTCCGGTGGAAGAGATGGTCGTCGTGAAGTTCGCACCGTCGGTAGGCCACGGCGGCAGACAGAACGAACAGCACCGCTGCGATAGCGATCGGCCAACCGAGGAGATCGTCGCTCCAGACAACGGCAATCATTGCGCCGCAGACGGCGTAGATGAGTGCTTGGAGGTGACTACCGCCGATGATGATGGGCTCCAACGATTCGGTCATGGCGAGACGAGTGCTGAGCGCAAACGTCTGGCGGCGGCAGTGGCAGGCTGGGTGCCCTTCCAGACCAAACGCACCGGCTGCTCCAACTCGAGATCTCGAATCCGCAACTCGATGAGCCGATGTGCCGCAAGGTCATTCGAGACCGAGTCACGAGGAAGGAGGGCGACGCCAGAACCATTCACAGCCGCCAGTCTGGCGGCGGCGTTGCTTGGTACCTCGAATCGATGACCCGATGGTTCGAAACCATGCTGAGCCAGAGCCGCTTCGATCACATCGCGGGTACCGGAACCGGGGAGCCGCATGATCACGTCAGCGTTGTCGGCGAGTTCACCAGCACTGATCGATTGCCCGCGACGAACGGCAAGGATGTGCGTCGGGGCCACCACGGCAATGAGTTGCACGGTCGCCACCACCTCAGAACGCAGTCCGAGGGGCGCCAGGGGCCCATCGCACAAACCCATGGCGGCCTGCCCATCACGAACCGCGCAGGAAACGCCGAGTGTGTCGAGCTCGCGGACGTCGAAGGTCACGTCGTCGAGTTCGGCAACGCTGAACCAATTCGGAAGCAGGAAGTCGATCGTTGTGCGGGTGGCAGCAAGACGCAAGACGTCGGCGGTTTGACGTCGGTCGTTGGCGGCGTCGACCAGTCGTCGGGCAGCGGAAAGCACCTCGGTGCAGGCGGTCACCAGGGCGGCGCCGGCGTCGGTTGGTGTCGAACCTGTCGGACCGCGTACAAGCAGCCTGGCACCGAGCTGTCGCTCGAGTTTGTGCAGACGCGCCGTCGCCGACGGCTGGGTGATCCCATAGCGGGCCGCAGCCTTTGAAACGCTGCCGAGTTCGATGGCGCCGAGGAAGAGATGGAGCGCGCCGAGATCGAGGTCATCGACGAGGTGGAACGTCATCACCTGATCATGGCAGAGGTATCAGAGTTTTCAATGACCCGATAGCAAAGCCGACGGTGCCAAAGAGCGCGGCGGCATGGTTTGATGGAGTGATGAGCGATCAAGGGCAAACAAGATGATCCGCTACGGCGTCATCGGCACGGGCATGATGGGTGTCGAACACATCGAGAACATTCTCGCCATCGATGGGGCAACGGTCTCGGCCATCGCCGACCCGGTCGAGTCGTCACGAGAACAGGGACTCGCAGCTGCACGTCCGTCGGGCAACGAGGTGAAGGTCTTCACCAATCATCGTGACCTGCTCGCCAGCGGTGAGGTCGATGCAGTGATCATCGTCAGCCCAAACAACACGCACACCGAGGTCATGAACGACGTGCTCGAGGCCGGCGTCCACGTCATGTGTGAGAAGCCGCTGTGCACCACGGTCGAAGACGTCAAGCGCTTGATCGTCAAGGCCGACCAGACCGGTGGCACCGAGGGCGATCGAAAGGTATGGGTGGGGCTCGAATACCGCTACATGCCGGCCGTCGCCGAACTGATCAAGGACGTCCGGTCGGGGATCGTCGGCACGCCGAAGATGGTCGCCATTCGCGAGCATCGTTTCCCGTTCCTCGTCAAGGTCGACAACTGGAATCGGTTTTCGGAGAACACCGGCGGCACGCTGGTCGAGAAGTGCTGCCACTTCTTCGACCTGATGAACCTGCTCCTCGACGAGAAACCAACTCGTGTCATGGCGTCGGGCGCGCAAGACGTGAATCACCTCGACGAGGTCTACGACGGGCATCGCTCCGACATCCTCGACAACGCCTTCGTCATCGTCGACTACCCGAGCGGAGCCCGAGCGCTGCTCGATCTGTGCATGTTCGCCGAAGCCACTCGCAACCAGGAAGAGGTCTCGGTCGTTGGTGACAAGGGCAAGATCGAAGCGATCCTGCCCGAGGGCGTCATCCGCACCGGGATTCGAGGCACGCACCGGATCGGCAAGGTCGACGAACGCCACGCCGACGAGTCACACATCGCCTACCAGGGACTCCACCACGGCTCGAGCTATGTCGAGCATCTTCGCTTCTTCGAAGCGATCCACGGCACCAATCCGGTCGAGGTCACACTCGACGACGGTTTGTGGTCGGTGGCGATGGGCGTTGCCGCTCACCGCAGTATCGAAACCGGACGCGCCATCTCCATGAATGAGGTCATGTGATGTCAGTTACCAGCACGAGCACCAGTCGTACCAACAGCAGCAGCCGTGGCCCGGTCGAGATGGCGTGGTTCAGCGCGCTCTGCGATGACGACTACGAGTTCCTCGGCGTGCCCGATCCCCAGCTCCTCAGCTCATTCGAGCACTGCCGCAACATCACCCTGACGGCCGATCGGTACGGCTTCGACAACATCTTGCTTCCGTCGGGCTACGCCCTGGGGATCGACAACGCCGCCTTCGCTGCGGCCATGGGCCCGATGACCACGCTGCGAATGCTCCTGGCCGTTCGCTGTGGTGAGCTCGTCGTCCCCCAACTTGCTCGCCAGATCGCCTCCATCGATCAGATCCTCGGCGGCAGGCTGGCCATCAACATCATCTCGAGCGACGTGCCTGGTGAAACTCTCGACTCCGAACCTCGCTACCGGCGTTCGACCGAGATCATGTACGTGCTTCGCGAACTCCTCGATGGTCGAGGCGTGGACTTCCACGGCGATCACATCGATCTGACCATCGAGCCACCGAGGATTCGCACGATGACCGGCAAGAGTCCGCTGTTCTACTTCGGCGGCCTGTCACCGGCGGCTCGTGAGTGCGCGGCGGCAGGGGCCGATGTGTTCCTCATGTGGCCCGACGTCACCGACAAGATGCTCGAAGTCAAAGCCGACATGGACGCACGAGCGACGGCCAAGGGCCGCACGCTTCGCTATGGATGGCGTTCACACGTCATCGTTCGCGAGACCGAGGACGAGGCAAGGGCGGCGGCACGCCGGCTGCTGTCGAAACTCGACGATGACACCGGCGAGGCCATACGAAAGAAGTCGCTCGACTCGGCCTCGGCTGGGGTCGCCGCCCAAGCCGCCCTCCGCGATGGTTCCGACGACGAAGGCTACGCCGAGCGTCACCTGTGGACCGGGGTCGGCCGGGCCCGATCCGGTGCCGGTGCTGCCATCGTCGGGGATCCCGATCAAGTCCTGGCGAAGATCAACGAATTGACCGACGCAGGAATCGAAGCGTTCATTCTTTCGGGTTACCCCCACGCGGCCGAGTGCGACCTGTTTGCCCGCCATGTCCTTCCCAACATCAACCACGCTCGCCTCGACTTCGAACCCCATCCCGTTGTCGTCGGGTAGTGCCAGATCTGCTGGTGACAGCAGCGTGACCTTCGTTCGGACGGTCGGCCCCGGGCTCGGCCTCGTGATAGCGGTCGCCATTGTTGCGACCCTCATCGCCGATCGGCTCGAGGCAGTCTCACCACTGGTTGGCGGCGTCGTGCTCGGCGCCGTCATCGTGAATCTGGTGTCGCTACCACCGGTGCTACAGCCCGGGATCACATTTGCCGCCAAGAGGCTGTTGCGTGTCGGCGTGGTTTTGCTGGGTTTCCGGCTCTCGCTCAGTGATCTGGGTGACCTCGGCTTGCGGGGCCTGGTCGTTGTCGCACTGGTGGTGGCGTGCACCTTCTTCGGCACCCAATGGCTCGGTGCCCGACTCGGACTCTCGAAAAACCTGTCGCTGCTCGTCGCCACCGGCTACTCCATCTGCGGGGCATCGGCCGTTGCGGCCATGGACGGCGTCATCGAGGCCGACGAAGAAGAGACCGCTTATGCCGTCGCCCTCGTCACCCTGTGTGGGTCGCTGTCGATCGGTGTCCTGCCGGTGCTCGGACACCTGATGGGCCTCGAGGGTGCAACCTTCGGTACATGGGTCGGGGCGGCCGTCCACGACGTCGCCCAGGTCGTCGCCACCGCATCGACCGACGGAGCGGAGGCGCTCGAGGCGGCGACGGTGGTAAAGCTCACTCGCGTGGTGCTGTTGGCCCCGCTGGTTGCCCTCGTCGCCCTGCGACGCCGCAGGTCGGCGAGCGATGACGGGAGCGCGGGCGTCGATGGTGAGACCGGTGTGGTCGGTTCCAAGCGCCCGCCGCTGGTTCCACTCTTCGTTGCCGGGTTCCTGCTGGCCATTGTCGTGCGCAGCACCGACATCCTCTCGGACGACGTGCTCGTCACCATCAAAGACATCGAGAAGCTCTTCCTCACCCTGGCGCTGGTCGGTCTCGGGATGGGAGTTCGTTTCGACCGCTTACGCAAACTCGGTGGTCGACCGCTGATCCTGGGTCTGGTCTCATGGGTCATCGTTGCCGGTGTCGCTCTCGCCGGTGTCGGCATCATCAACGCCTGAACAAGCCGCTCCTACCGTCGAGGCGTGATGAGCCAGTGCCTGATTGATCGGCGCCGATTCGAGGCAAGATGGTTCTGTGACCTCTCGACTCCTATGCCGACCACTCGACTCGGCATCGCTCTCGGTCCACGATCTCGATGATCTCGACAACGTGTTCGAGGCAGGGCAGCTGCTCTGGCTCGATGTGATCACGTCCGATCCCGACGAGCTCGACGCGCTCGGTGCGCGCTTCGGATTCGATTCGGGAGCGATCGAAGACATTCTTGACGTCGAACAGCTTCCCAAGTTCGAGGCATACGACGATCACGTGTTCGTGGTGATTCATGGGCTCGCCAGCCACGGCGACCGGGTCGATACGCGCGAGGTCGACTGCTTCATCGGCCAGAACCTCTTCGTCACCGTTCACGCTGAACCGGTATTGGGGATCGACTGGTTGTGGGATGCGGTCCAGCGGCACGATCATCTGGCGGGTGAGAGTGCTGATGAACTCTTCGGTCAGCTTGCCGAAGTCGTCGGTCGGCGCTACATCGAGATCGCGAACGAGATCGAGTCGCGTATCGATCGCCTCGCCGAGGCCGCCCTCGACGCCGACCCGTCGGTGCTTCAGGAAGTCCAGACGCTACGCCGTGAGGAAGCGACGGTTCGCAAAATGCTAAGACCACAGTTGTTGGTGATTCGCGATCTCCGTAAACGAAACATGACCGAGATCGGCGAAGAGGCATCGAGGCTGCTGGGCGATGCTTACGACGTCCACCGCCAGGTGGTCGAGTCGCTGTCGTCGACTCGAGGTTTGCTGAGCGACACACTCGACACATACCGGGGAGCCTCCGCCGATCAGCAGGCCCGGGCAACGACCTTGCTTGCCGTCTACTCGGCCCTTCTTCTGCCACTCACTCTGATCACCGGGTGGTACGGCATGAACGTACGAGGACTACCCGCTGCCGAACGAGCGCACTCGTGGTGGATCGTCACGCTCATCATGATCGGCATTGCGCTGGTCAGCGTTGTTGTCTTCATACAGGTCGGATTGATCCGGATACCGGGTGCTCGACGCGGCCGGATGACTGCCGGGCGGGTGACGTCCGGTCTGGCGTCGGCGGCCAAGGCGCCGGTCAAGCCGTTCACCATGTTGCGCAAGCCGGTGACATCCGGAGGCAAGACCATCGTTGCCGGCGCTCGCAAGGCTGCCGGACGCACCAACTCGTCGTCCAAGCAGCAACGAGTTGCCCGTCGGCCGCCCCCCACCTGAGCTGCGAATCAGGACCGGGCTTGCATCAAGACCGGGCTTGCATCAAGACCGGGCTTGCATCAAGAGAGCGTGACCGATCCGGCGGGGGCCAGGGTCACCCAGGTCTCACCCGGCGTGAGCAGGATCTCAGCGCCGGTCGAATCGGTGAGCACGATCCGGTCGCCGGCTTGTGCCCGCTGCCATCTCCCGGTCACGCGGACCCCCGCGGTGAAGACATCGACCCGCCCTTGGCCGACGGTGATCGCCTCGGGGGACTCGGTGTCGGCAACACTCACGGCATAGTCGGTGGTCATGACGACGACGTTCTCCGGAGCGATCCAGGCACCACCGGCATCGGTATGGAGCGAACCGTCTTGTCGACGGACCCATCCGTTGCGAGGGGCATCCCAGCGATAGGAGACATTGGTTCTCCCGAAGGAAATATCGACCCCGGTGGCAGGGCCGTCGGCGTTGGCCGGAGGTGTGGCGGGGGAGCGGTAGCGGAACACCGGTGGGGGCGTCGAGGTCGGGTCGGCCGCGAGGGCATAGAGCCTGGCGGTGGTGGCGAAGAGGTTGTGCGGTGCCCGCCGGGTGGGCTCGCGGTAGTACGCGTTGTCGCCGACAAGGGCGTTGACGTTCTGGACCGGAGCTGATTCGAGCAGACGGAGCACGGTCTTGTTGGCACCGGAAGCGGCGAGCATCGGCGAGTTGAGCTGGGCGAGCACGTTGAAGTCGGTGGTGCGAATGGAGCGAACCGGGCCGATGACCGCGGGCACGTCGGACTGGAACACCGCAATCAGTCGAGTGAGATCGCCCTCGACCTTCTCCTCGAACACGATGTCGGCCTGATTGAGCCCAACCTGGGGCCGGGCCAGGGGGACATTGTCGACTTTCACTGCCAGCGCCGTTCGATCGGCAGCGCGACGGGTGGCTTCGCCGGTGAGGAGGTTGCGTTCGGGGAGGAGCTCGGCGAGGCGGGCTTGGTACTCGGCCGAATCGAGGAACCCGGCGATGATGTCGGCGTAGGGAGTGCCGGCGTCGATCAGTCCGGCCCAATACGCCAGACCGGCGAGCTCAGGCGTTCGGGCCAACATGCCGACATACAGCATGCTTGCTCGGACCCTCCCGTAGGTGGCGCGCTGGTTCTCCGCCGACTCGGAGAACGCGGTCATGACCTGGCCACGGTCGGTTCCCTGTGCGATCTGGCCGAGCCAGTAGGTTCGCCCGGCATCGTCGGCATCTCGGGCGAGCACGTTGCGATACACGAGGTCGACGAAACCGGCGTCGTCGAGTGCTCCGTACGTGGTTCGAAACTCACTGGACCGAGCGAAGTTCTCCGAGACCGACGCAATGCCCTGGCCCGCTCGGATCCTGCCCGCCCAGAACTGGAGTCCGTCGATGTCGGGTGACCGTTCGAAGTAGGCGACGTACAGCCGAACGAGCGGGGCGATGACCTGTTCGAACTCGGGTTGCTCGGCCATCGACTGGATGAGCGTGGCCGCGTGAACGCCACTGTCGAGCTGCCGGTTCCAGAACACGAGACCGCCCTCGTCTGGCGATCGTCCGAGGAAGTCGAGGTATTGCTGGGTGATCAGATCTCGCCCGGCGGGTGGAGCGGGCTGCTCGGCCGCGCCCGCCATGGGAGCGAGTGCCGTGAGACTCAGCACCGCTGCCAGGACGAGTGCCAGGACGAGCGAAAGCGCAGCGGTGAGGGATCGAGTGATTCGTTGCTGGTCGCCCATGGCGAATGACAGTAGCTGCCGTTCAAGAGTGCTGTCTCGGCGACGGAGCGAGCGGAGTCAGAGCCGGAGCGAGCGGAGTTCGTCGATGATGCGGGGGAGCGCTTCGAGTGCGGCGTCGATGTCGGCATCGTTCGTCGCCCACCCAACGGAAAGCCGCAACGAGCGTTGTGCATCGACCCCCATGGCATCGAGCACCGGCGACGGCTCGAGTCCCTCCGATGCGCAGGCCGAGCCCGAGTGGGCGGCGATGCCTGCACGGTCGAGTCCGAGAATGACCGCCTGCGGTTCGATGTCGGCGATACCGACGCAGACCAGGTGAGGGAGTCGATCGACGGCGTGTCCATATGGTTCGATCCCGTCGATGTCGGCGAGGCCGGTCCGGAGTCGATCGGTGAGGCGCAGACTTTGCGATGCCTCGTCGTCCAACGTCGAGATCAATTCGGCGGCAGCGGCGCCGAACGCGACTGCTGCCGGCATGTTCTCGAGACCAGCGCGGCGGGCGCGTTCCTGCTCGCCACCGACGAGCAGCGGTGGCACCCGAACTCCCCGCCGGATCACCAGCGCCCCGGTCCCGGGAGGACCACCGATCTTGTGCCCCGAAATGGCGAGGAAGTCGACGTCGAGGGCACGAACATCGATGGCAAGCCTTCCGGCAGCCTGGGCGGCGTCAACGAGGGTTCGAACCCCACGCGCCTTCGCCCCGATGATGACATCGGCGACCGGTTGCACGGTTCCGACCTCGTGGTTGCCAAGCTGACAGCACACCAGTGACACCGAACGGCCGGCTCGCTGCTCGGCGTCGATGGCCTCGGCGATCGCCGCTGGATCGACCTGACCAGCGCGATCCACCGGAATGAGAAGAGTGCGTCCAAGTCGATCCGCGGCGATTCGGACGGCCGAGTGCTCGACTGCGGTTGCACCGAACCCTCTGGCATCGGTGACGCCGTCGCTCAGATCAGCGGCTTCGAAGGACTGTCCGGCACCATCACCTACGCCGGAACCAACGGCATCCCGCCGAAGGCCGTGCCGATCAACCGGATCGTCGACGGCGAGGACGTTCTCGTCGCCACTATCGGAGGCTGACAATCCATGCTCGAAGTGTCGGGTCTGACGACCCGTTATGGGTCGATCTCGGCCCTTCGAGAAGCAAGTTTGTCCGTCGGGTCTGGTGAGGTCGTTGGCCTCATCGGACCCAACGGGGCAGGCAAGACAACACTGCTCGGTTCAATCGCTGGGCTGTTGAGCCCTGACGAAGGAACCGTCACGTTCGAGGGCAACGATGTCACTCGTTCCGCACCTGAGAAGCTCCTGCGGGCCGGTATCGCCCTTGTCCCCGAGCATCGGCGGATCTTCGTCGATCTCACCTGTGAGGAGAACCTGCGGATCGGCGCCATCACCGTGCCAAAGGGCGAGCGCCCAGCGTTGCTCGACGAAATGGCCGAAACGTTCCCCGTCCTACGGGACAAGTGGTCAACACCCGCCGGCTTCTTGTCCGGTGGCGAGGCCCAGCAGTTGGCCATCGCCCGAGCGCTGATGTCTCGACCCAAGCTGCTGATGATGGACGAGCCCTCGCTCGGGCTGGCCCCGGTCCTGGTGTACGTGGT
>RCMY010003626.1_pt1 | contig 13600 bp, 13 predicted proteins | sample 2041341 | NCBI WGS metagenome assembly RCMY01 (sample SAMN09708234, study PRJNA481090) | Marine sediment metagenome, whole genome shotgun sequencing project. | reverse complement strand
CCGCGACTCGATGGCGGGGTTCGGGAGCTCGGAGTTCGGCAGCTCAGGAATAAACGTCATGGCCCGTCAATTGTAGGCTCGGCCCACGACGGGGGCTCACCCGTCAATTTTCCGAGGACCTCTAGCCCTCGCTTCCTGAACTTCTTTTCCCAAATGAAGGCATTTCGTCGACCAGTTCGTGTCCTGGCCATTGATTCCGGGAGAGGAATCCAACTTCTCCTTCATTTGGGCACTGCGCATGAGTTCTCCCAAGAAATTCCGTTGTGACTCAAGTGCGCGGCAGCTGATCGGCATGCTGACGGGATGCACTTCCTCACCGAAACAATTCACAACTATGGTGGACTGGCCGCAACCCACGAATTGCTCGCCGCCGGTGCCACGAAGCACACACTCGCTTACGCGGTGCATAGCGACATCATCATCCGGGTACGACAAGGCTGGTACTGCATCCCCGATGTCCACCCGCAATTGCAACAAGGGATTCGAGTAGGCGGGCGGCTTGGCTGCATATCCGGTGCAGCTTTGTATGGGATGTGGATGCCGCCGAACGAAAACCTCCACGTGTCGCTGGATCACAACGACTGTCGACTACGGACGCCAACGGACAAATCGCGTCGGCTCGCCCGATCGGCACCCGGTGTAACAACGCATTGGAACTCAGATTCGCGGCCGGGTTCACGCCTCCTGCTCGATCCCCTCTCCTGTCTCGCTGAGGTGATCCGCTGCCAGCCCATCGAGTTCACCGTTGCCGTTGCTAACTCCGGGTTGCGCCCAAACAACCTGTCGGATGACCCGCTCGTTTCGCGCTACGAATGGCAATCGCTCATCGACTGCTTTCCAGGGCGAAGCCGTCAGCTAGAACTGGCGGATGGAGTGTGCGAGAGCGGCACCGAATCAATCGTATGGGTGCGGTTTACGGCGCATCGCCTTCCGATGAAACGCCAGGTCTGGATCGAGGGAATGCGCGTCGACTTCGTGGTCGGCCGAAGGCTCGTCGTTGAAGTTGATGGTGCGGCTTACCACATCGACCCCGTGCGCTTTGAGGCCGACCGGCGACGCGATGCGCGACTCTGCACACTCGGGTACTTGGTGTTGCGTTTCAGCTACAACCAGGTGCTCTACAGGTGGCACGAAGTCGAGGATGCAGTCCTCGCCGCTGTGGCGCGTGGGGACCACTGCTAACTCTCCTCTCCGGTTCCCAGTTTCCCCTCGCGGTCCACCCAAATGAAGGCAATCGCTGCACCGCGCTGCGTGAAATTGGGCCCCACTCCAGCATGGACGTCAGAATGCCTTCATTTGGGAAGTGGGAAGAGGGAAGTAAACGGACGCGCCGATTACAGCGACGAGCGGGCCTCCATGGCGAGGTCGGGCTGATCTGCGAAGACGCCGTCAAGCCCCGTGCGCATGATGAGCTGAAACTCGTTTCGCCACGCTCCAAACTCTCGCGCACCTCCGCCCCGTCGAAAGTTTTTGGCAAGAAAATGGTTTTCGGCCCGCAACGTCCAGCAGAACACGGAAAGACCCGCGGCGTGCGCGCGGTCGACGAGGTCGTTCGTCCCCGTCGCGTTGCCTGCCTTGTCGGCGACGAGCAGCATCCGTTTGTCGACGCTGATGCCGTGCAATCCGGATGCCGCCAGCCCGGCAAGGCCCGATTCCGTCAGGTACGAGGAGAACGATGCAGCCTGACCACCTCGGACCGCCACCTCATCCGCGGGCGCCCCCGATGACTCCAGGAGGAACACGAAGTCTCCCCGCACGCCTCGCTCGCGGATCTGCCGAAGAACTGTCGTCTCAAAGCTCTCGACCGTGAGCCTCGGGTCTGCGCTCCATCCCGCGCTGCTCAGCTCTGCCGCAAAAAGCTCGTCCAGCGGTAACCCGATCGACTCGAAATAGCTCGGGTGCTTGATTTCTGCCACGAGCCCCACATCGCCGCGCATGTCCAGAAGGTCGAGCAGGTCGGTGAGCCGAAGGATGCCCTCCTCGCCATCGAACGCTCTGCTGCGCAACTTGGGGAGCCGCTCGCGCACCCGCAGCTCTTGCAGTTCGGGCCACGTGAAATCTTCCGTGAACCAGCCAGAGATCTTTTGACCGTCGATGATCTTCGTGGTTCGACGGTCGGCGAACTGCGCGTATGAGGCGACATCCGTTGTTCCCGAAATTTCGTTCTCATGCCGCAGCACAAGCACTCCGTCTTTCGTGGCCACAATGTCGGGCTCCACGGCATCCACCCCAAGACGGAAGGCAAGCTCGAAGGCGGAGCGGCTGTGCTCCGGACGGTAGCCGCTTGCACCCCTGTGTGCGATTACCAGGGGTCGCGCGCTCGAGACCGTTTCCACAGTGCAACGCTACGCGATGCTGACTGTTGCTAACCTGCTGCGTATGGACCGATGTGCGAGTTGCGAACGGGAGATCGCCAGCACCTGGAGGTTCTGCATCTATTGCGGCCGACCAGTCGTCGCCGCCACGAGCAAACAAATCCGTGAGGCTATTGCGGAAACCAGCGATGGGGATGCCGAACCGCGCCCACGCAAATATGACGGCGTCTTCTGGGTGGGTGTCGGAATGGGTGCGCTCGGTCTCGGGCTCATCATTTATGCGGCCGTGCAGATCTATGGATCCACGGTGTGAGTTGCGCCCGATCCGTTCCGAAACATGCGGAATTTGCAGCGCTTCCATAGGTTGCCTACAGAGCGCCCACAAGTCATTCACGGTAGATTAGCCGAGAACGTTTCCCCCGCAACTAGTAGAGGATCCCATGGCGTCATCAAACCCGGCTTTCACCAAATCTCCGGCCTTCAGCGCGAACGCTGCCAAGGCCGCGCAATTGGCGCGCCCGGATACCAGCAACATGACGGCGGAAGAGCTCACCAAGCTGTATTCGCAGCCGTCAGCGGACTCCCTCGCAACGGACCGGATGGGTTACGAAGACACGATCGTCAAGATTGTGATCAGTTTCGTTATCCTGCTCGGTGGTGCAGCGGTCGGATGGGTTCTGCCTGCGCTTTTCATCCCCGCCATGATCGTCGGGTTCGTTCTCGCACTCGTCAACATTTTCAAGAAGAAGCCATCTCCCGCGCTCGTGCTCTCCTATGCAGCAGTTGAGGGAGTGTTCGTCGGCGGCATCACGTTCTTCTTCGAGACGCGCTACCCGGGGATCGCCATGCAGGCGGTGCTCGGCACGTTCGCCGTCGTTGGTGTGACGCTCGCGCTCTTCGCGAGCGGCAAAGTGCGCGCATCCAAGAAGGCCACAAAGGTGTTCCTCATTGCCATGGTCGGGTACGCCGTCTTCTCGGTGCTGAACCTCATCCTCATGGTGACGGGTGCTACGGATGCTCCGTTCGGCCTGCGCAGTGCCGAGATCATCCCTGGCGTTCCTCTCGGCGTCGTGCTCGGCATCTTCGTAATTCTGCTCGCCGCCTACTCCCTCGTGCTCGACTTCGACCGCATCAAGACCGGTGTGGAGCGTGGCGCTCCGCGCATCTTCGGATGGTCGGCAGCGTTCGGCATCATGCTCACGGTCGTGTGGCTGTACCTGGAGATCCTGCGCCTGCTCGCAATCCTGCGCAACTAGTTTTATTGCGGGATCCCGGGTTCACTAGCCCGTCAAGGTCACACTCGTGCCATCCCAGAAAAACGAGTACCCCTGGGTTGTCATAGCCAGACCGCCCGTCTGGAATTCGTCGATGCGCGCGCACGCCGCATGGCTGGACACGTCGGAATCGTCGGTGGCAAGAAAACAGAATCCCGTGTTGCCTTGCTTGGCAAGCCACAGCCTTATCCACGGCGTACTTTCGGGATAAACACGTCGCACATCGCCGGCTTTGATATCCAGCCCCGCGAGCATGCGGGGCTCAGGGAACTCATCCGAGGGCAAAGCAGGCACGGCAAACCATGAATTCGCAGCGTCGAGGTCGCCGGGGCGAGGCTCCAGAACGCGTGGCTCCGCTATCGTGGGGCCGAGTAGCGGCGCCGTCATCACCTCACGTCCGAACCAGGTTGCGCCAAGCCCCGTCGAACTCAGAGCAATGCCGCGTCTCGCAAACTGGTCACGATCGGTGCACGAACTCGCGCTTGCACCATCAGCGGGATCGGCAATGACGAGACACAGTGTGCCCTCGGCTTTCCCCACCCAGACACTTCCCTTGTCACCGCCGTTGACCGCAATCCGCACGTCCTCGGGGTTGATCCCGTAATACCCGAGGGCTTCCACATCCGGAAAAGCATCCGACGCCTTGTACGGCCTGTCGAACCACGCGTCGGCCGCGTTAAGGTCACCTGACAGGAGGCCGCGATCCGGTGCGCCGGTCGCCTCAATCGGCGGAGTCGGGGTAGCGGCGTTCGTCGGGTTCTGAGCATTGCCCATCGCATCCAGGGACCCGACGGTCGCGGCATAGCCGACGGCGAGCGAGCCAAGAACGATTGGAATCAACCATGCAACACGGATGCTTTGCTTCCAGAATGACGGCGGCTCGCCGTCGTCATCGCCGTCGTCTTCGTCATCGCCGTGGTCATTGCCGTCGGCTGCGTACTTAGCGGATGCAGCTCCAGTGAGGCGCGCTCTGTCACGTTTCGAGTCGTCCACGCCCAAATGCTCCTCGACGCTGGCAGCGGAGGCACGTTCGGCTTCGTCGAGCTCGCGCAGCGCAGATTCCGCCTCCGCGCGCTCCTCCGCCGACGCATCCGCCCCGTAAGCGATGCGACGAAGACTCTCGCGATCACCACTAGTCATTGGGCACGCGACCTCGCGCTCTCCACAAGCATTGGCAGCGCCACCGACCGAAGAAGCATGGCTACAGGCTAGTTGAGCGTTCGTTCAACGGACACTGAGACACCGTTCCACGACACGCGGAATTGGTTCGCCCCAAACGCGAGTCCGTCTCTCCTAAAGTCAGCGCGCGAAACGCAGCTTCTACCCGTCATGTCGCCATCGCCCATCACAATGATGAGGCACACCTCATCAGCCCGATTCTTCGCAGCCCACATGCGGAAGTCGTCTTCGGCTTTTTCTGCTTGCGCGCTCAGCAGGAAGCGAACATTCGTGGGGTCGATGAAGCTTTTCTCCAGCAGCGCAGCGTCCGGGAAAACATCTTTGGGGCCAGGTGCACCGTTAAACAAGCGGTCCACAGATCCGAGGTCGCCGACGAGCCGCCCGCCGACCTCCCCCTGGTTCAGCGGTGGGATACTGGGCTGCTCTGAAGGTGCGATGGAGGCGGGCTGGTTCCCCAGCAGTCCAGTCACCGCAAAGGAACCTAACGCTCCAACTCCAATGGCGGCGACGATGATGAGGATGAGACACGCGCGACGAATTCCTCGCGGCCGATCGTTGTCCCGTGCGACGTCTGCTTGTCGTTCTCTCGGCACCGACTCAATGCCGCCGGCAACATCCGTGTCGGCGTCCACTGTCGTGGAAACCGCAACAGAGCCTCGGACTGCCAGCCGTTCGGCGTCGCGCAAAGCAGCTTCGGCCGCCGCGCGCTCCTCGCCGGTCGCATCCGGCCCGTAGGCGATGCGGCGCAGACTCTCGCTGTCGTCGTTCGTCATGACTCGGCAAGCCAAAGTGCACCCGAAGCCAAAAATTCGGTACCGTTCCATGTTGCCGCGAAACCGCCCGTGGAAATAGTGAGCCCGGATGACGCAAACTCCTTTAGAGTTGCGCATTCCATCACGGCTTCACCCTTGCGAATATCGTAGGTGGCAACACAGAAACCACCGCTTCGTTGCTTCGCCACCCACAACCCGTGACCGCGATCGTCGCTGCCAACAAAACGCACATCGCTCGGGTCGATATTCGTGCCATCGAGAGCCGCACCGATCGGAAAAGCGTCATTCTCGGTCGCCGGCCTATCGAAGACGGAATTCGCAGCATCAAGGTTGCCGGGTCCCGGTTTCGGGATCACGGGTATTGCGTTTTCCGCAGCCGGGCGTTGCCCATCAACTCGCACGCCCCCACCCAGCCACGAAAAGGTGAGGCTCCCTACGGACAGAGCGATCCCGCTTCTGGCAAACTCTGCCCTTGAGACGCAACCGGCGCCAGAACGCATGTCGTACGTGTAGGCCAGAAGACACAAGGACGTATCAGTTCGGGCAACCCACACTCCATCGCCTCCGGAGAATCGAACGTCGTCCTTGTCAATTCCGTAGGCGCTCAACGTCATGATGCCCGGGTAGTAATCCTTGAGCGCAAACGAGGGTTTGAACCAGGCATCCGCCGCCTTTAGGTCGCCGTGAGCCCCACCATCCTGCGAGGAGGACGTCAAAGAATCGAATCTCGAGATTTGACTCGAGGCGCCCACCGCACCGAAAACTCCAAGAAGAAGTGACCCGATAGCGATCGGAATCAGCCAACCTACGCGAATCCGCTGCTGCCAGAAAGATTCCTCTTCATTGTCGTCAATACCGCCGCCAGCGTTCACATGCTCGGAGCTCTCGTCGCCCACCGTCGCTGCCTCGACTGGCTCCATCACGCCGGCAACAGACTCTTTCCGCAGAGCCTCACGCGCCACTCGCGCCTGCTCATCAAGCTGCCGCAACGCGGATGCTGCCTCCGCGCGCTCCCTAGCAGTCGCATCCGGCCCGTAGGCGATGCGGCGAAGGTGCTCGCGGTCGGCATTGGGCATTAGTCTCGCACCCTCGGCCGGGACGGCCTCGGAGTGAAAACGCGCAAAGGTGCGAAAGCGCCTTTGCTGCCGCGCGATTTCACTCCCACTCGATCGTGCCTGGCGGCTTGGACGTCACATCCAGAACGACGCGGTTCACACCGTCAACCTCATTCGTGATGCGGTTCGAAATCTTCGCGAGCACGTCGTAGGGCAGCCGCGACCAGTCCGCCGTCATGGCATCCTCGGACGACACCGGGCGCAACACGATCGGGTGACCGTAGGTGCGACCGTCGCCCTGCACGCCCACCGAACGCACGTCGGCGAGCAACACTACTGGGCACTGCCAAATCTCCGCGTCGAGGCCCGCAGCAGTCAGCTCGGCGCGCGCAATCGCATCCGCATGGCGCAAAAGCGCAAGCCGTTCCGGTGTCACTTCGCCAATAATTCGGATGCCAAGCCCCGGGCCGGGGAACGGCTGCCGCGACACGATCCCCTCCGGCAACCCGAGTTCGCGGCCAATGGCGCGAACCTCATCCTTGAAGAGGGTGCGCAGCGGCTCCACAAGCTCGAACTGCAAGTCGTCTGGCAACCCGCCCACGTTGTGGTGGCTCTTGATGTTGGCGGTGCCTGAACCGCCGCCAGACTCGACGACGTCCGGGTACAACGTGCCTTGCACGAGAAACTTGATCGGCTCGCCGTCAGCCTGGGCCTCGAGAATAAGTTCATCAGCGGCCTGCTCAAAGCACCGGATGAACTCCCGGCCAATGATTTTGCGTTTCGTCTCCGGGTCGGTGACGCCGTGAAGCGCGTCCAGGAACTGGTCGACCGCGTGAATGGTGACGAGGCGCACACCCGTGGAGGCGACGAAGTCTTCCTCAACCTGGCGGCGCTCATCCTGCCGCAGCAATCCGTGATCGACAAAAATGCACGTGAGTTGGTCGCCAACGGCTTCGTGCACGATCGCGGCGGCGACAGCAGAATCCACGCCGCCGGAGAGGCCGCAAATGACGCGCGCTGAGCCCACTTGATCGCGGATGCGGGCAACCTGATCAGCAATGACGCTGCCGCTCGTCCAGTCGGCCGGAATCCCAGCGGCATCGTGCAGAAAGTTCTCAAGCACTCGCTGCCCGTACTTCGAGTGCTTCACTTCGGGGTGCCACTGCACCCCATAAAGTTTGCGCTCATCATTCGCGAAAGCCGCGACCGGGGTTGACGAGCTTGTCGCGAGCACCTTAAAGCCTTCAGGGGCCGCGGACACCGCATCGCCGTGGCTCATCCACGCCGTCTGCGCGAGCGGCTGGCCCGCGAGAAGCGGCCCCTCCTCGCCCGTGAGGACGACATCCGTAGCGCCGTACTCTCTCAAGCCCGTGCGCGAAACTTCGCCACCGAGCTGCTTCGCCATCACTTGAAATCCGTAACAAATGCCGAGCACCGGCACTCCCAGCTCGAGGATGCCGGAATCAAGCTCGGGCGACCCGCCCTCGTACACGCTCGACGGTCCACCACTCAAAATCACCGCGGCGGGCTTCCGTTCCGCGATCTCCGCGGCCGTGATTGTGTGCGGAACAATCTCCGAATACACGTTCGCCTCGCGCACCCTGCGCGCGATCAGTTGCGCGTACTGGGCGCCGAAGTCGACGACGAGAACCGGCCCGTGCTCACTCACGCTGAAACGTCCTCGCTCGTGTTCACTGCGGGTTCGGCTTCCACTGCGGCAAGTTCAGCATTGACCCGCTTGGGCACCGTCTGCTCGAAGAAGAACGACAGCAGCGGGATGACGCCACCGAGGGCAATAAAGAGAAAGCGACCAAACGACCAACCCATGAGGCGCCACAGAACAAAATCACACGCGAGGTAGGCCACGTAGAGCCAACCGTGCACGATGAGGATGATGGTCGAAAGGTTGATGCCCGTAATCAAGTCTTTGGGCGTGAGCGTCAGAAACCCGAACGGACCCCCGAGTTCAATATCCTGGCCGAAGCCGTACCGAAACACCATCATGAGCACGAGGAGCAGAAGGAACGACCCCGTCACCACTGATGAAACCTTGTAAAGCTTGAGCGTGGTGCGGATGCGGGGCACGTCGGAGAGGCGAGGCAACTGAAGCATGCCTCTAGTTTAGGTCGCCCGCTCTCGCTCCCACACGTCCCGCACGAGCCTCCACCACAGGAAGATGGCGAACCCCGCGAACAGGACCCACTCGAGCGCGTAAAACAGATTCAACCAGTTCAATTCCAGTGAAGTGTCTGGTTCGGGCGCATCGATCGTGTCCAGACCAGGAACCGGGGTGTCAGAGATCACGTAACCGTTGTAGATGCCAGCGTCATCGACGACCGACCACAGGTTCACCATGGCTCCCGCCGACAGCGAATGGAGCACCCCCGACTGGAAGTCACCGGTCTGCGGCCCCTCATCGGCAACCAGTCGGCCGGACACTGCCGCGTCGTGACGAGGGATTTCGGTGGCGACCCTTTCGGCGTCGCTCTTGCTCGCGGTCCAGCCGAGCGCGACTGCGAGACCGGCCCCGTCATCCGCCGTGAGATGCGCCACCACCCAGTAGCCGCGCTCGCCGTGATTGATGCGGCTACTCAAAACGATGGTGTCTTGCGGGTTGTAGTGACCCGTCACGCTTACGCGCTGACCATCGGCAGGGGCGGTCATTTCCGTTTGCGGCTCGAGCACTTCCTGCAAAGGCAGGGTGATCTCAGTGGGCCGTTCCAGGACAGTGCCCGTGCTGATGCTGCGGGAAATCTGCCACTGGCTGAGTAGCGCGAAACCGGCGGCAACGGAGAGAGCGAGAATGAGCGCGCCGATCCAGCGCGGGCGAAGGGCAATCCTGAGCATTACGGGGCGACAGTGATGTCGGGAGCCTCAAGGCGCACTCGGTCAGCTGAGGCGTCATCCGGCTGCTCCTGGCTTGCCCGCTCCGCCGTCACGCGCTTGAGGTAGAACTGCACTTCCTGTTCGACCCGTGCGTCGTCCCAACCGAGCACGTCACCCATGAGTTTGGCCGCAACCGGCGCGGCGGAAACTCCTCGGTCCCACGCCTCTATCGAAATGCGCGTGCGGCGAGCGAGAACATCATCCAGGTGGAGTGCGCCCTCGTGGGTTGCCGCGTACACGATTTCAGCTTCAAGGTAATCATCCGCGCCGGGCAGCGCGTGATTGAGCTCAGGGCGTTCCCGGATGAGGTCGAGCAGTTCGTCCGTCATCGTGCCGTAGCGATTCAACAAGTGCTCGATGCGCACGCGGTGCACGCCAAATGCGCGCGCGATCTTCGAGCGCTTGTTCCACGCAGCCTGGTAGCCCTCCGCTCCGAGCAACGCGACATCCTCCGTCGTGCTCTCTGGCACCTTCCCGTCGAGCGCGGCGACCGCCTCGTCAATGGCATCTTTCGCCATCACTCGGTACGTCGTCCACTTGCCGCCAGCGGTCACGACGAGTCCTGGAACGCTGTGGGCAACAATGTGCTCGCGAGACAGCTTCGAGGTTTCATCGCTTTCGCCCGCGAGCAGAGGGCGGAGGCCCGCGAAAACGCCCTCGACATCTTCGCGCGTCAACGGAACGTTGATGACCTTGTTCACGTGCTCGAGGAGATAGTCAATGTCTGCCGTGGTCGCGGCAGGGTGCGCCTTGTCGAGCTTCCAGTCGGTGTCGGTCGTTCCGATCAGCCAGTGGCGGCCCCACGGGATGATGAACAGCACGCTCTTCTCGGTGCGCAAGAGCAGTCCAGCCTTCGACTGGAACCGGTCGCGGGGCACCACGAGGTGCACGCCTTTCGACGCGCGCACCTTGAACTGGCCGCGCTCACCGACCATCGCTTGCGTGTCATCCGTCCACACGCCGGTCGCGTTCACAACCTGCCGTGCTTTGATCTCAAACTTTTCTCCCGTGAGCAAGTCGTGCGCTTGCACGCCGACAACGCGCTCACCCACCTTGAGAAAGCCCTCGACTCGAACTCGGCTCGCCACGTGGGCACCGTAGAACGACGCAGTGCGCGCGAGCGTCGACACGTAACGAGCGTCATCCACTTGGGCGTCGTAATAGGTGATGCCGCCGACGAGGGCGTCGGAGCGCAAACTCGGCATGAGTTTGTGCACTTGCCTCTTGCTTAAGTGGCGGTGGTGCGGCACTCCGGGAGGGCGGCCCCCGCTGTAACTGAAGAGATCGTAGAGGAGCATCCCTGCGCCAATGTAGAGCCGCTCGATGATGGGCGTGGTCAACGGATAGAGGAATCGCACGGGCTTGACGAGGTGCGGTGCAAGCCGCTGCAACAGCAACCCGCGTTCGATGAGAGCTTCACGCACGAGGCGAAAGTTGAGCTGCTCCAGATAGCGGATGCCGCCGTGCACGAGCTTCGACGACCGGCTGGACGTGCCACTGCCCCAGTCGCGCGCCTCCACCATTCCCACGCGCAGGCCGCGCGTCACGGCATCCATCGCGCTGCCCGTGCCGACGATGCCGCCGCCGATCACGAGAATGTCGAGCTCTTTTTCTTTGAGCGCTTTGATCGCCGCAACCCGCTCTGCAGGACCCAGTTTCGCCGAACGAGTAACAGTCTTCTTAGCCATGGTCTTCCCTTAGGAGTGGTACGGGGCGAGCACAACTTCGACCCGCTGGAATTCCTTCAAATCGGAGTACCCCGTTGTCGCCATTGCCCGCTTGAGTGCGCCGATAATGTTGACGGTGGCGTCCGCCGACGTCGCGGGGCCGAACAGAATTTGTTCAAGCGGCGCAACGGAGCCGACTTCGACGCGGTTTCCGCGCGGAAGCTCGGGGTGGTGGGCTTCGGCGCCCCAGTGCATTCCGCGACCTGGTGCTTCCGCCGCTCGCGCAAGCGTGCTTCCGAGCATCACGGCATCCGCCCCAACCGAAATGGCTTTCACGATGTCGCCTGAGCTGCCAAGGCCGCCGTCGGCGATCACGTGCACGTATCTGCCGCCTGACTCATCCATGTAATCGCGGCGAGCGCCCGCAACATCCGCCACGGCTGTCGCCATGGGCGCGTGGATTCCGAGGCTCGCCCGCGTCGTGGATGCCGCTCCCCCGCCGAATCCGACGAGCACGCCTGCTGCGCCCGTGCGCATGAGGTGAAGGGCGGGAGTGTATCCAGCCGCTCCACCCACAATGACGGGGACGTCGAGCTCGTAAATGAATTCCTTGAGGTTGAGCGGTTCCTGGTTCTGGGAGACGTGCTCGGCGCTCACGGTCGTACCGCGGATGACAAAGATGTCGACGCCGGCCGCAACCACGGTCTTGTAGAGCTCTTGCGTGCGCTGCGGGGAGAGAGCGCCAGCAACTGTCACGCCTGCCGCCCGAATTTCCGCAAGCCGGCTCGTCACGAGCTCAGGATTGATCGGTTCATCGTAAATCTCCTGCATGCGCCTAGTAGCCTCGGACGCTGGCAGCTGACTGATCTCGAGGAGGAGAGGCTCCGGGTCGTCGTACCTCGTCCACAACCCTTCGAGGTTCAACACCCCGAGGCCGCCGAGTTTGCCGATCTGAATCGCCATCGCGGGAGAGACCACGGAGTCCATGGGTGCAGCGAGCACCGGGATCTCGAACTGGTACGCGTCGATCGTCCAATTCACGGAGACGTCTTCCGGGTCGCGAGTACGCCGATTCGGCACGATCGCGATGTCGTCGAATGCGTAGACGCGTCGCCCGCGCTTCGCCCTGCCGATCTCTATTTCACTCACCCCAACAGCCTACCGATCCTCGGCTGTGCGGACGTGGCATGCTGGGGGCATGGACGTCAATGCAGACCCTCTCACCCTTCTTCGCACGCGCTCGAGCATGAAGTGGCGTGCCTTCCCCGATGACGTGCTGCCGCTGTTCGTCGCGGAAAGCGACTTTCCCCTCGCGCCGCCGATCGCCGATGTGCTCCACGCCGCGATCGACAACTCGGATACCGGCTACGCACCGCCCACATCGGAGCTCCCCGAAGCTTTCGCCGGCTTCGCACAAGCCCGCTGGGGTTGGAGCGTCGACCCTGAGCAGGTGTGGACGACGACAGACGTTGGCGTAGCGGTCGTCGAGTGTTTGCGTCGGGTCACGAAGCCGGGCGACGGCGTCATCATCACCCCTCCCGTATATTTTCCGTTCTTCGATCTCGTGGAAGAGTCGGGAGCAACCGTCGTCGAAGTGCCGCTTGCCGGTGGCCTCGACGAAGGCTGGTCGCTTGACCTCGCCGGCATCGAAGCTGCCTTCAAAGCGGGCGCTCGCGCGTTCCTGCTGTGCAACCCGCACAACCCGGTGGGTCTTGCCCACTCGGCAGCTGACTTGAGTGCCGTCGCTGACCTCGCCGCGAAGTACGGCGCCACCGTCGTGAGCGACGAAATCCACGGCCCCCTCACCTTTGCGGATGCCACGTTCACGCCATTTCTGAACGTTTCCGATACTGCGCGCGAAGTGGGGATTTGCGTCACAGCGGCGAGCAAAGCGTGGAACCTCGCGGGGCTCAAATGCGCCGTACTAGTCACCGCAGGTGGGCCGAATCAGGCCATCGTGGGAACCATGCCTCTTGAGGTGTACTGGCGCACAAGCCTGCTCGGGCTCAAGGCCAGCATTGCGGCATACCGCGACAGCGTCGACTGGTTTGACGGCATCCTGTCGTCGCTGGATGCGAATCGCAAGTTGCTCGCGACTCTTCTTGCCGAGCACCTTCCCGACGTGAAGTACCGGATGCCGCAGTCCACTTATTTGGCCTGGCTGGACTTTCGCGAGTTCGGCTGGGGCGACGACCCCGCCGCACACATTCTTGAGCACGCGAAAGTGGCGTTGAGCAACGGGCCGCCGTTCGGCAAGCAAGGCATCGGCTTCGCGCGACTGAACATGGCGTGCTCACCGGAGATGCTCGCGGAAGCGGTCACCCGCATCGCCGCGATCCCGCGGAGCTAGATCCTCAGCGCTTCCCCCTCCGCGCTCCCGCCGCCGCGCTCCACTCCCATGTGAAGTCGTCCCCGCGCCCTTAACCATCTCCGTGCGGCTCTTGTTTCGGG
>RCMY010003625.1_pt1 | contig 13603 bp, 9 predicted proteins | sample 2041341 | NCBI WGS metagenome assembly RCMY01 (sample SAMN09708234, study PRJNA481090) | Marine sediment metagenome, whole genome shotgun sequencing project. | reverse complement strand
CCACCAATACTCCTACAGCTGAGGCACCGCGTGGAGTTGAGGAGGCGAGTTTGAGATCGGGACCGAAGGAAGTCATGGCCGCCAGGTTATCGGTGCCGTGGAGGGGTCTAATGCAGGTTCTGGCCCGGGCACGCCCGGTCCTAGTAGGCGCCGTCGCTCTTCAGAACCGCCGGGATGGTGCGAACGAGGATGGAAAGGTCCACGATCAGCGACCAGTTGTCCACGTAGTACAAATCGAGGCGGGTGTACTCTTCGAAGCTCGTCTCGCTTCGTCCTGATACCTGCCACATGCCAGTGATGCCCGGACGCACACGGAGCCGCCCAAACAGATCTAGATCCCAAGCTTCGGTCTCCGACACAAGGGCTGGCCGCGGGCCGACAAGGCTCATCTCGCCGCGTACTACATTCCAAAGCTGGGGAATCTCATCCAGTGACAACTTCCTAAGGATGCGGCCAATTGAAGTCACCCGTGGATCATCTTTCAGCTTGAACAAGGGACCAGCGCCCTCATTGGCTTCGACTAATTGGCTCTTTTGTTGCTCCGCATCAACGACCATTGTCCGGAATTTGAAAACCTTGAAGAGAACTCCTTGCTGACCCACGCGTTCCTGGGCGAACAGGACCGGCCCGGGCGAGTCGCGCCGTACGGCTAGCGCAATAACGGCAAGTAAGGGAGATGCCAACAAAAGGATAAGGAGTGCAACTGTGATGTCGAAAAGGCGCTTGGCAACGGCTCGCCAACCCTGGCGATTGATGGACTCCACGTACACCACGGGATAGCGCCCCAGCGGCCGAACCGTGAGCCGATGTGGTTCGATATCGGCGAGGCTTGAGCTGAGTTCCACGTGAATGCCAGCGTCGACCAGGTCTCTAACGAGGCGGTTCATGTGGTCCGAGGGCAGGGCGGTTGCGGCGATCACGGCCCCGGTGGCTCCTGTGCGGTCCAAGGTGTTGAACACATCGGTCACTAGGTCGGACCGCTCAGGTTGATGAATGGTGCCAATCGTTGCGTGCACCTCGTAGCCCAGGTTGGAGTCTGTTGCGAACATCTGGGCGAGGTCGGATCCTTCATCGTTGTCGCCAATGATGATGACCGGTCGGCACATGGAGCCGTTGCGGCGGCGAGCGTTGAAGACCCGGCGAAGCATTTCTCGTTCGAAGAGCAGACCGATTGTACTCAAGCCAATCGCCAGGAGTACGTATGTGCGGCTGACGTCCCAGCTCAAGAGGAAGGCGACGAGTGCGGTGCTACCAACGGCTCGGACGCCCGAATCGATGACCCGCCGGATCTCCTCGGAGCGTCGGGTGATGAAGCGGATTTGGTAGAGCCGGGCACGGGTCAACCAGAACCCCCAGGAGAGGAGTAGCACCACCGATGTGGAAAAGCCGTGCAGACCGGCGTCGGTGAACCAGTGACTGATCGCAATCCCCGAGGCCGCCATGGTCATGTCGGCTGCGACTACCACCCACTTGGTTGGAGGAGCCGAGGGGGCATTGAGCGATCGCCGAAGGGGCATTGTCCCGATTAGCTGCGCCGCTTGCATGACCACAAGAATCGCATTGCCGTGTGGCGTTTGGGAGAGTAATTGTGTCGCTTTGGGAGAGCAATAGACCTCCGTCCGAGGGGCCCATCGGCCTATCAAGGCTCAGAGGATTCGTCTCTCGCGGTCCAACAAGCGAAGCTCTTCGGGTGTACAAAGCCCCCGTGCCGCCAATCGCAGCAACGTGATCGCCACCTCGGGCTGTGTGGTGCCCACCACAGACCTGGGCTCCGCTGTTTGGTAGGACGGTTCCAGAGACTCGACCCATACCCGGTGCTCGTGTCGGAGTTCCAGCGGCAGGCGTTGGGCCATCCGATTGGACATCAGCCCAAGGGTGGAGCGAACCAGGATCTGGTCCTCATGTTGACGCAGAAGGCCAAAGCGGTGAGCTCGGCGCAGGGCCCTCCAGAATTGACTGGCGGTACCGCTCTTTGACGAACACCCGACCGTGCGCGCCAAGTCTGCAGTCACGATGCTGAAACCGTCGACGTCGGCCTCCAACTGGCGAGCCAGGGCCCGATACAGCACAATGCAAGTTGGCCCAACAACCGGGCCGAAGTATCGCTCAACGTAAAATCCGGTGGCGGGATAGCCGTGCTCGGCTAACAACGGATCATCCCACAGGGAGATACGAAGAGCGTCCGGGGTCGGTTGCCGCTCTGCTGCCGACGGACGGCGCTGCCCTGAACGCCTCTTGCTCGTCGTGGGGGTGATCGGGCCAATAGACGTTGGAGGTCTTGTTGCATTTCGTGGTGGTGCATTCTGCACAAGTGTTCCCAGCGGTAGCGGTGACCTTGCGGGGGGTGGTGCCGAGGGCATGATCCAGGCGGATTGTTTATCGGCGGTACGAGATGGTGGGACGTCGTTGGGCATGGGACTCTCCGTTGTTCGATCGTCATGAGCGGGACCGTGCGGGAGGGGGAGTTTGCAGGTTCCGAAGCGTTTCATTCGTTCAACGCCGAGAACGTAACTTAACGTACTTTGAAGTAAGTAAGATGACAACCGAGAACGAAAACTCTCAGAAAGTTGGGGAGCCGGCAAAAGCGATTTCTGGGAGTCCTTTGACGTCGGCGTCTACCGCTAGAAGGCTGCCCGGGATGGCGCCGTCTCTACCCGGCTTGGATGGCCGGCCGCCCTCGGGGCCGATCGTGGAGATGAAGAGCGTGCCCAGATCTGAACCACCGAAGGCCGGCATTGACGGTTTTTCCAGCGGCAGCTCGATTCGGCGGTCAATTCTGCCATCGGGGGTAATGCGGACTACCGACCAGCCATAGACCGACGCAGACCAGTAGCAACCGTCGGCGTCGACGCAGGCGCCATCAGGTAATCCCGGGAGATCTTGGTAGTCGCAAAACACCGTTTCGTTGCTCCTCGCGGCAGTTCCAAGGTCGTAGTTCCAACGAATGACTTTCTTGGTGGACGTGTCAGCGAAATAGGCGCACGCCCGAATGGCGTCGAAGGCCAGTCCGTTTGGGACGCCGATGTCCGTTCTGACAACGGAGAAAGAACCATCGCCCTCAACCGAGTAAAGCGAGCCGGTCGAGCGGCCATCACTGGGGTTGGCCCACATCGAGCCGACTACGTAACGACCGGCCGGATCGGTGCGCCCGTCATTGAGTCGATTGCCGTTTCCTTCGGGCTCGAGGGCGACGAAGGGTTTCACCTCCCCTGTTTCCCACCTGAACCAGACGAGCTCGTGTTCCATCGCCACCAATAGCACCCCGGGTTCTTCGGTGAGCACGATGGAGCCGGGCCGGGCGGGTACCGACGTGGTGTCATTTCCACCTGTCGCCGGGTTATAGCGGTGAATTTGGCGACCCTCGATGTCGATCCAGTACAACAGCTCCTCCGCGGGGCTCCACAAAGGACACTCACCCAACAGTGATGGGTGGGAAACGGCGATGTCCACTGCAGTCATGAGGCCATCGTAGGCAGGGTCTGGGTGACCCTATCAAAAGCGCTCGCTAGCGATGCGGCAGCTGATTCAGTGCCCGGGAGCGTATTTGCTGCACAAGACTGCAGAGCCGAGAAGCTGGTCTTCCCGGATGAGATGATCCTCATAGGGGTGTTGCGCCAACACGGCCCGATACCGGGCGGCGGCAGCTTCAGACTTGGTGAACAACGTCTTGTTCGCAACTATCCCGAAGGGAATCAGCTCACACTGCGGATGCCGTAGGTAGTTGTGCATACCTTCGCCGACGCCTGGCCACATCGTGTTGAAGGCATCGTCGAGGATGAGGATTCCATCGTCGGTGAGAACCCGATCGGCTATCCAAAGGTCGTTCATGGTGATTTCGGCCGCGTGGCCACCGTCCACGCTGAACAGGCGAACCGGGCCCCGGGTTAGGCCCAGCACGTCGGCCGGCTGCAAATTCATCGAGTTCTGAAGCACGAGAACGACAGCCTCTTCGGGAACGCCAGCCGCTATCAGGTTGCGGTTCAAGTGATCCCGATCTCCTTTTCCGGATCCGTCCACGTTTTCGTCTTGCCGCTCGAACAGATCGAACCCAACCGCAACCTCATCAGGGCCGCACAGAAGAGCCAGGAGTATGAAAAGCTGACCGTGATGTACGCCGATTTCGGCGACGCCCCCACCGGTCATCTGGGCTTCTGACAGATGTTGTATCGAGTGCGCGGACGCGGGGGAGAGCCACCCTTCGACCGCATGAAACCCGCCTGTGGCGTAGGCGGTGAGTTCGGCAGGTCGCACTGGGGTCTGATGAAGGGTCGATGATCGCGAGTCGGCGTAGTTGTCTGATCCATGTCCTGCTGTGGTGAGTGCCACAGCTTCGAAAGTGTCCAGCGCATTGGACCACCGAATTTCCGCCAACGAGTCACTGCCGGCCGCCACGAGTGAGGCGGCCAGCTCCGGATCGTTGCAAAGGCGATCGATTGCCTGGGCGATCGCGAACGGTGTTGGCTCGGCGATGAGTCCGTTCTGACCGTGTTGTACCAGTTCGGTTAGGCCTCCACCATCGCTGCAGACGATGACCGGGCGCTGTTGATGCCAGGCTTCCAAGACGGTGAGCCCGTAATCTTCATCAAGAGCTGGCGCAACGACGACTGCAGACGCAGCGTAGAGTTCGTTCCGCTCGTCATCGCTCACTCGACCATGGAACTGGATGCGACCACTTTGCGGTCCGTCGAATGGACGCCAGCCCTTGGAGAAGATGCCCATGTTGCGCCAGATCTCGCCGGCCCCATCGCCCTGAATTCGCTGAAGTTCGTTCGGCTTTGCCGCTAGTTCAGCGTCGAGGCTGGTCACGAAGTCTTCCCTGCTTCCGCCACCCACCAGGTGCCCGATAGGTCTATTGCCACTGCGTTGCGCAGCGGTGAGGTGCAGGGCGGCCACAAATAGCTCGGTCCGTTTGGGCCACTCCTGCCGGGAGACACAGAGGATCTCCGACGATGCCGGGTCGCGATCGGAGGCCGGCGGAAGATCCGTCACGTTCGGGTGCCGGTAGTCGATCGACCCGACATTCCAGAAGCGTTGGAGCCGCTGTGCCACCGTATTGGAGCCTGCGAGGAAACTGCGAATGCGGGGGAGCGCATCCTGGTCGATTAGTCGGATGGCGGCACAGGCCTGGGCGTGGGCGTGGGCGTCGACAAATCCAGCGGCCACGAACTCATCGGCGAGATCGTAGAACACCCGGTAGTGGTGGTAAGTGAGAGCGAACATCCGGTTGTGGTCGGCCAGATAGGTAGGAGGTTGGGTTGCACACACCACGTCGAACGCTTGAAGATCCAATTGCTGGGTCCGTTCCGCCAACTCGAGGTAGCGGAAGTATTCGTCGTGCCATTCCCTGAAAACCGGGGTCACGGGATAGCCGTAAACCGACGGGGGACGGACAGTAGCGTCGACACCGACGAGTTTGACGGAATGGCCGCGCTCGGCCAGGCCGCTCAACAAAGCATTCACGTGGAGTTCGAACCCGCCCGTGACTCCGTAGTCCGGCTTGACGATTCCGATCTTCAAGCCGGTCACGGAACGTCATTTCCCAGTCGATAGGCCAACAGTCTGTCCACCTGTGCTCGAAGCCGGCTGATTTCGTCATCCTGACGACGGGCCCGTTCGTCCAATGCTTCTACCAGCTGAGCAAGAGACCGGTTGAGGCGCCGCTGTTCAGCGGGATTGAGAGCGAGCCGACGGGCGAGTTGTCCGGCTTTGTTTCGAGGAGTTTCCTGAGGATGAGTCTCGATGGAAAAGGCGTGGCTGTTCGTTCGGATCTCGTGGAGATGACGGGTGATTTCGCGATCGACTTCGAGCGGATGGGCCGGTTGCCGTTTGACGCCACGGGCACGTTTCGCCGTCTCTGCAACTACGTCGGAGAAGTCATTCAGGTCTACATCCACACTGGCTACGTTACTGAATCGTTACCCTTGAACCGGTGACGCCTTCCGCTAGCGTGCTGGCCGCCCGAAATCTCGTTCGAGCTGCCTCGGCCATTACCGTCCTGACCGGCGCGGGGATTTCCACTGACAGTCAGATCCCCGACTATCGCGGGCCCCACGGTGTGTGGACCAAAAACCCCGCCGCGGAAAAGCAGTCAACGCTCCAGACATATGTCGCCGATCCAGAAGTGCGCAAGCGGGCCTGGCGAAATCGACTCAACTCCCCGGTATGGGCGGCCGAGCCCAATCCCGGTCATTTGGCGCTGGTGCACCTGGAGAAGCTGAAGAAGCTGCACACGCTCGTGACCCAAAATATCGATGGGCTACATCACAAAGCGGGTTCGGACCCAACTCGAATCATTGAGATCCACGGTTCGGTGCGGGAGGTGGCCTGTCTCGCATGTGACTACCGGGCCCCGATGCAGGTTGCGCTAGATCGAGTCAGGGATGGCGATCCCGATCCAGCCTGCCCGGAGTGCGGCGGCATCCTGAAGAGCGCCACGATCAGTTTCGGACAGTCCCTGGTTGAACGGGACCTCCATCGCGTCAGCCGGGCCGCCCAGGAATGCGACCTCTTGGTGGCCATCGGTTCTACCTTGTCGGTCGGGCCCATCAATCAGGTAGTACCTGTTGCGTCTCACTCTGGAGCGAAAGTCTTGATCATCAACGGTTCGGAAACCGAAATGGATCACCTTGCTCACGTTGTGGTCAACAGCTCGATCAGCGATGTACTGCCAACGATTCTGGGAATCGAGAGATTGGCGGAGCGGTCTTGAACCTCGACCAGCTCCTGGCGGAAGCTCGGCGTACCACCGAGGAGATCGACGTAGCCGAGGCTGTCCGACGACGATCGGCGGGGGCGGTGGTGCTCGACGTTCGCGAATCCGATGAGACTGGGCAGGGGACGATCACCGGGGCCGTTCTCATGCCCCGAGGTGTTCTGGAGACCTCGGTCATGGTGGCCCTACCGGACCTCGATGCTCCCGTCGTTGTCACCTGCGCTACCGGGGTGCGGTCGCTACTGGCGGCGGTAACGATGGAATCGCTGGGGTACCGAAATGTTGCGTCGCTGGCCGGAGGCTTCGACGCGTGGAAGGCCGATGCCCAGGAGTGGTCCGTGCCATCGGGGTTTGGCCCCAGCGAGCGCGCCCGGTACAGCCGTCACCTCCTGCTCCCCGAGGTTGGCGAGGCCGGACAGAAGAAGCTCCTCGAGTCCAAAGTGTTGATTGTCGGAGCTGGTGGGCTGGGCAGTCCGGCGGCTCTCTATCTTGCGGGAGCAGGTGTGGGTACGATCGGGATCGCCGACATGGACACGGTGGATCTCACCAACCTGCAACGGCAGGTGATCCACGATTCGCTAAGGCTCGGTTGGAACAAGGCGGCGTCGGCGGCCCGTTCGATCACCGCTCTCAATCCCGATATCACGGTGGTGGAGCACCCCGAACGGCTCGATCACCAGAATGCGATCGAGCTGATCTCGGGGTACGACCTGGTGATCGACGGTGCAGACAACTTCGATGCGCGCTACGCCCTGAGCGATGCGTCTTCGGCAACCGGTATACCGGTGGTTTATGGCTCGGTCTTTCGATTCGAGGGCCAGGTCACGGTCTTTGATCCGCGCCGTGGTTTCACCTATCGGAACTTCATGCCCAGCCCGCCCCCGGAGGCGGTTGCGCCAAATTGTTCCACCGCTGGAGTCCTGGGGGTTCTGCCCGGAATCATCGGCACGATCCAGGCCGCCGAGGCGATCAAGATGTTGCTGGGAATCGGTCACTCGCTGGTTGGTCGATTGCTCGTGTTCGATGCCCTGGCCATGGACACAACCGAACTTCGTCTAAACGCCGGCCCCACGCTTACAGCAAGCTGATCTCACCGCCGGTGGCGCTTGTTGACACCGGATTGAGATAGACCCGTCACATCGTGGCTGGTCAAGTGACGATTGGCGTTTTCCACTTGCCAGCGAGCAAATTTGGGCGATAGACATAGCGCTCCTCCGGGCGGGGGAGCGGGACCTTGGGATTATTTCATGACATTTCTTTCACAACGGCAAACAGTCCGGGCCTCGTTCGCAACGTTTGCCCTGCTCACTTCATCTATCGCTGCCTTTTTGCCAGGACCAGCGCTGGCGCTTTCTGGCCAGGTGGACACCTCGGACGCAGGCGAGATCCGAATTACGGACCAGATCGTTGCTCTAGAGCAGTCATTGATGCCCGATGATGAACTGCTGGCACTCGCCGCCGGTACGGACACCGACGGCGGCGATGATGACCATGTCATCTTGGCGAAATCTGTACCGTTGCCTTCGGCCGCAGTGACCCTCGACGGTGCGTCCGAAATGGTGATCGTTCAACCGATGGGGGCAAGCGGGGAACCAGTGGTTCACACCCAGATGGCGATTCGCTCCAGCGATGAAGACGGTTGGACTGCTTGGGCGCTTCTCCACAGCGATGGCGAAGAAGCTCCCGACGGTCTGCCAGGCGGCGAAGGTTCAGGCGACGCTGCGGCTCAGGGAGCCGGGGCGGTGGGACCTATCTGGATCGGTGAAGGTGCTAAGCAGGTGGAGGTTGTTCTGCTCGACGGAGATGTCGCCGCGGTCAAAGTTGAGGCCATGGACGCCCCTGGCGCAGCGTCGTCGCTGATTTCTTCTCCCGGCGTCAGCGCCAAGGTGGCGGCGACATGGGGTGCTCAGCCCACGATTCATTTGAACTCGGAGTGGGGGAGCCCCGGCTTTCAGCGGCAGAACTCTGGCTGTGAAGCTGGGCCACGATATTCGAACAGCCTGCGGGCAATGGTGGTCCATCACACGGTTACCACCAATAACTATTCCCAGGCCGAGGTGCCCAAACTCTTACAAGGCATCCATCGGTTTCACACCGGCACACGCGGCTGGTGCGATGTTGCCTACAACTTCTTGGTGGACAAATTCGGAACGCTTTGGGAAGGACGATCTGGGGGTATCACGCAGCCGGTGATCGGCGGTCACTCGCGCGGCTTCAACGACAATACGTTCGCAGTCTCGCTGTTAGGTCAACACCAAAGCGATGTCAGGAGTCCGGCTCCAGCCCGGCCCAGCAGTGCGCAGTTGCAAGCGGTGCAGGCGCTCGGAGCTTGGAAGTTGCGTCTCCATGGAGTGGACCCAAATGGGACTACGTTGTTGAAGAACACAGCCGTTGGTGGCGTCTTGAAACACCCATCCAGTGAATACGTCCAGGTCCCTACCATCATGGGCCACCGCGATCTTGGCGTCACGTCTTGTCCTGGGAACTGGACAATGCCGGTAATCGGTGAAATGAAGGCGAAGTTCGCACCGCTGCATGCCGGGAATCCGCCCTACGCCCAGGACGGAATCGTGGGTGACGATTTCGGACCGAAGTTGTTGGCCGTCGACATCTGGGGAGGCCTGCGTCCAGCGCTTGGCCAGGCGGCTCCAGCCAACCCGCCCGCCGGAGGTCCGGCCAATGTTTTGGCTGTCGGTGGTCACGCCACCGCTGGATTCATCCTCCGTGCCGATGGCTCCCTCTCGCCTTACGGGGACGCCCCACAGATCGCCAAGCCAGCCAGCAACCCTGTGGATCTAATCGTTCGGGAGAGTGGCCAAAGCGGATATGTGGTCACCGCCGATGGTTTCCTCCACGGTTTCGGAGGGACGGTTCGTGACCGCGCTTCCAAGGGTTCGGGGGTCGTGGCCGGTGATATGACCAACGCCATTCGCGGCTACACCGTAAACAAGGGAGGCACCCTTTTCCCGATCGGGGACACTCCGGCGGCCGCTCTGCAGGCCAGCCTGCAGGGCTCGGTAGTCGATATCGACGTGCATAATGGCAACGGGACGAAGGGTTACGTTGTTACGAGTGACGGCGACGTCATCGGCTTTGGTGGCTTCACCAGCTTTCGTGACGTGCTCTCCACGCGGCCATCAGCGGTCGTTGCCGGTCCCAACGCTAATGGCGGGTGGGTGATCGACGTCGAGGGTCGCTGGCACACCTTCGGAGACGAACGTCCGGTCGCTACCCCCACCACCAACATCGGCGTCGATGCTATCGTCGACGGGGTTCTCACCGGGTATGAACTGACCGGAGCCTCGTTCCGAGCGGGCAGTGATGCCACGTACATCGATGGCGTCTACCGGCGACTCGTTGGTCGCAGCGCATCAGCGGCGGAACTGGACCACTGGAACTGGAAGATGGATTACAACGGAACGATCGCCCTAGGAAAGCAGATGGTCCGAACAAGCCGGTTCACCGATTCCACCGTGGCGGACATGTATGCCGGGGCGCTTGGACGCAAGGGTGATCCCGGCGGCGTTGCCTACTGGAGCGGTCTACTCAACCGCGGTGAGATCTCGATTCGGAATATGGGCGTCTACTTTTACGGCTCCACGGAGCTCTACCAGCGATCTGGATCCGCAGAGGGATACGTGGACAAGCTTTACGCATCCCTCCTTCACCGCAGTCCTGACGAGGCGGGCCGGGCCTACTGGGCCGGACTCCTTCGTAACGGCAAAGCGTCACCCGCAGCGGTGACGGCCGGCTTCTACGATTCGATCGAGAGTCGGCGCGACCGGGTCACGACGTTGTATCAACGGGTGTCCGGGACGGCCCCCTCGGAAGCGGATCGGGAGAACTGGGCCGGGATGCTTCTCCAAACCGACGATCTCACGGTGGCTGCCACCATGATCGCCAGTCCCAGCTACTACCGCCTGGTGACCTAGAAGAGCGGCGCTATCCGTCGCTGGGGGTCCTCTGCTCGCTACCTTCTGGGAGTGCAGGCGTTTTCCGTAGCGGCGAGAATCCGGTAGCCCTCGGTGCTGTTCAACTCGATTGCCTTTGGGATTTTTCTCCCGGTTGTATTGACCCTCTACTGGGTTGCAGCACCGCGATTCCGAAATTTGATCGTCCTGGTTGCATCCTATTTCTTCTACGGAATGTGGGACTGGCGGTTTCTTAGTCTTCTCGCTATTAGCACCGTGGTCGACTACACCATCGGGCGTCGTCTCGAGGTGGCCGAGGGGGTACATGCACGAAGAGTGCTGCTGATCGCCTCGCTCGCGGTCAACCTTGGAATCCTCGGCACCTTCAAGTATCTGAACTTCTTTGTCGACTCTTTCGTGGATTTGATCGGCAGGACCGGGGTGGAACCGAACCGTCCCTTCCTGCAGGTCGTCCTACCTGTGGGCATCAGCTTCTATACGTTCCAGACGCTGTCGTACACGATCGACGTCTACCGACGCCGGTTGGATCCGGTCCGAAACGTCGTCACATTCGCAACCTACGTGGCATATTTTCCCCAACTCGTTGCTGGTCCCATCGAGAGGGCCAACGTGCTCCTACCCCAGCTCCAGGAGCTCAACCGCCGCGTCTCCACGGACCAAATCACCTCCGGCCTCACGTTGATACTCCTTGGCCTATTCAAGAAAGTGGTACTGGCGGACGGTGTGGCCGATGTTGTGGACCGCTCCTTCGCAGCTCCCGGTGAGATGTCGTGGATTGGAATGGGGACCGGAATAGCCGCATTCGCCATCCAGATCTACGGCGACTTCTCGGGCTACACCGACATGGCTCGCGGGGTCTCGCGTCTCATGGGCATCGAGTTATCACTCAACTTCGCCCAACCGTATTTGAGCAGGAATATCACTGAGTTCTGGAGACGCTGGCACATCTCGCTGTCCAACTGGCTTCGGGATTATCTCTACATCTCACTGGGGGGGAATCGGCGAGGTCCAGTGCGAACCTACGTGAACCTGATGCTGACGATGTTGCTCGGTGGGCTTTGGCACGGGGCCTCGTTCAACTTTGTCATTTGGGGCTCACTGCACGGACTGCTGCTTGTTGTCCATCGGTTGGTTCGCAAAGGAGCTGTTCCGGATCGGCCGATCCGCATGAGCGACCTGCCTTCCATAGCCGGCACGTTTGTCCTTGTGTGTGGCGCCTGGGTCTTCTTCCGAGCTGAAGACCTCACCACGTCCGCTCGCGTGTTCAAAGCGATGCTCTTCCAGACTGGCGCCGCAAGCGGCGCGGATTTGACGCTGGTGCTGCTCGCCTTTGCGACGATGGTGGGCATCGATTTGGCGGCGAGGCTGGAATGGCCTTCGCTGGCTGCAGTCAAGAAGAGGCCGGAGTTGGCGGGTGCCCTGGTCTCTGCTGCGATCGTTGGGGTTGTACTGTTCTCGGGCGGTTCACCCCGTCCCTTCGTGTATTTCCAGTTCTGATGCCCGTACCTCTTCGATTTCGCCGACACCTCCGGGTCTCCAGCTGGGCCCCAGCTGTAGTTGTTCTGCTGATCGCCGCCAGCTGTGGTTCTGAAGCGGCAGGAGGCTACGAGGTTGCTGACCGAGTGATCGCCGCTGTAGGTGAGCCCGCCGAGAGCGTGGTGGTTTTCGACTCCGGCTGCGAACGGACCGTCACTATCGATGAGTACGGGTTCGAATCCGAGGTCGTGGTCTGTCCTGACGACAGTGCCCCTCTCGACCCGCCCTCGGATGGACTCCAGCCGGGCGACCCAATCAATGCCGATGAGCTGCTCGTAATCACCGACCGATTGCCGCCTTTTGTATATGAGCCACTGGCCAGCGCAGCTCCGGAGCCGATTCGACAGAGTTTCATGGCTCTGGCGCCCTTGCTGGATGAACTGGACCGTTCCTGCGGCGTAGACCTTGCGGCATGGCAAGGCGCTCTTCAGTCGGTCCTTGAACAGACGATCAGCCTGCAGACCCAATTGGAAGATCCCGCTCTGACCGAGTTCATCGGCAGCTCACCGGCTCGGGCGCTGGGCCGATCCCTTTTCGAGCGGGCGTTGTTCCAACCCGGTTGCGCAGCCCCGGGGGCCCTTCCGCTTGGACCGGAGGATCCGGTTCTGGTGGAACTCCTTCCGTTGACTGCGAGCGCATCAGCATCGGTGGCTGCCGTCGACCGGATGGTGAGCGGTTCGATCATGACCCGGCTGTTCCATTTCTATTCGGCCCTGCCGGCCTACAACTGGCTTCGCAATCCGGTTGCCCCGCCCGACGTCGTACTGCTCGGCAGTTCCCAGACCGGAGCGGCCATAGATGTTCCGGACCTTACCAACCGGCTCGGCAGGACGGTTGGCAATGCGTTCCTCCCCGGATCGTTAGCCGAAGTCCAGCAAATCTGGATTGCTGAGCTGTACCGGTATGCCGCTCCCTCCACCATAATTTGGCCAATGGGACCGGTGGATCTCCTCGGCACGTGTATCAGCCCGGGTCGGGCGGAGCAGTTCGCCGAGCGGTTGGCGAATCGACAGGCCGCCTTCAGTGCATCGGGTTGGTTCGATGCGCTGGACGATCTGGATCTCCTGCTTGGACCGGTTGGTGACGCGCCGAATGTGAACATGGGTAACGCTCCCAAGGAGCGATCCCGCAACGGCGAGGCGATCGCTGCGCAGCTGCCCGACTACACCAATCAGTTCGCCGATCCCACCTTCTGTAGCGATCGGGCGGCGGTCACCGCCGAGGTCGTCTCGCAACTCCAGGCGTGGGGGGCCGAAGTGGTGATCGTTGGAATGGCGGTGAGCCCTGAGGCGGTGGCCCTCATTCCCGGCGGCCGGGAGACCATTGCAGCATCGTTCGAGCAGCTGAGTCGTGAGGTGATCGATCCAACCGGTGCAACCTTCGTTGATCTCAGCGGCGAGTTGAACGACGGGGGACTTTGGGC
>RCMY010003624.1_pt1 | contig 13603 bp, 11 predicted proteins | sample 2041341 | NCBI WGS metagenome assembly RCMY01 (sample SAMN09708234, study PRJNA481090) | Marine sediment metagenome, whole genome shotgun sequencing project. | reverse complement strand
CTCGCGCACGAGCCGGGATGCAGGCGCTACGGCTCGAGTCGCCGCCTGCCGAGGTCCTGCGCGAGGCAGTCCTCGGGGTGCTCGAACCGCTCGACGCGAACACCGCCTGGGCGGTTCGCCTGATCGTGACTCCGGGCGTCGTCGAGGTCTCGGGACCGTGGCCCCCCAAGCCACATCCGTCGGCCGTTCCCACCGTCCTCGCGACGGCCCATCGGATCGACGACCACGACGACGATCTCCCAGAGGTCAGCGCGATCACCCTCCCGCTGCGACGGTCGCTGCCCCGCATCAAGACGCTGTCCTACTCCGCCGAGATGCTCGCGCTGCGGGAGGCGGCCGTGGCCGGAGCGGACACGGCGCTCCTCGTCGACACCGACCACGAGGTCCGCGAAGCCGCGACCGCCAACGTCATCGCCAGGTTCGGCGCCCGCATCGTGACGGCCCCCGACGACGGCCGCATCCTCGCCGGGATCACCCGTGCGGACGTGCTCGACCTGCTCAGCTCGTTCGGGCTCGACGTCGAGCAACGCGGGCTGCACCGACGCGAGATCCTCCTCGCCGACGAGGTGATCCTGACCTCATCGATCGCCGGGGTGACCGCCTGTGTCGAGGTCGACGGCGAGACGATCGGTGACGGCACGCCGGGTCTACTGGTCACCCGGCTCCGGGCGGCCCACCTGGCGCTGACGTCCCGGGCGACCTGACCGTCAGGCGGTCTCGACGCCGTCGATGACGATGCCCGCCTGCACGCGGTAGTGCTTGTTCACCGCGAGCAGGACGCACGTGAGGTTCTCGATGTAGGACGAGTTGCGCAACGGACCGGCGTAGACCGGGTACATCCCCTCGATCGCGTGGGCCAGCTTGCCGACCTCGTGCACCGCGTCGAGGTCGTCGCCGCAGAGCAGCACGTGGGTGACGATCGCCTCGTCGACGCGGAGGAGCCGCTTGGACGAGACGTCGTGGAACCCGGACACGATCCGGGCGTCCGGCCAGTAGCTGGCGTTCTGCTCACCCGCCGAGCCCTCCGGGACCGGGATCGCCGATGCCCCGAGCTTGTCGAAGGTCATCGGGTTGACGACGTTGCAGACAAGCTTGCCCGCGACGGCGTCGCGCAGCGGCGGGAGCGCCGCCGCCTGTGCCTCGTAGGGGACGGCCACGACCACGATGTCCGCCGCGTCAGCCGCCTCGGCGTTGGTGGTGCCTCGCAGCTGCACCCCGTCCCCGGCGCGCTCCCGCGCGTCGACGGCGGCTTCCTCGGCACGTTCCTCGGTCCGTGACCCGATCAGGACCGGGTGTCCGGCGCGGGCCCAGCGAGCGGCGAGGCCGCGGCCCTGCGGGCCGGTGCCCCCGATGATCGCGATGGTCGGCAGGGACATGAAGGCTCCGGTGGGATCGAGACTGGCGCACAGCATCGCGGCTGGCGACCCGACCTGCCAATCGGACGCGAGGACCTCGGCCCCTAGACTCCGGCGTTCGCGGAGCCAGCCGAGACGGGGAGCGCCCGGTGACCACGGACGACCAGCCACGCGGCGTCGACCTGCCACCGCCGCCTGCGCTCGCCGACGACGGCACCTACAGCGCCGACGTCGTGATCGTCGGGGCCGGGATCGCAGGGCTGATGGCCGCGATCCACCTCGACGAGGGCCTCGACGTCCTCGTCATCGACAAGGGCTCGCCCGTCCGCAGCGGATCCAGCCCCTGGGCTCAGGGTGGGCTCGCGGCGGCGCTGGACCCGACGGACTCACCGGCGCTGCACGCCCTCGACACGCACCGGGCCAGCGACGGGCTCTGCGACAACGCGGCCGTGCAGGTCCTCGCCCACGAGGCACCAGAGCGGGTCGCCGACCTGATCGCCCTCGGGGCCGTGCTCGACGGGCACGACGGTCCCGCGGTCGACGTCACCGAGCTGCATCTCGCGCGCGAGGGCGCGCAGGCCGTCGCGCGGTCGGTGCATCGCGCCGACGCCACCGGCGCGGAGCTGGTCCGAGCGCTCCGCGTCCCCGCTCGCGGTCGTGTCCAGCGCCTGCCCGCGATGGTCGTCGAGCTGGCAACCGACGACCACGGCCGTGTCGTGGGCGCATGGGTGCTCGACGCCGACCACAGCCTGCGGCTCGTCCGTTGCCGGGCCCTGCTCCTCGCGGCCGGCGGCTGTGGTGGCCTGTTCGCGGCCACCACGAACCAGGATCGCGCGACCGCCGACGGGGTCGTCCTCGCGTACCGGGGCGGCGCGGCCGTCCGCGACCTGGAGTTCGTCCAGTTCCACCCCACCGGCCTGGCGATCAGCGGGGCGTGGCGCTTCCTGCTCACCGAGGCGCTCCGCGGTGCCGGGGCGACCCTGCACGACGACGACGGCAACAGGTTCATGCTCGACGTCCACCCCGACGCCGAGCTGGCGCCGCGCCACGTGGTCGCCTCCGCGATCCTCGCGCTCCCGAGCGGGCAGGCCTGGCTCGACGCCACGCACCTGACCGACGAGCAGTTCGCAGAGGAGTTCCCGACGGTCCTCGCCGGCGCCGCCGCCTACGGCTTCGACCTCGCCAACTCCCGGGTGCCCGTGACGCCCGCCGCGCACTACATGGTCGGCGGGGTCCGTACCGATCTCCACGGTCGCACGTCCGTCGCCGGGCTCTGGGCGGCCGGCGAAGTCGCTTCCACGGGCCTGCACGGCGCCAACCGGATGGCCGGGAACTCGCTCAGCGAGGCGCTCGTGTTCGGCCGTCGTGCGGCGCTGTCGATGTCCGCGGACCTCCGAGGCGCCGTCGATGCGATCCATGGCGCGCCACGCCGCCCGGAGCTCACGAGCGGCGGCGACGCCGCCTTCATGCCGACGCTCGACCTCGACGCGATCCGCGACCGCCTGCGGACGTCGATGTGGCAGGGCTCAGGTCCGGTTCGCGACGACCAGCTGCTGGCGACGACGCTCACCGAGCTCCGGGCCATCCGCGCCGAGCTCGGGGAGCGCCGGACCAACCGCGATCACGCAGAGCTGTGGCTCGCCGTCCGTGCGGCGGAGCTCATCGCGACCTCAGCGCGGCTGCGACGCGAGTCGCGCGGGGGGCACCACCGCCGCGACCTCCCCGACACGGACCCGTTGTGGGCTGACGTCCACCTCGAGCGGATCCACCCCTAGACCGCGGCTCTAGTCCAGGTCCTCGATGCCGATGGCGTGCATCCGCCGTCGATGCCCGTCGAGCATCCGGACCGCGAGGAGCCGCACGGCGCGCTCGATCGTCGCGTCCTCCGGCGCGTCGAACCGGAGCAGCACCTCGAGCGCGTCGGTCTCTGCGAGCGCACCCTGGAACCCGGTCAGCACCCGACCCAGCAGATCGGCGACCTGGTGCCGCACGTCCTCACGTGCCTCGTCGTCCGCGGCGATGGACCGCCGGACCACGTCGGAAGCGGTGGCCTCGAACGCGTCGCGGCCGGCGAGCGCCGAGACGACGACGTCCGCGCTGGCAGGGTCCATCCGCGGGGCGATGGCTCGCACGAAGTCCGCTGCCAGCGGCAGCCCGAACGCGAAGAACGTGCAGGCGTCGACCCACGTCTCCATCCGGACCGCGTCGAAGTAGGCGTCGAAGTGTGGCTTCTGCCGGTCCATCAACCCGGAGGCGAGGTCGGTCCGGGAGGCGAGGAGGTCGCGCAGACTGCGGTAGGCGGCGTGCTCGAGGCCGGCGAAGTCCGCGACCTCCGCAGCGGTGCGCGCGTCGGGAGCAACGCGGATGGCTCGCGCCGTCACCTCGAAGGCGCGGAGCTGACCGTAGGTCAGCGCGCCGAGCAGCTCGACGACCGCGAGGTCGTGAGCCGGAGGACCGACGGCATCAGCCACCCGGCGTCATCCGGCGCGGACGCCAGCCGAGCCGCTCGCTGATCTCGCGAGCGGAGCGCAGGACGCGGAGCGCGATGGCCTCCGGTTCCGGGAGCCGAGCGCTGGGCGCCACGATGCCCACCGCAGCGACAGCCTTGCCGGTGTGGTCGAAGACCGGGGCCGCCACGCCGGACGCCCCCTGCTCGAGCTCGTCGCGGGTGTAGGCCACGCCGCGCTGGCGGACTGGCTGGAGCGCCGGGTCGCGAGCTCCCTCGGGGAGGAAGGCCAGAAGCGCCTTGCCGTGGGCTGAGGCACCCAGCGGGTGCCGGAAGCCGACGCGGTAGTTCACCGTCACGAACCGGTCCCCCGGCTCGATGACCTCGACCACCACGAGGTCGTCGCGATCGCGGACCGCGAGGCAGGCGGTCTCGTCGGTGTCCTCCATCAGCGCGCGGAGCGGCGGACCAGCGAGCTTGCGCACCTGGAGACCGGCACCAGCCTGCACCCCGAGCTCGAGCATGGAGAGCCCGAGCCGGTACTTGCGGCTGTCGGGGTCACGGGTCACGAAGCCTTCGCTCGTGAGCGTGTCCAGAAGCCGGTAGAGCACGGCTCGGTCGAGGCCCGTCGCTTCCGCGAGCCCGGACACCGTCGCGCCCTCCTGCTCGTCGCCCAGCGCCGTCAGGAGCGCCAGACCGCGGGCCAGGGTCCGGGACCCGGTGGATCGCTTGGTCTTCTCGGGAGTCTCGTCCGACATTGCTCACCCCACTCTGTGCAGACGCAGCCGAGCGCGCGTTGGCGCGTCCGAGGCGACGTCACCGCGCACGACCGTCCGGTCGCGCGTGCGCCGCGTTCCGCCAAGTGTGCGGTGCGCGCACCGGGCGGTCAACCGATTTCGCAGATCAATCTCAGAAACCCCCCCGCAGCACCGGAGCAGCAGGGCCCCCGCCCGAACGGCCAGCCCCCGTGCACCGGTCGCCCAGCGAGCACGCTCCGCGCGCCGAGCGATGCAAGCGGGGCCTTGGCCTCCACACGGTTCTGACCACCCTTGGCTACCTTCCCCGCAACGATGGGGGTCCGGCTGCCTCGGTTCTGTGGGAGAACCAGTTCTGGCGTGCCCCCTGCCCAGCCCCCGACAACTCGCTGCGCCCGTCCCGGGTCGGCGGGCGTCCGACGCGAACGCGAGAGCACACATGGCCCGGATCGGCAACGGCATCGCTCAGCTCGGCGGCGTCGCATCGATGGGCATCGACGGCGTTCTGGCGATCCGCAAGGGGTTCCCCGCCAAGGAGTTCATCCTCCAGTGCTGGTTCATCGCCAAGGTGACCCTCGTCCCCGTCATCCTGATCTCGATCCCCTTCGGCGTGATCATCGCCCTGCACATCGGGAACCTGGCTCGCCAGATCGGCGCAGAAGCCCACATCGGGGCGGCGATGGTCCTCGCCGTCGTCCGTGAGTCCGCCCCGATCGGGACCGCCCTGCTGATCGCCGGCGCCGGCGGATCCGCGATGACCGCGGACCTCGGGTCGCGACGCATCCGCTCCGAGCTCGACGCCATGGAGGTCATGGGCGTCGACCCGGTCCACCGGCTCGTCCTGCCACGCCTCGCGGCCGCAGCGCTCGTGGCCGTCCTCCTCGACGGCATCGTCTCCGCGGCCGGCATCGGTGGCGGTTGGTACATGGCCGTGATCGTGCAGAAGGGCACCACCGGCGCCTACTTCTCTTCGTTCACCGAGATCGCTCAGCTGACCGACTTCTGGGGCGCCCTCGTCAAGGCCGTCATCTTCGGATTCCTGGCCGCCGCGATCGCCTGCCACTACGGCTACAACGCCTTCGGTGGCCCCAAGGCCGTCGGCGAGGCCGTCAACCGCGCGGTCGTCATGACGTTCATCGTGTTGTTCTTCGTCAACTTCGTGCTGACGGCGCTGTACCTGAACCTCTTCCCACCGAAACTCGGATGAGGGGAGCGACACCATGAGCACGATCAACGCGTCCCCGAACGCTCAGAAGTCTCGCGGTGAGCGAGCCCTGCTCGGCGCGACCCGACCCCTCGGCGTGTTCGAGGAGTTCTACGAGCAGATGAAGTTCTGGGGTGAGGCCATCGGCGGGATGTTCTACTCGCTGAAGTGGTGGCGCTCGAACATCCTCCCGCAGATCTCCGACGTCGTCATCGGCTCCGGCGCCATCATCGTCGGCGGCGGCATGCTGTTCGTCATGGGCGCGCTCGCCTTCTTCACCGGCACGCAGGTCGGGCTGCAGGGCGTTGCCGCGCTCGACGCCCTCGGCGCAAAGGCCTACATCGGTCTCTTCGCCTCCTGGGCCAACGTCCGCGAGATCACCCCCCTCATCGCGGGGGTGGCCCTGGCCGCGAAGGTCGGCGCCGGCTACACCGCGGAGCTCGGCGCCATGCGCATCTCCGAGGAGATCGACGCATGTGAGGTCATCGGCATCCGCCCGATCCCCTACCTCGTGTCCACCCGGATCTGGGCAGCGCTGCTGCCGGCGATCCCGCTGTACCTGCTGGGCCTCAGCTCGTCGTTGGTGGCCACACGCCTCGTCGCCACGGGCATCGAGACGGTCGGCTCCGGTGCGTTCACCGAGCGGCTCGACCTGTTCCTGCCGCCCATCGACATCTTCTACAGCGTCACGAAGGCGATCATCTTCACGATCGTCGTGGTGCTCGTGCACACGTACTACGGCTTCTACGCCAAGGGTGGGCCGGCCGGCGTCGGCGTCGCGGTCGGACGGGCCATCCGCGCGTCCATCACGATCGTCGTCGTGCTCAACATGGTCCTCTCCATCGCCTTCTGGGGCGGCGGCGAGACCATCCGGATCGCAGGGTGATGCGCCGATGAACCAGACACTCATCCGTCGAGTCGTGGGTTCATCGCTCGCGATCCTCCTCATCGCGCTCGGCTACCTCGGCGTTGATTTCGCCCTGGCCCCGGCCTCGGGCTCCTACCAGGTCGAGGCGATCCTCGGCACGGCGGGGTCTGGCCTCTACGTCGGCACGGACGTCAAGACCCGTGGGGTCATCATCGGCAAGGTCTCCGCGCTGCGGTTCGAGAAGCTCAACGGCGAGGGCCCGTTCGCCATCGCGACGCTGCTGCTCGACCCGGAGCCGCCGCTGCCGACCGCGGACAAGATCAACGTGCAGGTCGCGCAGAAGACGCTGCTCGGCGAGAAGCAGGTCGAGCTCGTGTTCGAAGCGTCGGACTTCCTCACCGGCGGAGCAGCGCTCGCGGCAGGCGACGTGCTCCGCGCGAACCGCCAGATCACCGAGCTCGACGCCGTCATCGACGAGCTGACGCCGCTGCTGCAGGCCATCGACCCCGAGGACCTCGCCGAGATCATCGAAGCGCTCGGCTCGTTCGAGGGCGAGGGACCGATCATCGCCGAGAACCTGGCCGTCGGGAGCGAGCTCGCCGCGTTCGGGGACCGCATCGCCGAGGAGAGCCTCGAGCGGCTCGGCCAGCTCGCCGACGTCGCGCAGGACCTGGTCCTCACCGCCGACGAGATCAACCGGCTGAGCGCCAGCATCCCCGGCGGTACCGAGCTGCTCATCGCACGTCAGGACGACATCGCTCGGGTGCTGCGCGACACCTCGACCTTCGCCGTGACGCTCGCGGAGTGGCTCGAGGTCGAGCGTGAGACCTTCGATCGGCTGCTGGACTCCGGCGACCCGATCCTGGCGCTCTTCGAGGACTACGAAGCCGAGATCGGCAATGTCGTCCAGGGCTTCTACCGCTACACGTACAAGCTCGGTCACGAGCCGGGATGGTTGACCGACGGAACCGGGTTCGCCTACTTCCGGATCTTCGTGGACGGTCAGGTGATCGCTGCGGGGATCTGCGAGCAGGCCGGCCCGCTGGCCGCCGCCATCCCGATCTGCCCGACGCCGGAGGCCTGACGTGAACGATCGCTTCCCGCTCCTCAAGTTCAGCATCTTCACGGTGGTCTGCCTCGGCTTCGCGGCATGGATCATCATCCTCGTCGGCAACCTCGACTTCACGCCGACCCGTCCGTACAGCGCCGTCTTCACCAACGCGTCGGGTCTGCTGAAGAACGACGGCGTCAAGATCGCCGGCGTCGACGTCGGCAAGGTGTCGTCGGTCGAGCTGATCGACGGCCGCAGCGCGCTCGTGCACTTCGAGGTCTACGACTCGATCGAGCTCGAGGCTGACGCGCAGGTCAGCATCCGCTGGCGCGACGTGCTCGGGCTGCGCTTCCTCTACATCGAGCCCGGGAACGGAGCACCGGTCCGGGCCGGGCACCAGTACCCCTTGGCCCAGACCGAAGAGCCCGCGAACATCGGCGTGTTCCTCAACCGGCTCACGCCGATCATGCAGGCCTTCGACCCCGAGGTCTCGAACCTCGCCGTACAAGCCCTCGCCGAGGCCCTCGTCGGGCGCGAGGAAGAGGTCCGCGAGATCATCCGCGACGGTGCCTCGCTCACGAGCGCCATCGCGACCCGCGACCAGGAGCTCGAGCGCCTGCTCGTCAACGCCGCCACCGTGCTGGACGCGTACGCGCAGCGCGAGAACGACCTCAACGGGCTCCTGGACGCCTTCGTCGACGTCTCCGGCACGCTGCAGCAGCGCAACGACACGCTCATCACCGCCGTCACCACCCTCGACGACGTCCAGGACGAGCTCGGCTCGCTGCTCTCGCGCAACGACGGGGAGATCCGTCTGGCGCTCGATGCGCTGGACCGGGCCACGGCAGTCCTCTCCGTCAACCGTGACAACCTCGAGCGGGTGGTCGAGTTCACCGGCATCGGGATCGGCGCCTACCACCGCATCTCCAACCTCGGCCAGTACTTCAACGTGCGCGGCGTCGGGTTCAGCGCGGCCGACGAGTCGATCCCGGGGTCGAGCTACCGCGGCGCAGAGCTGCCGTCGCCAGCCGGCTCGAGCGCCCAGTCGTCCAGCCGGCAGTCCGTCGACGTGCTGATCACCGACGCCGACCCGGGGCCGCAGGCCTTCGGGCTCGGCAGGCTCTTCGGACGAATGCTCGACGTCTCACGCGGAGGGGGTTCCTGATGCTGCTCGAACGCAACCAGACCCTCATCGGCATCATCGTCGCGATCGTCGTCGGCGTGGCGACCGTCTTCGCGGTCGGCCTGTCCGGCGGCGCCTTCGACAGCGGCATCGCCCTGACCGCCTACTTCAGCGACGCCGGCTCCCTGACCTCCGGTGACACGGTCTCTGTCGCCGGGCTGCAGGTCGGCACGGTCAAGCGCGTGGTGATCGAGAGCGGTGAAGCGCGCGTCGACTTCCTGCTGGAGTCCGAGCTCGTCCCGAACGACTCCCGCGCCGCGATCGCGGTGGAGAACATCCTCGGACGGCGGGCGCTCGTGATCGAGCCGGGCGACTCGACCCAGCCGTTCGTTCCCGGCGACGTCATCATGTCCAGCCGAACCACCACCCCGATCGACCTCCCAGAGCTCGGTGATCGCACCGTCGAGCTCCTCGAGACGACCGACGTCGACGCGCTCCAGGCCCTCACGACCGCGCTCGCGGACATCACCGAAGACGCACGCGAGGACGTCGAGGACCTCCTCATCGGCCTGAACTCGGTCGCCGACATCATCGTCGAGCGACGCGACGACATCGACGTCGCGCTCGACCGCACCGAGCGGATCGCGGTCATCTTGGAGAACAAGGACGATGAGCTGATCCTCGTCATCGACCAGTTCGGCGACGTCCTCGACCGCCTCGTGGATCGACGTGAGGACATCACGAAGCTGCTGCGATCCACGGCCTCCGCCACCGACATCGCCGCAGACCTGCTGAGCGACCGTCGAGCCCAGATCGACCGGATCCTCGACGAGCTCGAGGTCGACCTGCAGATCGTCGACCGCCATCAGGTCGAGCTCGCTCACCTGTTCGCCTACCAGGGCGTCTCGTTCGAAGGCTTCGCGTCCATCGGGTACGAGGGTGGCGAGGCCAAGACCAACACGCGCGGCTGGGGCAACGTCTTCGTGACCGGCCTCGGCGGTGCCGGCATCGATGCGCTCCTCGGCTGTGGCGGGACGTTGGACGAGCTCTTCACCACGATCCTCGGCCCCGACCCGACCTGCGAGACGGCTCAGGCGGCCGCGTCCTCGGTCCGTTCGCTGTCCGGGGTCACCACGACGCACATCCCCGTCAGCGGGCTGTTCTCCCACACGCTCGAGCTTGCTCGCGGCACGAGCCCGGAGGTGACGCGATGAAGCGCTCCCCCGCCCGTCGCCGGCTGCTCGCCGTCGTCACCGCGCTCTCGATGTTCGCCACGGGCTGCAGCACCTTCGGAGGCGGCGACGATTCCTACGTGATCACCGCCGAGGTCTCCCGCGCCTACGCGCTGTTCCCCGGCTCGGCCGTCCGGGTGCTCGGCGTCGACGTCGGCACCATCCAGGAGATCCGCATCAGCCCGGACTCGGACTCGGTCTTCGTCGACCTGAAGATCGACGGCCAGCCCCTCCCCGTCGACGTCACCGCGATCATCATCCCGGAGACGCTGCTCGGCGAGCGCTACGTCCAGCTCCACCCGGCCTACGAGGCCGGCGCCACGCTCCAGGCCGACGCCGTGATCCCGCGCGAACGGACCATCGTCCCGCGTGAGTTCGACGAGATCCTCGAGTCCCTGAACAACTTCGTAGGGGGCCTCGACGAGAACGAGGTGAGCCGCCTCGTGAGCAACCTCGCCGACGTCATCGACGAGAACGGCGCGCTGTTCGGGCAGACGATCGACGCCGCGTCCGGAGCCATCAAGGTGCTCCAGGACAACGACGACGACCTCATCCGTCTGGCCTCCCGGCTCAGCGACCTCAACGAGACGATCTCGAGCCGCGACGACGAGATCGCGAAGCTGCTGCGCGACTACAACACGCTCATCAGCCACATCGTCAACCAGCGCGGCGACCTCGACGCGGCGCTCGTGGGCCTCGTCCGCCTCACGAGCGAGCTCGGCAGCCTGCTGGACGAGCACCGACCGGACCTCGAGCGCGACATCGAGACGCTCACGCGGCTGACCCGCACCAGCAACCGCAACATCGACCAGCTCTCGCTGGCGATCCTCTCGTCAGCGGAGCTGTTCGGCCACGCCGACCGGGTGTTCGACTACGAGAACAACCTCCTCCCGCTGGTGGACCACGCAGGCGGGCTCGCGAACCTCGTCGCGGAGACCACCGAACGCCGGCTCGTCGGGCTGTGCGAACGCCTCGGCGTCCCGGGCTGCGATCAGATCCCGTTGTCCGACGTCATCCCCGACGATCTCTGCCTTCCGCCGCTCATCCCCTGCCCCTCCGGCGCCAACGGCGAGCCCGGCACCGCCGTCCCGATGGGCGTCGCGGTCGCGGACGCGATCGACGTGGTGCCCGGGTTCCGGGAGGCGTTGGAGGCCCGCCGTGCCGAGCTGCTCGGCGAGTTCGGCAACGCGGGCTTCGCGGCCGGCATCGCCGCCGCGCTGGATGCACGCGACGGCGAGGAGGCATCGTCATGAAGCGCATCTCCCGCATGGCCGTCGCGCTCTTCGCGTCGCTCGCCCTGATCGCCACCGGCTGCTCGACCGGTGACGACACGCTCACGCTGACCGCGGACTTCGACGACGTCCTCGACCTCGTCGTCCGATCCAGCGTCCGGGCCGGAGACATCGTCGTCGGCCAGGTCACCGCCATCGAGCTGACCGACGACAACCGGGCCCGCGTCACCATGACGGTCACCGAGTCCAACGAGCTCCCCCGCGACGTCATCGCTCGGGTTGCTCGGACCAGCCTGCTCGGCGAGCGCTTCATCGACATCGTCCCCGACGGGACGACCGGAGAGCTCAGCGACGGGATGCACCTGGAGAACACCATCGTGGCGAACGGGCTCGAGGAGCTCGTCGCCGGGGGCGGCGACCTGCTGGCGCTCGCGTCTGCGGACAAGCTGGCGATCGCGGTGCAGACGGGGGCCGAGGCCTTCGGCGGCCGGGGAAGCCTGCTCGGCACCCTGATCGAGAACGTGAACGGCTTCGTCGGGGATCTCGACGCCGACAAGGAGCAGCTGCTCCGGGTCATCGACAACCTCGACGACGCAACCGCACGACTGGCCCCGAACGCTGAGGGCAACGCCGCTGCCCTCGAGGACCTGCGGCTCGCCGCCGAGGCGCTCGCCGCCGAGGACGACCGCCTCATCGACACGCTTGCGGACCTCACGCGGCTCGCCGTCATCGGTGAGACGATCATGGTCGAGCAGGCCGACGTCACCGACCGCACGATCAGACGGCTGCGCAAGATCCTGTCGCAGCTCACCCGCATCGACGGAGCGCTGAACAACCTCCTGGTCTGGCTGCCGCGCCACAACGAGCTGGTGCCGAACGGTGCGGTCGACAAGCAGGCACAGGTCTGGCTCGACTTCATCGTCTGTGGCCTGACCGAGACGAACGGCGACCCGACCCGTGACTGCACGCCGCCGAACGGTGGCGAGAGCAACTCACCGCCGGCGTTCGTCGACGAAGACGATCCGTGCCTCAACGACGTCGAGCAGTGTGAACGTCGCCAGGACAAGATCGAGGAGGGCAGCTGATGAGTGGTCTCACCAACCGCCTGCGCGTCAACCTCCTGGCGTTCGTGCTCTTCATCATCTTCATCTTCTCGATCGCGCTGCTGACGTACGCGAACGGGATCCTGTTCTCCGACCGCTACGACGTCCAGGTGGCGCTCCCCGAGGCCGGCGGTGCGCTGCCCGGCCAGGAGGTCACGGTGCTCGGCAAGACCGTGGGCGTGATCTCGGACATGCAGTTCACGAGCGACGGCGTGCTCGCGACGATGTCGATCGACGGGGATCAGCAGATCCCGGACAACTCACGCGTCCAGGTGCTGCGTCGCTCGCCGCTCGGTGAGCAGGCCATCGACTTCCAGCCGGCAGGTCCCGGCTGGACGCCGGTCGCCGTGGGCGCCACGGTCACCACGACCGAGCAGATCGTCCCCGCCCGCGTGCCGTTCCTGCTCGACGAGTCCGCTGAGCTCTTCCGCGCGATCAACAACGACGACGTCGCGATCCTCGTCCGCGAGCTCGCGATCACGTTGCGCGGGCGGACCGACACGATCAAGCAGATCAACCGTGACGCGCTCGACCTCAACACGACGCTGCTGAGCGGCATCCCGGACTTCGAGCGGCTGCTCGACACGTCCGAGCCGGTGCTCCGGTTGCTCGACGAGCAGGGAGACGAGCTGCGATCGTTCTTCTCCAACACGGCCGACCTCATGGACGTGCTCGCCGACGAGCGGGTGAACCTCGGCAACCTGCTCGACAACGCCTCCGGTCCGCTCCTCCAGGTCGAGGGCCTGATCCGCAACCAGCGAGCGAACCTCCAGTGCGTCGCGCACGACCTGATCGACCTGAACGACATGCTGAACGGTCCCACCACCGCCACCGGGGTCGACCCGTCGCAGAACTACCGGACCAAGCTCGACGAGCTCGAGCGAATGCTGCAGCTGAACACCCGGTTCACCCGGGCCTTCGACATCGGCAACCAGTACGACCAGACCACGGGTGCAACGTGGACACGGATCCAGCTCAAGGTCGAGGAGGCTGGCGGCCAGGACTACGCCGTCGATCGCGCCACGCCCGCCACCAAGCCCGGCGCGGCGTGCGTGACCGACCAGTGGGGCACGGGCGTCAACGCCGTCCGACAGGCGTCGTTCCAGCCGCCGATCGTCGGGGGCAGCATGGACTTCGCTCCCCTCGTCGACGGTGCCGGCCCGAAGCCGGTGACCCCGCCGAGCACCGCACCTGCACCGCTGCGCCCGAGGCCGCTCCCGGCGACCGGTGGCGG
>RCMY010003622.1_pt1 | contig 13604 bp, 15 predicted proteins | sample 2041341 | NCBI WGS metagenome assembly RCMY01 (sample SAMN09708234, study PRJNA481090) | Marine sediment metagenome, whole genome shotgun sequencing project. | reverse complement strand
CACTCTTAATTAAGGATAATATAAAAGCCATTATGAATAAAAATCACTTTATAAAATAAATCGGCGCGCCCAGTAAAATCAAAAAAAGCTCAAAAATGGCCATCCATATCAGTATGTAAGAGATTCGTCGTCCGCTGGGTTTCATTGGCTGCCAGATGGTTTGCATGTACCAGCGCCACAATCTGATGTGTGACCATTTTTTCCACGACTGACAATATTGCTGTAAATATGTTGCCCATACAGTAATGCTTTTATCCACCAAATGTAATTGTTGTTTGCGGTCAGCTTCAGGTGTACCGTCATAGCTATCTGTTATTGTTAATCTAGACTGACATGAATCATTGTTCGGTGTTGCCTCGAAAACAAAGGTCGTGCGAGTTTTTAAGCTACCTTGATAATCAATCTGAATCCCATTGGGAATTTGTTTAACGGTTAACCACAAATCAAAATCGAAAGGTTCTTCCTGGCTAATATTTTGCCCTGAGAAACGATAACAATTTGAACCCAATGTTGTCCATTGCTTGAAAATTAGCATGGGATTATTACGAAATAATCGTTCTATGTCTTGGCAAAATATTTCGAGTTCTTGCAGCGTCAGCGGCGTGTTGATGGTGGCCCATACGGCGTCTTTTTCTGATTCGTTAGCCGGCATATTTATAATGGATAAGGTGCGATGATCAGTGGTATTTTCAAACTGCGCATCATGTTTTCTGTCAATAGTCGAGAACGCAACCCAGCGACACCTTTGGGGCGGGGCGAACCGATGATGATCGAATCAAATGCTTGTGTTGTACTATATTGCACCAGCACTTTGTCGGGCTCTCCCAAGATGATTTTATTGGTGTAATTGAGTTGATGTAAATTTGCCGTTCTACGGATCCGTTCACAATGCTCGTCAATTTCTTTACCCAACTCAGTTTCTAGATATCGACAAAAATCATCGCGTGTGTGGCCATTAGTAAGCCAGTCATCCCCTGTCATACCTTGCCATAATTCAGGCACAACCAGCAAATGGCTCAGTTTTCCACCGCTCACACAATTTGATATGGCGACGTATTCGGCGGCCTGTGCGCCTTCTGTTCCATGACTTGCCAGTAGAATATGATTAAACACACACGTTACTCGTATATCCGATTGATTTAGTCAATCAGATAAATAACAAGCGCGAGAATAAACGCAAGGATTAATGCGATCAAGTCTTCTTTGCGGTCACTGCTAAAAATAGACAACGCTGAACCACGATCAAAGGATTGTATTTTGTCTTTTTCCATAAAACATTCCAGTTAAACAGTTTCACTCACCAAAAGCATGACAACCACCAAAGATAACGCTGCTTTGATAAAGCCGACAATGCCCCCAATCACGGCAGGTTCCCCACCTGCTTGTTTCATCGAGCCGACGGTAATTTGCATACCTAACCCAACAAGGCCAAATGCAAATAACCAAGTAATCCACTGGCGAAAGCTGTCGATTTTTTTGGCAGTATGTCGTACCGATTGGTGAGCTGATGTCAGTATCTTGCTTGCATCCGGTGACAACGTCTTGGCATTAACCAAGCCACGCACCACCGTATCATCATCGAGTGACATAACCTTGTTGTTTTCGATTAATCGATTATAAGCCTCACGATAGTCCGTACGTTGTATTTTGCTGGCTTCCGCTTTAAGGATTGCAATCTGCTCTGCAGGCAAAAGGTTTTCAAGTTTAAAACCTTGTTCGACAGTATTGCCAAAGTACTTGCCCTGATAATGATTAGTTGGTGCAAAAACACCCGTTGTAGACAATGCGAACATCAAGATGAAACCTAAAACAAAGACCGGGAATTTTGCAATGACGACTTGACCAACATTCATTTGTGTCGCGGCATTACCTTCTCTTTTTACATACCACACGGCAAGCCACAGCACGACAATCGGTAAAATCAAAACACGTGTGATATTGAAAATCTCCGCGACCATCAGTGTTTCAATGCCGTCCGGTTGATAAGCCAATGCCGCACCAGCCACTTGCGCCGAATTTAAAATCCCCGTTCCTGCCCAAGCGCCAAATTGAACATAGCTCATATTCAGCAAATTCCCGATAATGGGAAATAAAAACATACAAGCAACACCCCATATCAAGATGGTACCAATGGTATAGGCGATTTCAACTGGTTTGGCCTGGACAACAGGCGCCACAGCAACCGTTGCTGATACGCCACAGACACCCATGCCAGCAGACAAAACACCGCCCATAGAATTTGGAATATTGCGTCTAGCGCCAATCCACAGCACAATGCCCACCGAACCGAGTACAAAAAAACTAATCATAACGATAGAAAGGCCGCCGAGGTTTTTTAACTCAGCCGCGCTATATAATGCACCCAAAAGAATGACACCGGTTTTAAGACCCAAGCGTGATAAACGTACGCCATTCTTTGCCCAAACAGGGACTTTAAAAACATTGACAATAATAATGCCAGTCACAATTCCCAACACAACATAGTTTAAACCCAGTAATTCATGAATATGCTTGCCCGTATCGCCAACTTCCCCCAAACCAATACTCAAAACAGCAATTTCTGGCGCGACAAACCAGCGCACCAGCATCGTAATCAAGAGGATGAACATCCCACCCGCGATGGAGGACGAATAAAAATCAAAACCACCTTCTTTGTGCGAGCCTAACCAATGCCAAATACCCACTATTGTGGCGACAATACCAAAATATAAAGGTATGGTTTTTAATTCATTGGTATACCTATAGTCCTTACCAGCACCCAAATGTTCGAGTACAGGGGCTAATAGGCCATTACTCGTAAAATACCAAATAACCAACATGACCAAACCAATGACAAAAAGTGCAGGGTTTTTTTGAGTGTATATCACGATTTATATAGATTTGAGATGCTACTTATTTTATGAAATTAGTCGTTATGCGCAAGATAAATTACTTGGTTTCATCTTCCGAATCCGACTGTACTTCATCCAATGGATGTGATGTGGCCAATTAATTTATATCATGATTATTATTTTGACAAGAAAGCATGTTATTTCCTTATTTATCTGTAACAAACAGGCAATATAATGATGAAAACGTCCGTTCTTACCTTGATATCTTAGCTTATCACCTAGGTTTTACAGAAAATTGGCCATGTTATCAATCGACTGATATAATATCGCCCCTTAGTCATACTGACTAACGGCTTATTTTTAAGGAATTTACTTTATATGTCTCGCCCTATCCGCAACATCGCCATTATCGCTCACGTTGACCATGGTAAAACTACATTGGTAGACAAATTACTGCATCAGGCCGGCACTTTTGCCGCGCATAAGCAAATTTCTGAGCGCGTGATGGATTCTAACGATATTGAAAAGGAACGAGGCATTACGATTTTGTCCAAGAATTGTGCTATCGATTACGAAGGCATACATATTAATATTGTTGATACACCGGGTCACGCAGATTTTGGTGGCGAAGTCGAACGTGTTTTGTCTATGGTGGACGGTGTATTGCTGCTGGTGGATGCAGCAGAGGGTCCCATGCCACAAACTCGCTTTGTTACCAAGAAAGCCCTGTCATTAGGTTTGAAGCCTATCGTGGTTGTCAACAAAATAGATCGCAACGGTGCACGTCCTGACTGGGCTGTGGATCATACCTTTGAGCTATTTGATAAACTGGGTGCAACAGAAGAGCAAATGGATTTCCCCGTGGTTTACGCCTCAGCGCTGAATGGTTTTGCCATGTTGGATTTGGATAAACCTAGTACTGATATGCGCCCATTGTTCGACATCATCATAAAACATGTACAACCACCAACTGGTGATCCTGATGAACCATTGCAGTTGCAAATCAGTGCATTGGATTATTCTAGTTTTGTTGGGCGCATAGGTATTGGGCGTATCTCACGTGGACGTCTCAAGCCTGGACAAGATGTCATGGTATTAACCGGCGACAAAACACCCAAGAAAGCGCGAGTTAATCAAGTCCTAGGTTTTGAAGGTATCGAGCGAGTGCAAATGAAGGAAGCTTTGGCTGGCGATATTGTGCTGATCAATGGCGTTGAAGAAATAAGCATTGGCACAACACTCGCCGACATTAATCAACCGGAAGCCTTGCCAATCAGTATGGTGGATGAACCGACGCTAACCATGACATTCCAGGTCAATACTTCACCGTTTGCTGGACAGGAAGGTAAATTTATTACCAGCCGTCAATTACGTGAACGTTTGGAAAAGGAATTGTTGACCAACGTTGCAATGCGACTGGAAGATACCGGCGAAACCGATTCATTCTTAGTGTCAGGACGTGGTGAATTACACCTGACAATTTTGTTGGAAAATATGCGCCGTGAAGGTTACGAGCTTGCGGTTTCACGTCCACATGTTGTTATTCGTGAAATTGACGGCATTAAGTGCGAACCGTTTGAAATGTTGACAGTCGATGTCGAAGAGGCAAATCAAGGCGCAGTGATGGAAGCTTTAGGATCGCGTCGCGGCGACTTGCAAGACATGGTTTCTGACAGTCGCGGACGGACACGACTCGATTACCGTATTCCGGCGCGTGGCTTGATTGGGTTTCAGTCAGAGTTCATGACCATGACGCGCGGCACCGGACTTATGAGCCACGTATTTGATGAATTTGCTCCGATGCGTGCTGATATCCCGGCACGTAGAAATGGTGTGTTAATTTCTGCCGAAAAAGGTGATGCGGTTGCTTTTGCATTATGGAAACTTCAAGAGCGCGGACGCATGTTTGTCAGTCCCGGTGAGCGTCTATATGAAGGCATGGTGATTGGTATTCATAGCCGTGATAACGACCTGGTTGTTAACCCAATTAAAGGCAAGCAGCTAACCAACATCCGTGCATCAGGCACAGACGAAGCGGTTACTTTAACACCACCGATTCAATTAACTTTAGAGTCTGCCATTGAATTTATTACAGATGACGAACTAGTAGAGATCACGCCGCAAAATATTCGTATTCGTAAGCGTTTGCTACTTGAGCATGAACGCAAGCGTGCCTCACGCTCTGCCGCCTAACTAATTCCTTATCTCTTCATATTGTTACGCCAATAGGCCAAGATATGCAGGAGATAAATCAGGATAAAAAACTTTGGTATATTGCAGACCCCATGTGTTCATGGTGCTGGGGGTTTGCACCAACGATAGCAGCCATTCGTCAGCGTTATACTGGACGACTGACTATTGAGCTAATACTCGGTGGACTGCGACCCGGTACAAAGCTGCCGATTGCAAATCAGCAACGACAAGACATTTTAGGCCACTGGCATAGTGTGCAACGCATGACCGGCCAGCCTTTTCAATTTGAAGGCGCAATGCCAGAAGGTTTTATTTACGATACCGAACCTGCCAGCCGTGGCGTCGTGACAGTTTCTACCATAGCACCACACTTAACCTTCCCCTTTTTCTCAGCCATCCAACAGGCTTTCTATGTCAATCAAATTGATGTGACCAAACCAGAGAATTTGTTGCAACTGGCAGTTGGCTTGGAAATAGACTCCGAACAGTTCCTGCAAGTGTTTATGTCTGAAACTACCAAACAACAAACGCAAGCAAATTTTAGTCAAGCGCAACAATGGGGTATTGATGGCTTCCCCAGTTTAATTATACAAAACAACGCTGATTACCATCTTTTAGTCAGCGGTTATTGCCCTGCAGAAAAACTGTATCCACAGATTGATAAATTGATTGAGTCCACTTAATAATTGGCTGGCCTAAAACCCAAGATTATTTTTCAGGTGTATAAGATGTGCGCCGTAGATAAAGAAGTTAACCCTGGTTTTGATTGAGCTGGGGTTCTTTATTTTCTAAATGCTTCATCGTATAGGTGACCTTTTATAATCATGGCTATTTTCTCCAAAGTCTTTTGTATCTGGATCTGCCTTAAAACGAGTTAGCCGAGTGTAATCGCCATTTATTTCATCAATGGCAAGTGTTAGTTCCTCAAGTTGACCATTTGACCCTTCAATTACCACTCACTTATTTTCATTGCTCTTTTCCAGAGCATATCAATATGTCATTGTATTTTTAGCCATGACCACAACATACACTAATGGTTGACGCATTATTGCAAGCAATATTGGGGTTACTCTACGATAAGATAACAAGCTATGATGCCGCATTTAATCCATACCACTGACTAGCTACTTTTCAAACCACACGAATACACTCAGCCAGAGACAGCTAATCATTTAAATCCCAACAACTATTGAGATATCCAGGTAAAATCTCGCATCTTTAAAATTTTGGCTCTCAAATATGCATCCTATGCTTACTATTGCGGTAAAAGCCGCACGTCGTGCTGGTGGTATTATCAACCGCGCATCTCAAAATTTAGATTTATTACACGTATCAAAAAAATCACATAGTGATTTTGTTAGTGAAGTTGATGGCGCCGCTGAAGAAGCCATTATTAAGACCATCCTAGACACATATCCTAACCATTCAATTCTCGCTGAAGAAAGTGGCACGCAGGGTAACCAGGAACAACCTGAGTTTTTGTGGATTATTGACCCCTTGGATGGCACGACCAATTTTCTGCATGGTTTTCCTCAGTATTCCGTCTCTATTGCATTAATGCATAAGGGTGTGTTGAATCAAGCAGTAATTTATGACCCAACCAGTGATGAATTGTTTGTTGCCAGTCGTGGGCGCGGCGCTTATTTGAATGACCGTCGCTTACGTGTTAGTAAGCGCACCAAACTGTCTGACAGCCTGATTGGCACAGGCTTCCCATTCCGAGACTTCACCCATATGGAAGCTTATATGGCAATGTTTAAGGATATTGTTCCAAGAACCGTAGGTATTCGCCGCCCGGGCTCTGCTGCGCTAGATTTAGCGTATGTTGCGGCGGGGCGTTATGACGGTTTTTGGGAAATTGGGCTGGCACCTTGGGATATTGCAGCGGGATGCTTGCTTATTACTGAAGCCGGCGGACTAGTTGGCGATTTGGAAGGCAATGAAACACATATTGAATGCGGCAAAATAGTCGCTGGAAATCCCAAAGTTTTCGGGCAATTGCTGCAAGTCATTGCGCCTCATTTGACGCCTGAATTAACCAGCAAGAGTAAGGCAAAAAACTAACTCAGCGTCATTAAGTAACTGGCTCCTCGATGGGCAACACTTCTTTTTTTTCTGTTGAATCAACCAGCGAGCCAAGCTCTTCCAGTGGCGGCAATTCCTCTAATGTACGCAGGCTAAGGTCATCTAGAAATTTCTTGGTGGTGGCATACAGTGCAGGCCTACCCGGCACATCACGATGGCCAATGGTTTCTATCCAGCCACGGCCTTCCAATGTTTTCATAATCGCGCTAGAAACGGCAACACCACGAATCCCCTCAATATCACCACGCGTTGCCGGCTGGCGGTAAGCAATAATAGCAATGGTTTCCAATACAGCGCGAGAATAGCGCGGTGGTTTAATCGGGCTGAGTCGATCGAGAAATAATTGCATTTCAAGTGTGGTATGAAAGCGCCAACCGCCAGCTACTGTCACAAGATTGATGCCACGTTCAGACCATTGCTCACGTAATTCCTCCAGGAATTTACGCAATACTTCAGCGCTTAGCTCGTTATTAAATAGCTTTTTAAGTTCTGACAATGAAAGCGGTTCTTGCGACGTCAACAAGGCTGTTTCCAACACGCGTTTAATCGTTCCAGGATTCAGTGGATCGGTAATATTAGGGCTCAATTGATCGGACATAGATTATTCCAAACGTTTCAGATTGTGTGATTTCCACCAGCATTTCTTTGGCAAGCTCAAGCAATGCAAGAAAAATAACGACGACCTCAGCGACACTGGCCTGAGGGCTAAATAAGTCATAAAACTCAACCAATTGACGATCCTGCAAGTAACGTAGCACTTGGCTCATGTGCGCACGAACAGATAACGATTCACGTGCAATACAATGATGACGATTAACTTTTGCACGCGTTAACAAGCTCACCCAAGAATTGCGCAAATCATCAACATCAACCTGCGGCGGATTTAGAACCGTTTCTTTCTCAATCCATACTTGAGCCAGTGAAAAGTCTCGCTCCGCTTGCGGGATCTCGTTCAACTTAAATGCAGCAAGTTTGATTTGTTCGTATTCCAACAAACGACGCACCAGTTCAGCGCGGGGGTCTTGTTCTTCTTCAGTGGCAGCTGCAGGGGCGGGTAATAACATGCGTGATTTGATTTCAATCAGCAACGCCGTCATGAGCAAGTATTCAGCCGCGAGTTCTAGCTGATCAATACGCATCAACTTAACATAGGCCATATATTGCTTCGTCAGTTCTGCCATGGGAATATCGAGAATATCGAGATTGTGTTTACGAATGAGGTAGAGCAGCAAATCCAGCGGTCCTTGAAACGTATCAAGAAACACCTCCAAAGCCTCGGGTGGAATGTACAAATCTCGCGGGATTTCCATCAAAGGCTCGCCGCAGATCTTTGCTACAGGATCTTTATTAACAGCATCTGTTGGCTGATTCATAGTCTCCTGGCAAGGGATTGTGATTAAGGGTAGTCTAAACCCATTGCTTCTCTGACATCTCGCATAGTCTCCTCAGCTAGTGCGTTAGCCCTCTCGCAACCATCAGCGATAATATTACGTACCAACGTGGGGTCTTCCTCATACATTTTAGCGCGTGCATGCATGGGTTCTTGTTCAGAAATAACGGCATCAATCACAGGTTGTTTGCATTCAAGGCAGCCAATACTTGCGGTTTTACAGCCATCTTGCACCCATGCTCTAGTTTTATCATCGGAATAAACCACATGAAACTGCCAAACAGGACATTTAGCTGGATCGCCAGGATCCGTGCGTCGAACCCGTGCCGGGTCTGTTGGCATGGTACGCATTTTCTTGCGCACACTGTCTGCATCTTCACGCAGGCTGATAGTGTTGTTATATGATTTCGACATCTTCTGACCATCAAGCCCCGGCATTCTCGGCGCAGCCGTCAGCATGGTTTCCGGCTCAGATAGAATCATTTTGCCGCCTCCTTCCAAGTAACCAAACAGCCGTTCACAGTCACCCATGCTTAGGTTTTGTTGTTCATCAAGCAATGACTTCGCTGCAGCCAACGCACCCTCATCACCTTGCTCTTGATAACTGTTGCGTAATTCACGATAAAGTTTAGATTTCTTAGAACCTAGCTTCTTTATGGCCAATTGGGCCTTCTCTTCAAACCCAGGATCTTTGCCATAGATATGATTAAAACGACGTGAAATTTCGCGTGTAAACTCAAGATGCGGTGCTTGATCTTCGCCAACAGGTACACGATTGGCACGATAAATCAAAATATCTGCGCTTTGTAGCAATGGATAACCCAGAAAGCCATACGTGCTTAAGTCTTTTTCAGTTAGTTTTTCTTGTTGGTCTTTATACGTTGGCACCCGCTCCAACCAACCCAGCGGCGTCATCATTGACAGCAAAGTATATAGCTCAGCATGAGCGGGTACTTTCGATTGAATAAATAAGGTAGCCTGAGAAGGATCAACCCCCGCAGCCAACCAGTCAACAACCATATCCCAGACATTTTTTTCGATGATTTCTGGGCAATCGTAATGTGTTGTCAGTGCATGCCAATCAGCCACAAAAAACAAGCATTCATATTCTTGTTGTAACACGACCCAGTTTTTTAAAACCCCATGGTAGTGCCCTAAATGCAGGCCGCCTGTCGGGCGCATCCCTGATAAAACGCGGTCAGCAAACATCTTACTTGTCCTAAATTAGTTATTAAATATACAATCCAAAAAACAACACGATAATTTTGTTTATCTCGGCCATGATAGGCCAAATCACCGCACCCAATACACCGCTAAATAACAATACCAGCAATATCACAAAGCCATAAGGTTCAATATGGGAAAAATAATAGCCCAAACGCTGCGGCAGTAGACTCACCATCATACGACCCCCATCCAATGGCGGCAATGGCAGCAAATTCAGCACCATCAACAAAACATTAATTTTTATACCGGCAATGCCCATGAGAATCATTGGCTTGACAAAATCGCTCTCTGGCATGGCTAAGCCTAGCTTGATCACCAATGCCCAGCACAACGCCATAAAAAGATTGGCCGCAGGGCCTGCTACCGCGACCCAAAGCATGTCTCGCTTGGGTCGATTTAAATTTGCAAAGTTAACCGGCACCGGTTTGGCCCAACCGAAAAGAAAACCCGAGCCAAGTGTTAATTTACTGACAATAAACATGGTGAGCGGCACAACAACCGTACCTATGGGATCAACATGGCGCATTGGATTCAGACTGATACGCCCTTCTAACTCAGCGGTGTTATCACCGAAATGCTTTGCAGCATAACCATGCGCAGCTTCATGTAAGGTAATCGCAAGAATAACCGGCAAGGCATAAATGGCAATGCCTTGAATCATACTATCCATTCGTTATTCCAAATGGCTCTAGACTCCCTTTACCTGCCCGGATTAGTTCCGGAACATCGCTTGTCAAATCAATCACCGTGGTCATATCAACACCACAAGAACCCGCATCCATCACCAACTCGACATGATGTTCAAGGCGCTCACGAATTTCTTCGGCATCATTCAGTGGATAATCATCGGTGGGTAATATGAGCGTGGAGCTTAATAAAGGCTCACCGAGTTCTTCTAGCAATGCTTGCACCACTGGATGCTCTGGAATTCTCAGTCCAATGGTGTTGCGTTTCGGGTGCTGCAAACGACGCGGCACTTCGCGGCTGGCTTGGAGTATGAAAGTGTAATTACCCGGTGTTGTAGCTTTGAGTAAACGATATTGGCTATTATCTATTTTGGCGTAATGCGCGATTTCCGCTAAATCTTTACATACCAATGTGAAATGATGCTTATCATCAACTTCTCGAATCGCACGAATGCGCGTCATTGCCGCTTTGTCGCCTAATTGGCAACCCAGCGCATAACAAGAATCGGTTGGATAAACAATGATGCCTCCAGCGCGTACGATACTGACGGCTTGTCGTATCAGTCGCAAATGCGGATTATCTGAATGAATAGAGAAAAATTGGGCCACGTATCAACAAAAAATATTATCAGCTTTAGACCAGCGCAATATTACAGCATAGACAAGAAATATGGGTTTTATTCATAGGCCACGTCCCAATCATGCCATATCGGTGTGCATCCTGCGGGTAGATTTGGCAATTGTCCCAAATCAAAAAAGCTTTCACCGGGACCATGATAATCTGAACCACAAGAAGCCAAAAAACCCATACGCTGTGCATGTTGTGCAAATATCAAGACTTGTTCTTCAGTATGGCTGGCAGTGATGACTTCGATGGCTGTGCCACCTAACTGACGAAACTCATGCAATAAGTCATCCAGCACATTCTTGCCCAATTGATAGCGTGCCGGATGTGCAATCGCAGCAACACCACCACTTCCGCGGATCCAATCCACCGCATCGTACAAAGCTGCCCATTGATGATCTGTATATCCTGGTTTGCCTTTTACTAGATATTTTTTAAAAACTGATTTGATATTTTTGGCATGACCCTGCTCGACCAAGAAGCGCGCAAAATGCAAACGACCAATTAATTTTCGCTCACCCACGTGTTTATAGGCACCTTCCAAACTACCATGAATGCCGCATTTATCCAGCTGAGCCGCCATCTTTCTCGCACGTTCCGCCCGTCCTTCACGAATCTCTGCCAGTCCCTCTGCTAATGGCGGGTATTTAGGATCAATACCTAAACCAAGAATGTGTATGACACGGCCACGCCAAGTGACAGAAATTTCCACGCCATTAATAAGTGTGATATTTTCTGACTCAGCGACTTCGCGGGCTTCATCTAATCCAGCAACATCATCATGGTCAGTCAATGCGAGCGTTTTGACGCCCCGTTTGGCGGCATGTTCCACTAGCTTCGTTGGAGTCAGTAGGCCGTCAGAAATTGTCGAGTGACAATGTAAATCAATATTGAGCATGTAGGCCGCAAATCAAAAATGAGTTGGCATCATAACAAATATGTGGCATTAAGAGAAATCGCAACGTTATCTTTTCAAGGAATTGGCATGAGTAAACAAACATCTACCTGGCATCATCTGACGGCTGCACCCCATCGCAGCTTGTTTTTAGTCGGCGCACTACAAGGCGTAATGACAATGCTGTGGTGGGTGCTTGAACTGATCGGGCGTTATGGCGTGTTAGGTGCGCCAACTGTATGGAGTGTCGCACCCACTTGGGCACATGCCTTTTTAATGATTTACGGTTTTCTCCCACTGTTTATTTTTGGTTTTCTATTCACCACCTACCCCAATTGGATGAGTGGTGACAAAATCAAACCGAGCCATTACATTGCCACCTGCCTGTTAATCACAATCGGCGCCGTCATGTTCTATGCCGGTCTAATCATCGACCAATCCATTGTCGTTTACGGCGTAGCCACCATGCTCGTCGGCTGGTGCGTTGCATTCTATGCCCTTCAACGCGTCTTAATGAGCGCACCCGGTAAAGACAAACGCCATGCCAAGGTCACTAGCGTCGCACTGGGTTTTGGTTGCTTGGGCGTCGCTGCTTATTTACTCTGGTTGTTAACCGATAACTGGTCGCTACTGACTTTCTCCCGCGCTGCGGGTATCTGGTTCTTCCTATTACCCATTGTCATGACCGTTTCACACCGCATGATCCCGTTTTTCTCCAGCAAAGTTTTAGACAACTATGTGCTAGTACGCCCCTATTGGATGCTCTGGGTGATGCTAGCCTGCTCAGCAGGTCATGGCATCTTACAACTACTCGATGCCTTGCCGTACTTATGGCTGGTCGATTTCCCGCTGGCAATCTGCGCGTTATACCTGTCATTCACCTGGGGATTTCTGCGCAGCTTTAGCGTCAGTTTACTCGCCGTATTACACATCTCATTTGCCTGGTTAAGCCTATCCATGCTGCTCTATGGTACACAAAGCTTAATGCTACTTCTCAGTGATGACGGCATCATGCCCTTTGGCCTCGCACCCTTACACGCACTCGCCATCGGCTACTTCGCCAGCATTGTGCTAGGCATGGCATCACGTGTCACCATTGGCCATTCCGGCAGGCCGCTAGTGTTAGACAACTTCACATGGTTGCTATTCCTCGGTTTCCAAACAGCCGCCATTGCTAGAGTACTAGCAGACACCGTACCCGCCATAGCGAACTACACGAACCACTTCTACTTACTCGCCGGGCTCATCTGGCTCGCCTGCTTCGCTATCTGGGCTGCGCGCTACGCACCTATTTTTTGGCGGGAACGGGTGGATGGTAAGTCGGGCTAAAGAAATGAGCCTATTTTAATAGGCGCCAGGAATTTTAGTCTGCAGATGCTATGATTATCTTTTTACTTGTTATTAATTAGGCTCTTATGCGTTTAACTGTTACCCAGATATCTTGTGTTCGTGACAGTGTCGCCAAACACTTTGGCGACACATCCCATGTCTGGCTATTTGGCTCACGCGTTGGTGAAATGGTCAACTAAAACAGGACACTTTTTTAAGCATTCTTTCTATAAAATATACGCTCAAATTCCAAAGGCGATTGGTAGCCTAATTTTGAGTGTGACCGTTTTCCATTGTAAAAAGCCAGATAGTCAATGATACTCAGTTCTGCTTGTTCCTTGGT
>RCMY010003621.1_pt1 | contig 13605 bp, 10 predicted proteins | sample 2041341 | NCBI WGS metagenome assembly RCMY01 (sample SAMN09708234, study PRJNA481090) | Marine sediment metagenome, whole genome shotgun sequencing project. | reverse complement strand
GGCTATTTTGGCGTACTCAACGCCAACGTTGAGTTCGGTACCGACGAAGTTATCGTTAAACCACAGCGTGGAATTGCGTTTCTCCGCGCCCCACTGGTAGTTGCGGAAGATCACCATCGTCACTGGCGGCCATTCGTTGCGGCCGCAGGCGGTCATCTCATTCATCGAGATGCCGAAAGCACCGTCGCCGGCGAAGCCGACCACTGGCACATCCGGACAGCCGATCTTCGCCCCCAGAATAGCTGGAAAACCGTAGCCGCAAGGACCGAATAGGCCCGGCGCGAGGTATTTCCGCCCCTCTTCAAAATAAGGATAGGCGTTACCGATTGCGCAGTTATTGCCGATATCGCTGGAGATAATCGCCTCTTTTGGCAACACAGCCTTAATCGCCTGCCATGCTTGTCGCGGTGCCATACGCTCAGGCTCACGGTCGCGCGCACGCTCGTTCCAGTTGGTGCCTGGATCGTCGTCCTCGTGCACCATAGTGGCCAGCTCTTCTTCCCAGCGCTCCTTGGTCGCTTCGATTAGCGCGACACGCTGCTCGCGCTCGGTATTGCCGGCGGAGTCTGACAATTGCTCCAGCACCTGCTCAGCCACACGCCGCGCGTCGCCCTGAATGGCTACATCCACTTTTTTAGTCAGGCCGATGCGGTCGGCATTGATATCGACTTGAATCAGTTTGACGTCCTGCGGCCAATAATCGATACCGTAGCCGGGCAACGTTGAAAACGGATTGAGCCGCGTGCCAAGCGCCAACACGACGTCTGCTTTCGATATCAGTTCCATTGCCGCCTTCGAGCCGTTGTAACCGAGCGGACCAACCGCCAGCGGGTGCGAGCCGGGGAAGGCATCGTTATGTTGGTAGTTGCAGCACACCGGTGCGTCCAGTCGTTCGGCCAGGCTTTTTGAGGCCTCGATTGCGCCGCTGAGCACCACGCCGGCGCCATTGAGAATCACCGGAAAGTTCGCACTCGACAGCAATTTCGCGGCTTCAGCGATAGCTATTTCGCCGCCTCGTGGCCGCTCAATTTCGATCAGCTGTGGCAACGTGATGTCGATCACATGGGTCCAGTAATCGCGTGGAATATTGATTTGCGCCGGGCCAGACAGTCGCCGGGCCTGACCAATCACGCGGTTCAGCACTTCGGCAACGCGGGTCGGGTCACGCACTTCTTCCTGGTAGCACACCATATCTTCGAACAGTTTCATCTGCTCGATTTCCTGAAAACCACCTTGACCAATGGTTTTGTTGGCTGCTTGCGGCGTGACCAGTAACAGCGGTGTGTGATTCCAGTAGGCAGTCTTAATTGGCGTGACGAAATTGGTGATGCCGGGACCGTTTTGCGCGATGGCCATCGACATTTTGCCGGTCGATCTTGTGTAACCATCGGCAATCATGCCGGCGTTACATTCGTGCGCGCAGTCCCAGAATTTGATTCCAGCTTTTGGGAACAAGTCTGAGATAGGCATCATGGCCGAGCCGATAATGCCAAAGGCGTGCTCAATGCCGTGCATTTGCAGCACTTTGATGAACGCTTCTTCGGTAGTCATTTTCATAGTCATTTCTCCTGGTTTAAGCAAGTCGTCAATGTTTAGGGCACCTCTCAATTGCTTGCGGCCGCTGCGTGACCTGAAGCGCACAGCTGCAAGGCGCAAGCCAGAGGCCGCAAGCAATTACTAGAGCTGCCCTTTAGCTTGCTTGCTGTTTGTTTGCGGCTTGTGCCTGCACCACCGTGACGGCGATGGCATTATAGACATCGTCGGCGTCGCAGCCGCGCGACAGGTCGTTTGCCGGTTTGTTCAGGCCCTGCAGTAGCGGGCCAATGGCGCGCGCATTGCCGATGCGTTCGGCCAGCTTGTAGCCAATATTGCCAGCCTCCAGATTTGGGAATATCAGCACGTTTGCCTTACCCTGCACGCGGGAATCGGGGTCTTTTTGTGCCGCAATCGCCGGCACAAGTGCGGCGTCAAGCTGCACGTCTCGGTCGATTTTCAGCTCCGGCCATTGCGCGTGTACAAGTTCCGCAGCAGCTACGACCTTGTCGACGCGGGGGTGTGAGGCGCTGCCGTTAGTTGAAAATGACAGCATCGCGACCCGCGGTTCGACCTGCAACAGGTTGCGCGCGCTAGCAGCTGATGCCATGGCGATTTGCGCCAACTGCTCGGTGTTTGGTTCTATCACCAGACCGCAGTCAGAAAAAATCAGCGCGCCTTGCAGCGGGTGAGAAGATTCGCTCAACAACATGATAAAAAAACTGGATACTAGCTCAGTGCGAGTACCAATTACTTGAATGGCGGCGCGTACGCTATCGCTGGTGGTGTGTTGAGCACCGGCGACTGTGCCATCTGCATGGCCTAGCCTTACCAGCAGCGCAGCGAATGTCAGCGGGTGTTGAGCTTTAGTCGCTGCTTCCTGCCGTGACATACCCTTGTGTTCGCGCAGCATATGTAGTTCAGCGGCGAATGCCTCTGCAAACGCAGAATCCGTCGGGTCAATAATCTCTACCGCTGCTAATTCGAGCTCAAGCTCTTGCGCCTGGGCTGCGATGAGGTCAGGTTTGCCCAATAAAATCGGTATTGCCACGCCAGCCGATGCGGCGCGGACTGCTGCCGCAATGATGCGAGGATCGTCTCCCTCGGGGAATACAATCCGCTGTGGTGCTGCCTGCGCACGCTTGATGATGGCGTCTAACGGTGGCAATATTTTACGATTCCTCGGTGTGTACGAAATTACAACATTGTATTGCACAGGATAGGATGATCAGCCCGGCCTGCGTAGATCCAGCGAAGATGTTTAAGCTGTACCAGCCGCTTAGCCCGGTAGCTCGAAGCGTTTATTCAACCTAAGTTCAAAGGTCCTGCCCGGAGCCAAATCGCTGCGCTGCGACGACGGCGCTAACCACTAACGCCGCACCCAACAGCTGCAGCGGCGTCAGCGTTTCGTGCAGCACCAGAAACGCCAGAAGAATAGTAAGTACTGGCTCCAGATTCATCAACATACCAGCCTGGCTGGCACCGAGCAGGCGCACGCCCTCGAACATCGCCAGAAAGGCGATACTGAAACACATCACGGCGGCAATGAGTAGCAGCACGCCTGACGTTGTTTGCAGGCCGATACTGAAATCACCCATGGTAGCAGTCATTATCGTGAACAACACCAGACCGGATACTGACATGTGAAACGTCAGCGTCAGCGGGTCGACATGCTTAAGCGCGCGGCCGGTCCAGGTAAACGCGACAGCGACACCGACGGCGGCGGTTGCGGCCAGACCTAAACCCAGTGGCTGCAGATCTTTGACGTCGGCTCGTAGCGCCAGCGCCACACCGACAAACGCAGCCGCCACGCAAGCAAGGCGGAGGGGGGCTGGTAGGCGTTGCTCGAGCAGGCTCTCCAGAAGTAGAATAATAAACGGAAAAGTATAAAAAATAAGTATCGTAAAGCTGACGGGCAGGTAGGCAAAAGCGCCTAGTAAAGCCCCTGTGCCAATACCATAGGCAAGGCCAGCGGCATAGCAGCTTAGCTGGTCTGTTAGAGTGATACTGGCGTTGCCGGAGCGCAGTCGAATCCAAACACCCGCCAGGCAGAGGAATGCAAGCAAACGTAATACCAGCAGAGCATACACGTTGGTGCCGGATTGATACACCAGCGGTGATAGCACGTTGGCCAGACTGATACAGACGGCGGCAAGTAGCACGGCGCTCATCCCGCCGGTTGACAAGCGTTTGATAAGACGCCCCTAGTGTGGTGTAACGAATAAAGCGTAAATATAGAAGCTCACAATTTGTGCTCTGCAAGGCGCCGTTCGCCGGGAATGTAGGCCACCTTTCCAAGAACTGCAACGCCGCAGTGCGCAAATTGTGTGCTTCCCTTCGGGCGAGCCGCCAAGGGGCCATCCGCGGCGTCGCATTCCCTCGACATATGCCCAATATGCCTTCGGAAATGCGCCTTGTGGCTGACCCCTTGGCGACTCGCTATTTGCACGCTTTATTCGTTACACCACACTGTGTATTGTTTACTTTTTCCTGCGATTATTTGGCAAACCGCAGCAACACGGCAGCGCCTAGTATAACCAGCGTCGACAACAGTTTGGCAGTATTCAGCTTCTCCTTCAGGAATAAAACACCGATCAGCAGCGCAAACACAATACTGGTCTCGCGCAATGCGGCGACCAGCGCAATGGGTGCCTGCGTGAAGGCCCAGACGACGATAGCGTAGGCGATGAAGTAGGCGCTGCCGCCGACAATAAAAACCCCTTTTGCTTCCCGCGCCACGCGGCGTAACAGCCCGGGCGTTGTCATCTCCATAACAATGGAGAATGTCAGCGCATTGCCAACAGCAACCCACCCGTAGTAGCCAAGTGCGGTTGTGGCGAGCCGTGCGCCTATGCCGTCAATCAACGAATAGGCTGCGATAAAACAACCAGTGGTTGCTGCCAGCAATGCAGCTTTAACATTATGGCTGCCATCTCGTTGGCGCACTCTACTTAAGGTCGCCAGGCCTATGCCAATCGCAACGATGGCGAACACCTCAACTGCATTCAGTCGCACACTCAAAAATAATACGGACACAACGGCGATGAGCAGCGGTGCAATGCCGCGCGCAATGGGATAGACCTGGGTCAAATCACCGGCGCGATAAGCCGCCAGTAAGAATAATTGATAACCCATTTGCAGCACGATACCGGCCGCGATGTAAAGCCAGCTTGCCGCTGCCGGCGCGGGAGACACAGCCAACGCAACCAGCGCTAGCGGAATGTTCCCGACGATGACAGCAGTCATGCCAAGCCGCTGGTCATGACTGCGTTTGATTGCCGCGTTCCACAGCGCGTGCAGCAGCGCTGAAAAAATCACCGCAAGGAAAATGGAGCTGGTCAATCTACATCTGCTGGTGCTTGACAGCGCTGAGAGACGTTTCCACCTGCACTGCCAGTACTATTGTTGCCTCCGCGCGACTGTCGCCGGAGTGTTGTATGTTGTACTACGGTACTACCACCACCGGGATCGGCGACATTTGCACGAGGTTGCTGGTCACGCTGCCAAACAGCATGGTTTTTAATTTGCTCGTTCCCAGCCGGCCAATAAACAATGCTTTGGCATCATGCTCTTTCGCCAGCTGGATAACCACTTTAGCGATGTTGCCATGCCGCACAAAGCCTTCAGCGTCGACGCCGCATTCACGTATTTTCTTCAGCATCGGCTCCAGTATCTTTTTCGTAGCACTTTCAATTTCACCTTCAAACCGCTTTTTACGCGTGTCGTTTTCTTCCGCCGTATTGAAGGTATAAGGCGACCACTCAATCACAAACACGACCAACAGCCGCGCCTCCATCAGTTTTGCCCGCTCAGCAGCGAACAAAGCGGCACGCATGCTTCTTTCGCTGCCATCTACGCCTACCAGAAAGCTATCAGTCATTTTATATCTCCATCATCAGTTGTTCTAAGCGTAAAACGCAGCGCTAATTCTATTCGGCGTCAGCCAATCTGTAATTCTTGATCTCACCGCTTTTAACGCGGGCAAAGTAAGAATTCATTTCCCTTTTTACCATCGGGGCGAAGAAATATAGGCCGAGGATATTCGGCACACAGATTATAAACACCAGTGCGTCGGAAATGTCGAGAATCGGGCCAAGCTGGACAACGGCACCCAGCGCAACGAAGCCGCAAAAGCCAATTTTATAGGCATTCTGCATCGCCGCACTTTCACCGAATAAATAGCACCAGCCTTTAAGGCCATAATATGACCAGGCAATCATGGTGGAAAATGCGAAAAGTAAAGCCGCAAACGCGAGCGGAATCGGGAACCAGGAAAATTCACGGGCGAATGCCGCAGAGGTCATGGCGATGCCCTCTGCGTCGCCAGCAAACGTCGGGTCTGCCACTTGTGCTGTACCAATAATCAAAGCGGTAATCGTGCATATAACGATGGTATCAATAAACGGTTCGAGCAACGCGACGATGCCCTCGGTTACCGGTTCATCGGTTCTTACGGCGGCGTGTGCAATCGACGCCGAGCCTATACCCGCTTCGTTAGAAAACACCGCTCGCTGGAAACCGATAATCATGGCACCCAGTGCACCACCTGCCACGCCTTCGCCGGTAAAAGCGCCGGTGAATATATTCGCGATGGCCTGCGGAATGGCGCTGGCGTTCATGAAAATAACGATGAGGGCAATCACGCAGTACAAAATGGCCATGAATGGCACTATTTTTTCCGTTACCTTGGCAATGGATTTTATACCGCCGACGATAACCGAAAATACCACGCCAGCTAAAATTAATCCGACCAGCCAACCATAGCCTTCCAGTGCGCCGCCGGTAACGCCGTTCAACTGCACATAGGCCTGATTCGACTGGAACATACAGCCGATGCCCAGCGCACCGAGGAAAATACCGATTGCATAGAAAGCGCCGATGAACTTGCCAAACCCTTCCATGCCGCGTTCGGCAAAGCCTTTACTGAGGTAGTACATCGGGCCACCAGACACGTGGCCATCGTCAAATTCCTTTCGATACTTAACCCCCAGCGTACACTCGACAAACTTGGTGGACATGCCCAGAAAGCCGGCCAAAATCAACCAGAACGTAGCACCCGCTCCACCCACCGTGACCGCAACGGCGACCCCGCCGATATTACCGATACCGACAGTGCCCGACACCGCCGTCGCCAACGCCTGAAAGTGCGACACTTCGCCGTGACTGTTGGGGTCAGCATAATCTCCGCGCACCAGCTGCAGTGCGTGCTTAAAGCCACGTAGATTGATGAAGCCCATATAGAAGGTAAACACTACCGCGCCGACAACCAGCCATAAAACCACCAGCGGTAGCTCTGTCTCACCTATTGGCACGGTAAAAAATACTATTTTTTTAACGACGTCGGCAATCGGCGCGGTGGCGGTATTGATCGTCTCGTCTATGCCGGCATAAGCGCTTTGTATCGATACGATCATCAAGCCAAAAGTTAAAAATAAACGACCCATTGTATTCTCCTCTATTCTAGTTTGAGTACTGATATCTCTCGTCGTTCGTGGTTGATCTTTGCGTTGTGGTAGTACGCCTTACCCGGTTCGATTTACTTATTAGTAGCCGCTGTTGCGTGACCTGTGTGGCGGTTATTTTGCTTTCATCACTGGCTAATTAGCTTAATGCCGTGCTTCTGTTATCGCGTAGGTCCAGTGAGTATGCGTACGCTGTACCAGACAGCCTTTATTATTCCACTTGGCACCCACGACAGCGTCGAGCCTACTGAGTTGGCGCACAACAATCAATGCGTTAGCCGATATGCGTCAGGTTTACAGCAGCACTGTACCAGCTCCGCCAGCTTGCGAATGCCAGGCTCAATACTGGCTAGCGGTATGGCGGAAAACCCCAGCCGAAAATAGTTTAATGGCGGTGGTTGCTGCATAAAATACACATCACCGGGCTCAATCAGAATGCCGTGCTGTGCTGCCAGCCGCTGCAGATGTCGGCAGTCCAGCTGCGTCGGGCCCTCGATCCAGAAAGCGGTGCCGTTGCAGTTGTGAATGCGCTGCGCGTCTGGTAGGTGTTGCGTCAACGCATCGTCAAGCGCCTGCCAGCGTTCTTTATAAGTATGGTGCAGACGCCGTACCAGCGAGTCATAGTGACCCCTGGCCAGAAATAGTGCCATTGCGTGTTCATTGTTGGTCGGTACGTGGCGCATCATCAGCCGTCGCAGATTACGCGCTTCCTGGATGAGTTCTTCGGGCCCCACCAAATAGCCGAGCCGCATTCCCGGTGCGAGAGTCTTGGAAAGACTGCCAACATACAGCACACGACCGTCGGTATCGTAGCTCTTTAGTGCAGGAATCGACTCGCCCTCGTAGTACATACCGCATTCGTAGTCATCTTCAATGATGACCATGTCGGTTTCCGCAGCGTGCTGCAGTAGCGCGAGTCGGCGCTGCAGCGACATGGTGACCGTGGTTGGGCTTTGCGACTCTGGTGTGACGTACAGATAATCACAGCCTGCCAACTTTTCGCTTAGCACCAGACCCTCTGCGTCAACCGGAATGTCCAGCACCTTTGCTGATTGCCAGGCAAAAATGTTGCGGGCATCGGGATAACCGGGATTTTCCACCCCTACGGTCTTACCGCTTAACAACAGGCAGGCCAATAGGTACAAAGCATGCTGAGCGCCGACGGTAATTAATATCTGCTCAGGCTCGGCCCACACGCCGCGGCGTGGCAATACGCGCACCCGGATTTGTTCAATCAGACTTGAATCGTCGATATCAACGTGGTCGCGAGTCCATTGCTTGATCTCGCTGACGCCCAGTGCCTGGCGGCAGCACTCGCGCCAATCCGCGGTAGGGAACAGACTGGCCTCTGGTTGGCCGTAGATGAAGGGGTAGGGATATTTGTGCCAATTACCGGGTTTGACGATATTGCGTTGTGCCGAGGGTTTAAATTTGAGCCGGCTCGCCCAGTCTATGCTCGCATTACCGTTAGCTTCGAGCACTGACTCGGGGCGCTGCTTGCACTCGGTAATATCGTCACTAACATAGTAACCCGAACGCTCACGCGCAATCAGGTAACCTTCATCAGTCAATTGCTCGTAAGCGTAAATAACGGTGGCCCTGGCGACACCCAGCTGCTGCGCTAGTTTGCGTGGCGAGGGCACCAGGTTGCCGTTAGGAATGTGGCCATCAAGAATGGCAGCGACCAGCATTTCTCGTACCTGTGCCTGCAAGGTGGCGTTGCTGGCCGGGTTAAGATGAAACAGTTGATCTCGCACCGACTGGCCCATGTGAAATCGTCACTTGATGTTACGTTTTTAGTTATCGTACTGGCATCATTTCGCGATCTATGGACCCAGCGAATACTGCTCTCAGCTGTGGGTCCAAACCGGAGGGTACAACTAATGCAGGGTTCTGCGCTACGGTAATTTGAAACTTAAAAGGGTCGCGAAGGCATGCGTGGGGGAGGGGGAGCGATCGCTTTACGGGGTCAGATCGCTTTCTTTCCGGGGTCAGATCGCTCTAATTTTAATCAGTCAAGATTTCAGCTCAATTTCGGCTGATCAAAATTAAAGCGATCTGACTCCATTTACACCACTCTAAATGTTATGCAGCTAGTGCGGTCTTAAGGTCAACATAATCGTACCCCAATGCATCGGCTACGGCCTTATATGTCACCTTGCCAGCGTGAATGTTCAGGCCGTTAGCCAGGTGCGGGTCATCAACCATCGCCTGTTGATAGCCCTTGTTTGCCAGCGCGACGGTAAATGGCAGCGTTGCATTAGTTAACGCCATCGTTGCCGTGCGCGCTACGGTACCGGGCACATTGGCAACGCAGTAGTGGATGACATCATCGACTAAGTAAGTTGGATCCTGATGCGTGGTGGGTTTGGATGTTTCAAAACAGCCGCCCTGGTCAATGGCCACATCGACCACCACGGCACCTTTTTTCATGCGCGCAACAATATCGCGGGTCAGTAGTTTGGGCGCGGCCGCACCGGGGATTAGCACCGCGCCAATAACCAGGTCTGCTTCGAGGCAGTATTGTTCGATCGCCTCGTTAGTCGCATAAACGCAGCGCAGATGTCCCTCATAGTGCGCATCGAGAAAGCGTAGTCGGGGTAGGGAGAGGTCGAGTATGGTCACATCGGCACCCAGGCCAATCGCCATTGTGGCGGCGTTATCGCCGACCACGCCGCCACCGAGAATCGTGACCTTACCCGGTGCCACACCCGGCACACCGCCTAACAGGGTACCGTTGCCGCCCTGCGCTTTTTCCAGATGGTGCGCGCCCGCCTGCACCGACACGCGGCCGGCCACTTCGCTCATGGGTGCCAGCAAGGGCAGAGTGCCGAATTTATCAGTGACGGTTTCATAAGCTATGCAGGTCGCGCCGGATGCTATCAGCAGTTTCGCTTGCACCGGGTCAGCGGCCAGATGCAAAAAGGTGAACAGCGTCTGCCCTTGTCGCAACATTTTGCATTCGTTAGGCTGCGGCTCCTTGACCTTAATAATCATGTCGGCGTTGGCAAAAATGCCTTCGGCAGAGTCATTGATACGGGCACCGGCCGCGATATAATCCTCATTGCTAAAGCCGATGGACGCGCCGGCATCGTTTTCAATCTCCACTTGATGGCCGTTTGCTACCAACTCTCGCACGCCGGCAGGCGTTAGCCCGATTCGATATTCGTGGTTTTTAATCTCTTTTGGCACGCCAAGTAACATAGCTTTTACCTCTGCATCGTCGTTTATGCTTTCAAAGTAAACTGATCTCAAAGTCGTATCGAAAGCCCACTGTGAAAGACGTATCATCCGGGCGCTGGTCGAAGAAGCGCTCGAGATATTCGAGATGAACCCGGAATTGCTCGGTCCATTGATATTCCAAGGTGATATTGGCACCGTCCTGTGTCGCCGAATCGGCGGTGTCGAGTCCGTCATCGTAGTCAAAATAGCCGGCCTTAACTTTCCAGCCGGCTGCCATGCCTAGCGTCGCGAGGTCATATGCTGTTGATATATCGAAGCTGTGTCCGTCACGCTCGGCACCGGCTAGTGGTTCAATATTCAGATCCTGATAGGCGGCGGCCAGATAAACAGGGCCCCATTGCGCGTATGCCGCTGCGGCCAAGGTGGTGACTTCGTCGCCTTCCAGTGCGTCGTTTCCCTCTGGAAAGTCAGGGTCATCGGCGCTTCCGGTTACGTCCAGGTAAGTCACTGCCAGATAGTAGTTTTCGGTGTGGAAACGTGCGCCAATGTTCACCATATCGGCCCTATCATCGCCACTGCCGCCGTCGAATCGACCCAGCGATAAGAAATCAACATACTCGCTACTGTAGCTATAGGTGACTGCGTTATCAACAAAGAACGGACTGACTACATCGTAGGCAAAGGGGCTGTTCGCGTGATTAAAGATATCAACCGGCTCGGCAATAAGCAGGTATTGCGGTGGCCGTTGTTTACCTATAGCCACGCTGCCGAAGCTGCTTTCCAAGCCGACGTAGGCTTTGCGTGCGCGGCCAAACTCGCCATTGGTTTGAATATCAACCGACCATTCGCCTTCATAAATACCGTTGATAGTCGGGGTTAACGCAATTGATCCGTTTAAACCGACGCGCGACAGGGCGTCGCGCACATCCGCCAATTCTTCACCGTTTTCATCCGCATAGAAAGCGAAGGTTGGTCGCAGCGTGCCATATATATTCAAGCTCGCAGAGCCTGGGGATGATTCTTTACGCTCTTCTTCCAGGGCTTTTTCTACAGCGCGCAATCGATTCTCCAAGTCGTCGTCGTTCTCAGCAACAACAACTGGCGGCAGCATAACGGCGCTCAGTAGTGCAGCAATGCTCATTTTTATAGTCGGCGCTTGCATAAGTTCTCCTTGGTCAGGGACTTGCGTAAAAGCGGTTACGAAACGAACGCAAGCTATTTCGCTTCCAGCCCATCGTTATGCCTTCGTTCACGAGTGGCATCAACTGCGACTGCTCAAATCAACAGTCAATAACTCGCAAACGAAAAACTGTTAGTACGCCTAGCCTAGGGTTGGCAGCAATTAATTGCGTAGAGCCAGTCATAAAGTTTACGCTGTACCAGCGTGAGCGCGTAGTTAAAATGAGATGCAGGCCTTGTGTTTTGATCTTGGTGCTGTGGTCTGGTTTTTGCTACATGACTGGCACTACAAGCCAGTGCGATGCTCACTTACCCTGTAGCGCAGGAGTCACGGTTGGCGGCAACGCGGCTGAACTCGGCGTCAATCACTTTCGTACATGACCAACCACGGGCGATAGCGATGAGAGAACACAAGCAAGGCATTCACGAACTTTACGCGCATGATCCGGAACAGGCCGACAGTCAGTTATGGGGTCGACGCGCACACGCTATGAGCCGGCGCGGTTTTCTGCGATCCAGCGGCCTGACAGCCATGACGACCGCACTCGGTGCCGCAATACCGTTTGCCCGCTTTATGCCGGCAGGGTTAATTCCGGCGGCGCTGGCCCAGGCCGACACCCCGTTCAGCATCGAAGGTAAAGACGGTTTGGTGGTGCTAAACGACAGGCCCGTCAATGCCGAAACCCCAGCGCACCTGCTCGATGACGACATTACACCCGCCAACCGCCTGTTTGTGCGCAACAACGGTATTCCACCGCAAAAGACTGATATAGACCTTGCCGGCTGGCGACTGGAGATCGCCGGTGAGGCGTGCGAAACGCCGCGCTCATTTAGCCTTGAGCAGCTAAAAAGCGATTTCAAACAGCACACTTATCAACTGCAAATTGAATGCGGTGGTAACGGCCGCTATGAATTTAATCCACCCGGCAAGGGCAATCAGTGGACCACCGGTGCGGTGGGCTGTCCGGAATGGACGGGGGTAAGGCTGCGCGATGTGCTTGAAGCCTGCGGCATCAAAGACAATGCCGTGTACATTGGCTACTACGGTGCCGACAAACATCTGAGTATGGATCCCGACAAGTCTTCTATTTCGCGCGGCGTGCCGATGGCGAAAGCACTGCAGGATGAAACATTGATTGCCTGGCAGCTTAACGCAGAGGATATACCTCTAATGAACGGCTACCCGCTGCGCCTGGTGTGCGCTGGCTGGCCGGCGTCAACGTCGGGCAAGTGGCTGCGTAAAATTGTTATCCGCGACCGCGTTCACGATGGAGAAAAAATGACGGGCATGGCGTATCGCCTGCCGTGCGAGCCGGTTGCCCCTGGTACGAAAGTCGCTGACGAAGACATGTGCATTATCGAGGCAATGCCCATTAAGTCGCTTATTACGTTTCCTAAATCCGGTGTTGAGCATGCATCCGCTAAGCCATTCGCTGTGCGTGGGCATGCCTGGGTAGGTGAGGGCAGCGTGAAAAAAATGTTTGTCTCTATCGATTTCGGCGTAACCTGGCAAAAAGTAAAGTTGAAAAAACCCGTGAATAAGTTGGCCTGGCAGCATTGGCAGTCAGAGATCGAGTTCCCCCAGCCGGGCTATTACGAAGTGTGGGCTCGCGCTGAAGACAATCAGGGCCGCTCTCAGCCCATGCTGACGCCCGGCTGGAACCCCAAGGGCTATCTCAACAATGCCTGTCATCGTATTGCGGTGAAGGTGGTTTAGCATGCAGCGAAAAGTTTTGGTACTCGCCCTCCGGCTCATATTGCCGGCCCTGCTGGCCGCACCTGTAGTGGCCGAAGTAGATAAAAGCACTGGCTTGATTAAAGCCGACAACTGGGAGTTGATAGCCCAGAATTGTGCGGCCTGCCACTCTTTGAAATTGGTCACCGCGAACCGTTTTGATCGTGAAACGTGGTTGGAGACCATTCGCTGGATGCAGAAAACCCAAAAACTGTGGGAGTTTGAGCCACAGGTCGAAGACAAAATTCTGACCTATCTGGCAAGCAACTACGCACCAACGACCCAGGTGCGCCGGCCAGCGATCGCGCCGCATTTGATGCCGCAATAGAACACTGCGCCGGTCAGTCACTCTGGAAGCATCTTTCGTTGGTATCTGGTCCTATCGTCTGCTAACCATCACTACTATTCTATAGGCGAATGGCACTTAGTTAAGGCTAATCGGAGCCTCGGAGGCCTGAATAGAGTGAGAATTTTCGGGACCTTCCCTAGCAGGGATGCTAGGGATAGAGCCTC
>RCMY010005417.1_pt1 | contig 13607 bp, 9 predicted proteins | sample 2041341 | NCBI WGS metagenome assembly RCMY01 (sample SAMN09708234, study PRJNA481090) | Marine sediment metagenome, whole genome shotgun sequencing project. | reverse complement strand
CTTTGGTGGGCAACGCCCGGTCGCACCGTGATGCCATGATCGGCCACCACGACCACGAGCGCCTGCTCGTATAGGCCAGCTGCCTTGATTGAGTCGAGAATCTCACCGAGGGCTGTATCCGCGTATTGGGCTTGGAGCAAGTGACGCTGCATCGCCTGGCTCACGAGCCATTCGTTTTCACCCCAGCCGGGCGAGGCCGAACCGGGTGCTCGTTCTTGGTCCAGGAGATAGCGCTGCCCGCTAGGCAGGAACTGCCACGGGTGGTGGGGGATGATCGTGTGCAAAAAGTAGAGCGGCGGCTTAGCGCCGAGAGGGCCGATCTCATCGACCATCTGGTGAACTGGAACGCGGGGGTCCGCGTCGAGTTGTTCACGGAAGACGGACACTACGTCGAAGTCGGTAACCGCCGCCTCGAAGTCGCCCCAGCCCGACGCAATAGACGGCAGGCCATCCGAGACGCCTTCGGGGAGCAGAACATGCCCGGCGACGATCGAGACATCACGCCCGATCGGATTTGAGGCAGCGGGAACCGACTCGCAAAGCGCTACCGGACACAGCTGAGTGATCGTCTCATTGACGTGCATCTCATAGGTGCCCTGGAGTGCCGTGAACAGGCTGAACGGATACTGACCCGCGAACGGAGTGAGCGATTGACTCGGGACGTTTCCAGTCAATATCGCCGGTACCGAGTGTTCGCTTTGTTGTTCGACAGTGACTGCGTTCCTGAACCACGTGCCATCGGCGGCCAGTTCTGCGAAGTTGGGGTATCGCTGTTCACGGAGGTTGCCTTGTGGGTCGATGAGCGAAGCCAGCGGGAACTCATCGAACACGATCACGACGACAGGGATCGGCCCGGACACATCTGCCGCGCTCCCGATCCCGCGGCCCGAGTCGGTGACGACTGCGCCAGCCGGGGTGGCGAATAGGACGAGAGCTGCAAGCAGCAAGGGCGAGATCGAGAGGTACTTAGCGAAGAGTCGGGTGCGACTTGATCGATGGAACGTCCGCACAAGGACCGCTCCGCCAACCACAGCCAGCAACGTCGTGACGACCCACGGAAGTGGGAGACGACGCACGTACAGGAGAACCAGTGAAGTCGCGGCTATGGCGATGATGAGGTCAGCCACGCGGGCCCCGATTCGTCCAGGCAGGCTGGCCAGCACACCGCCAGCAAGCGGGATGGCAACAATCAGCAGCAGGCCGATGAGGACGACTTCTGACTTAGGCGACCGGCGCGCCAGGAAGAACTCAGCATTGTTGGCGAGGAGGTCGGCGACTGGCCAGGTAATTCCCAGTAACACGAGGGCCGTCGCCGCTGCGAACCGTTCGAAACGTGTTGGGAGCGTTCGCTCCACAGCGGTCGTCACGTCAGCTGGCCGGGACGAGATGGAAAAGTCGACGACCTTCCAGTTCCAACTCTTCCTTGATCGCGAATCGCTCAGCCAGGTAGCTTCGCAGCGTCTCCTCGTCGTAGTCGCGATGGATCTCTGATGGCCGTTTGTTCGCGGTAAGACGTCGGGACATTGGGTCCTCGATCGGTACCCACTCAAAGACAACTTCCGAGCCGAATGACGCCACCCAATCGATCACAGACTGAAGCGGCAGGTTGGCTCCGATCACGAGATGATGAATCACCGCGAGCATCAGCACGAGGTCTGGCCGCCCACGATCTTCAAGCCGGCGCCGTTCGGCTCCTCTCCATCCGAGCCCAGGGGACGGATCTGCCAGGTCCATGACGAGTGGGAGAATATTGTTGGGACCCTGATCGGCGAGTGTTCTGTACACGCGGTCAATGACTGCTTCATCGCCGTCTATGGCCACGACCGTATCGGCGAGATCGGCGACCGCCCGGGAGAAGTGAGCGTCGTTGGCGCCCAGATCCCACACCAACCGTCGGTGTTTCTGGGCGGCGATCTTCTTTACGAACTCCTCTTTCGGCCCGCGTTGGGTAGCGACATGTTCGCAACCGGCGTACTCGGACCACGTGGATTCGCCTGGCTCCCAAGTCGTCTTTTCGACGACCTTTTGGAGGCGGTGAACGTTCGTGAGAATAAGCTCGGCGCTAAACCCCGCAGAGGACATTTCGGAGCGTACGTTTCGAGAAGTGCCCGACATGCTTTTCTCAGCACGACTCTGCAACATGACGTCGGCGGCCACCCCCGGCCGTGTGGCGCGTCGGCCCCTCAGCAGGGAACGAGCCGTCTCAGCGGGTATGCCATCGAGCGATCCCCGGAGCATTGGCTGAAATGGAACATCAGCGTGGGCGCGAACCATCAGCGGGTAGAGGAACTGTCGGCAAAACTGCCGGTAGCCAATCCACGGTTCGCCTGGTTCATATTTCGTGAATGACCCGATATCAACAAAGACCGGTTCGGTGCCGATGAATTGGACGTTGTATGGGGTGGCGTCTTTGAGAGTGAGGCCCTCGAGTAGGGAGTCTTCGAGTAATCGAAGATGCGTGGCGGCGGCGGTCTTGAGCATCGAAAATGGCCACTCATACGGGTAGCTCCAGAATGGAATCCGATCATGGGCGAGGATGTGGTCGTCAGAAGACTCTCGGGTTCCGATCAGCTCCCCTGATGCGGTCCACCGTTCGAATAATTTGGATGTCTTGAGAGCCAGCCAGTCGTCGTAGCCTTGGTCGGACAGTTGGCGGAAGACTTCGTGGCCTCGGAAGAATACCCGGCTGGCGGGGTCGCGAAAGGACCCTGGATCGAACGCGGCGTCTGAGGGCGCCGATGAAGAATCGATGTCTAGGACTCGGTTTTCTGCTCCGCTCGGTGTCTGCACTTCGGTCGTGGCGGGCTCGGTGACGGCCTTGCGGTCTGCAAAGCGCTTCTTGGTGGACTTGAACAAAACGGCCAGACCAGCCGCGCCGCCGAGGACGGTTTGGATGATCAAGCTGCCGGTTCCTGGGTCGAGATAGCCAAGGATCATGGTTTAGGTCTCCAAATCAACTGTTCCGCAAAACAACAGTCTACGCAGTTCGTGGGCGTGTGGGGCCGCGGCGGCCTACACAGGCACCATTTCGGAGATGTCCGTTGGAGCGGCGTCACGCAAGGCTGCCTGGGCAGCGGCGAGGCGTGCCACCGGAACCCTGGGCGGGGAGCAACTCACGTAGTCGAGTCCGAGCGACCTACAAAAGGCGATGGATGCAGGGTCGCCGCCGTGTTCGCCGCAGATTCCGGCTTCTAGTCCCGGGCGAGCGGCGCGACCTTCCCTCACGGCGATCGACATGAGTCGGCCGACGCCTTCCTCGTCGATGCTGGCGAACGGGTTCCGGTCCAAAATGCCCTCCTCGAGGTATTTGACGAGGAAGGCCTTCTCGGCGTCGTCGCGGGAGATCCCGTAGGTCATCTGCGTTAGGTCGTTCGTTCCGAACGACACGAACTCGGCGTGCTCGACGATCTGTCGCGCCGTCAAGGCTGCCCGGGGTATCTCGATCATCGTCCCGAACTGGTAGTCGATGTCGACCCCTGTTTCGTTCATGACCAAGGCGGCTTCTTCCTCCAGTGAGGCGCGCTGGCGGGCCAGTTCGTTCACATGCGCCACCAAAGGGATCATGATCTTCGGGTGAACTGATACGCCATCGCGTTTGACGGCGATGGCCGCTTCGAAGATCGCTCGCACCTGCATTCTTGTGAGAGCGGGCATCATGAGACCGAGCCGCACGCCACGCAGCCCAAGCATTGGGTTGGCCTCTCGTAAGGCTTCAACTTCATGCAACAGGTGCTCGGCCGACTCCACTCGGACCAGAAGCTGGTCGACCTCAGGCAAGCTCCTTGCAGAAAGCAGTTGAATCTTGAGATCGGCCAGGTCTGCGGTGATCTCTTCATAGCTTGGCAAGAACTCGTGCAAAGGCGGGTCGATGAGTCGAATCGTTACCGGCAACCCGTCCATGGCTCGGAACAACCCCGTAAAGTCGCGCCGTTGGAAAGGCAGTAGTTGGGCGAGCGCTTCGGTTCGTTCCGATGGGCTGGTCGCCATGATCATTCGCTGAACGATCGGCAGCCTTTCTGGATCGAAGAACATGTGCTCAGTACGAACGAGGCCGATTCCCTCCGCACCGTAAGAGCGCGCCAGTTCCGCATCGGCCGGATGGTCGGCATTGGCCCATACGCCAATGTCGCGTACGTCGTCGGCCCACTCGAGGAGCCTCCGCAACGCCGGGTTTTCGAGGTCGGGTGTTCTCGTTTCGAGCTTGCCTGAAAAGACTTCGCCAGTGGTGCCGTCGATTGAGATCCATTCGCCTTCGTTGATGGTCTCGTTGCCGACCTTCATGGTCCGTTCCGACAGATCTATCTCAAGGTCGTTGGCGCCGACCACGGCCGGTTTCCCGAACTGGCGGGCTACGAGCGCGGCGTGGGAGGTTCGTCCACCTCTCGTCGTCAGGATGCCTTCGGCGGCGAGCATGCCGTGCACATCGTCAGGTTTGGTCTCCGGTCGCACCATTACGACTGATCGACCCGACTGTGCCCACTCTTCGGCGAGGTCGGCGTCGAAGGCGATGACACCGACTGCTGCTCCTGGCGAAACGTTCAATGCAGTCGTCAGATGGCGACCTGCGTCCAGTGCTTCCTGTTTGCTCTCGGGCGTGAAAGACGGATGGAGGAAGAACTCGACCTGTTCGGGTGAGATACGTTGGACTGCTTCGTCGCGCCCGATGAGGCCCTCCTCGGCCATGTCGACGGCGATTTTCACCGCCGCTTGGGCAGTCCGCTTCCCATTGCGAGTCTGGAGGATCCACAAGGTCCCTCTCTCAATGGTGAATTCCATATCTTGCATGTCCCGGTAGTGACGCTCAAGCGACTGAGCGATCGTCTCATACTGGGTGTAGATCTCAGGCATTTCCTTGGCCAGCTCGGTCATGGGTTTGGTGGCCCGGATCCCGGCGACCACGTCTTCTCCCTGGGCGTTGGTGAGGTAGTCGCCTTCGAGTCCCGACTCACCTGTTGTTGCGTTGCGAGACATGGCGACCCCGGTCGCAGAATTGAGTCCCATGTTGCCAAACACCATCGTCTGGATGTTGACGGCCGTCCCGAGGTCGTGAGGGATCTTGGCCGCGTTGCGATAGTCGCGCGCCCGTTTGCCGTCCCATGAACGGAATACGGCTTCAATGGCGAGGCGTAGCTGTTCAAACGGGTCGTCGGGGAATGGTCGGCCAGAGAAGCGTTCTACGATCTGCTTGAACTCACCCGTGATGGCACGCAGATCGTCTGCCGACAGGTCAGAGTCTTCCGCCACATCTCGTTTTTGACGGTACGCAGCCAGGACGGCCTCAAAGGGTTCGTCTCGTACCCCGAGGACTACCGACCCGAACATCTGGACCAGTCGTCGGTAGGAGTCATAGACGAAGTGGGGATCGTCGGTTAGTGGAATGAGGCCCTCGACGACGGAGTCGTTGAGTCCGATGTTGAGGACTGTGTCCATCATGCCTGGCATCGAGAATTTCGCGCCAGAGCGGCAGGAGACCAGCAGAGGGTTGGCGGTGTCGCCGAATTGTTTTCCACTCGCCTTTTCTATCTTTTTAAGGGCGCTCGACACCTGATCGAGCAAATCGGCTGGCATGACGCCATCCGACTGGAGATACGCGTTGCAGGCTGCGGTACTGATGGTGAACCCCGGTGGTACCGGAACGCCGATTCGGGTCATGTCACCGAGATTGGCCCCCTTGCCGCCCAAAAGGCCTCGAACCGTATCCCAGTCGTTTTCGCAAAAGACCTCGGCTTCTTCCACCTGGTCAAAGCCGTAAACCCATTTCGTCATGGTGCTGCTCCTAAATGTAAAAGGTCCAAGCAACAAGTTTGGATGAGCCTTGCCCAAAGCGTCCAGGGCCGTCCGTCATGATCGGTTGGCCGGATGCCCTAGTTCACACCTTTTCAGGTCTGATCAGGCGAGGGCGGTCTCGATGGCGATGATCGTCGAACGGAGTCCGGCGCGGTCGAAGGGGTTGAGTGGCTCGTTGGCAAGCAACCTGTGTTCGAGCCGTTCGATGAGACCGCTGACGAGGTCGGAATCCTGGTGCAGTGGGGCGGCGTGACGGCCGATTTCAACGAGTGTCTGCATGGTCGCTCGATCGTCGTGAGCGTCCCGGTCGTAGGTGAGGCTCGGGCCGTCCGACAACGTCCACATAAGGTCGGTGATGTGGTCTGCGAACCCAACCATCTTCGGATAATCAAGCCGGTCGGGGGTGTCTCTCGGCGTGTGATAGTGCCGATCCCGGCCGGTCGTATAGAAGACGAAGGGAATGCCCGCTCGTTCGAATGCGTAGTGGTCTGACAGAGGAGGTATGACGTCGGCATCGAGTCGTCTGGGGCGAATCCGCTCGTCGAGACTGCCCAGTTCGTCGATGACCGCTCCAAGGCCGGACCGCTCGGCGCCAAGGGCGAACACGGTCCGCCTCACTTCGTCTGGCAAGCTCTCGGGGCCTAATGAATGTCCGATCAGGTCTAGGCACACCATGGCGTCAAGTTGGCTGAGGTCGATCGTTGGCCGGTCTACGAAATGCACCGAACCCATGTCGTCGGTGAGAAAATACGGTGGCTCTTCAGCATCAAATGCGCAGATGAGCACGGTGCGGTCGAGGTTGTCCAGCTCGGTGAGCTGCCGGGCAACGTCGAGGAGGACGGCGACCCCGGCGGCGTTGTCGTCTGCTCCGGGATGGACCCGCCCGAAGTATTTGCCGAGATGGTCGTAGTGGGCTCCCAGCATCACAAATCGGTCAGATCTTGGACCTTGTCCGGGAATGGCGCCAATTAGATTCGCGCCACCGATCGCAGCGATGTGGTGAGAGTATGTCCCGTCGTCGCCTGCCTGTACGAGTCCGAGATCGGCGAAGCCGTCTTCGACGAATCTCCTCGCCATGCGGCCACCCTCGGTGCCAGGGGCGCGGCCTTCCATGGCGTCGGACGCCAGATGTTCCACCTGTTGGGCCATGACGGCGGCCCGTTTGTGCATATCAGGCATCGGTACCCCCCAGAGGTCACCCGTTGCAACCACAATACGCTTAAACATCTCGTTGTGGTGTGAGAAAGCCGCCACAGAACGCAGACTCTTCGGGTTCGTCGTCGATTCGCCTGGTCGCCGCTGAACTTAATGCTCGCGGAATCACTCAACAAACATCGCGATAGGGGCCCGAGGTACTTGCAGTCTGCCCTATCTTGAAAAGACGACCACTGAGAGGGACTGCCCATGGCCGCCGATGTCACCACGCCCGATTTGCTTCGCGCCGACAACGCCAAAGTCATTTCGAATCCGACGAAGACACGACCATTCTGGGGAGGACGCAGCCCGAAGTGGATTTGTCGGGTGATCCAGGGGACCGAGGGAGGGTGTCTGCCGGTGACTGGCGGTCGGTACCAGGTGAATCAAGTCAACCAGCCATTCCTCCCGATTCAGGCTCAGCACGGCGGAACGCCTCTCAACCTGCCATCGAAGAACCTGCAGGTACACCATTCGCACCAGGAGGGTGCCGCGGTTCAGCACAGTTTCGTTGACTACGCAGTCGAACCCCGCGTTATCGAACTGCAAACGATTCAGTCCGTTGTCAAAGTCCATCGTCGGATCGTCGACCTGTATTCGGATCAGCACGATCAGTTGGAGCAACAGTTGGGGATCGTTGCTGACTACATGTACGAAACCAAAGAGAATCTGCTCTTCAACCATCCTGACTATGGCTTAGTCAAAAACGTGGCTCCAAAACTTCAGCTAGGCGATGCAGGACCTCCTACGCCCGATGTTCTCGACGATATGCTCAGCCGGGTATGGAAGATGCCCGAGTACTTTGTGATGCATCCGGAGGTGCTCGACGCGTTCCATCGTGAACTAAACGCGAGAGGTCTCGTCGCCGAGACGGTGCAAATGTTCGGGTCGATGTTTACATGCTGGCGAGGGCTTCCGATCCTCCCCACCAACAAGCTTCACCTCGTCGTTGACGGCAACGACTTGGAGGACCCCCAGATCAAAGATCGCAAGATTGGCAAAGCCCAGTCGACAATTCTCCTCATGCGGGTCGGAGAACCCAAACAAGGGGTCGTGAGCCTATATGCGGCAGGGACAGAGGGAACGGACCGGTTCCCGTTCATCGATGTGGAGTTCATGTCGTATGACTCTTCAGCCGTAGCCTCGTATCTCATGACCATGTACGCGGGTATGGCGGCCCTGACGCCTGGATGCCTGGCGTCTGCGGTCGTGGCGGTCTAATCGTGGCTGAGTTTTTACCGGACCCCAAGAATCTTGAGCATGGATTTATCATCGATCAACTGACGCCCCCCCAGCAGAGTCATCTTGGCTTCCTCGGAGCGCCCTTGCCGGCCCCCTTCGAGGGTCCGCCAGTAACGATCCTCCGCGGATCTGATCGAGTCTTCGCCCCGGCCGCGTCCCTCGAAGCGGGGGCGGTGTCAGCTGCCATGCCGCTGGCGGGCGATGTTTCGGGAATGGTTGGTCAAGCAGTTGGGGCCGAGGAGCATGACCCGAGGAACGTCGTAGGAGATACGGCAGGATTGTCGAATATGGGCGTAGGGGACCTCGATGCAGTCTTTTCTGCCCGCGTACGCGAGTGTTGGCCGAAAGTCATGGCGTCATTTATGACGATGATGGAGGCAGGCGTGCCCACTGAGGCGGGAGATAGTGGCCCAGCGGATGGTTGATCATGCGGCGCTGCGCACCAACCAGGCGTTCATTATTGGCCTGTTGGTGCTGGCATTCGTTTTTGATTCTGCGGTGCTGGTCGGGGCCGTCGCTGCCATCATGGCCGCCGGCACAGTATGGCCTGAAGCAGGGTTGTTCAAGATTATCTATCAACGGGTACTGAAAAACCGGATGGTCGCGCCCGACTTGATCGTTGACAATCCGCAGCCGCATCGTTTCTCCCAAGGGTTCGGGGCGGTTTTCCTTGGACTGGGTCTCGGGCTTTTTGCCGCGGGTCTCCCATTCGCGGGCTGGGTAGTCGTCGCGATCGTTGTCGTCCTGGCGGCCCTGAACCTGTTCGCCGGCTTTTGCGCGGGTTGCTACCTCTACTACCGCCTCGCCCGAGCTAACGTCGCAGGGTTCCGAGCGGAGCCGCTCGGTGATGGTCCGCTCGGAATGCGCCCACGCGAGACCTCATGAATCCTGTGCTTGCTCGTACGCTTTTCGTTGTAGCCGTTGCCGCGCTTTTCGTTGTCGGCTACCGCGCCTGGAAGGTTTGGTCTCTCCGACGCTCCACGTTGCGGGTCCAACAGAGCGGTTCTCACGGAAGAGTGTCACTGCTCTATTTCTCCGGTCCAAACTGTGCCCAGTGCGCGGCTCAGGAAGCAGTGATCCATGATGTGCGAACCGCGGAGCCGAGTGTTGAGTTCGCGTCATATGACGCCAGTGTCGACATCGCCATGGCCTCGCGAGTTGGCGTCATGTCTGTCCCAACGACAGTGATCATTGATGAGGCCGGTCGGGTACATGCGCGAAACGGTCGATTCGTCAAAGCTGATCTGCTTCGACGTCAGCTAGAGGCAGCGAAAGCAAGCGTCGGTTCCTAGCTGGCGTTGATTGACACCAGCAGTCTGACCGTCGTCTCGATGTCGATTGAGCCTGATACGAACGCTGGACCCGCACTGTCTGCCATCAGCATCTTGCCAGCCATTGGCCCGGGGCCGTTGTGGGCACCTTCCTCGATGTGCACGACAGCACCGACACTGACTCCAGCCGCGTCGGCGAGGACTGCCGCTTTGGCAAGTGCGTCTGCAACGGCGGAACGCCGGGCGGCTTCTTCAAGCTCAGCGCGTCGGGTCGTGTCGAACACCAGCGCCTGAACGGCGTTGGCGCCGGCGTCGATGGCCGCGGAGATGATCCTGTCGGTGGCGTTGACGTCCTTGATCGCCACGGTGATGTCGGCCGATGCCTCGTGGCCGGTCAGGCGCTGTCGGTTGTTGGAGTAGTCATAGACGGCGTTCAGCCGAAGGCGGGAGACCTGGATGTGGTCTTCGCCAATCCCAGCGGACACCAGCGCAGACCGAACGTCCTGCACCGCCTGGCGGGCTTCTTGGAAGGCGTCGCTTGGGGCGGCAGCGGTACGTGAGGCTGCCAGTTGGAGGTCAGCCTTATCGGGTTCGACGGCGACTCGCCCCGAACCGTAGACGCTGATCCCGGTGGTTTCGTGAGTTGTCATGTCGCCGATTATCTCATGGGCCGGAAGTTGCGCAACTCACAACGGTGGAGTGGTGTTAAACCGTCACCTGCACCCGGCGACTCTCGCGTCCGGCCAATGTGCGTGGCCCCCAAAGGTATACCACCGTCATTGCGACGACCAGCATGATCAACCCTGTGACACGCGGGTCGTAGTAGGAACCTTGCACCGGGAACAGCTGCCACGTGAGGTTTTCCGTGGCGTGAAACAGCGCTGCTATCAGGACACTGCGCGCCGTGTTGTTGTAGAGCCATACGATGACGACACGCGAGGCGACTGTGCCGAGCGACCACCAGGCGATCCAGCCCATCGATCTGCCGGCCTGTGCCAACGCCACGAAATGAAAGGCTGCCCAGACTGCGCCCAGTGTGAGGGCGGCGCGCAGCGCCCCCCACTTGTCCTGCATGGGGTCGATGGCGTAGCCCGACCAGCCCAGTTCCTCGGCAAGCGCAAAGATAAGGAACGCCAGGAACAGCAGAACGGCCGTTCGTAGCGATGCCACGGGCAGCGGAACGGGCACGCCTTCGAGCCGCAGCCACCCGAACGACGCAACCATAACCAACGGCATCAAGAGCAAAGTCGGAGCGATCCAGATGCCAGGTCGGCGTCGACGCACGTCGAAGACATCTCGCAGCCAACGCTTCGCCGCACCGGCACCGCCCTCCCTGCGGATCAAGATCCACGCCGCGATCATCGGGCACACGGCCATCAGGGCGGTCACAGGCAAGCGCGGAAGAAGGTCGACCTTTGTCGTCCCACCCAGCACAAGGAAGGGAATGGAGAGGAGGAACGTCAGCGCAATGAACCTCCAAGGCGAGCGGCTTCGCGCCTCCGAGCCCCCACCATCGGGCTCATCGGTTGGTTGGTTGGGTGCCGGCTTCATCGTTGCCTTAGCTCTAGTAAGCGACTCACAATTGTGAGCGCCGCCACATCAGGTGGACTCCGGGTGTAGTTGCTTGACTCGGAGGGCTCGCCGCAGGTCGTCCGTTTGATCGATGAGCACCCGGCGAAGACTCGAGTCAAGGTTCTCGCCGGCCAACGCACGGTCGGCGGCATTCACAGTGGCGGTCGCTACGGCCAGCTTTGGGAAGAACACACGGGCGGTATCCGCCAGCACCCAGCCGGATCTGAATGTCGCGGTTGAGGCTACGTCTTTGAAGTATCGGACCGCGTACGGCGCAGTGAGGGCGTTTTGGCTGATATCCCACATTCCGAGTCCGGCTGCCTCGGCCTCGTAGTTGGTTGCCGCAACGGACCCGGTGAAGATATCCCATGCGAACGTCTTGGCCTCAGTATCCGGAAGCGAGCTCATAGCCCTCGTAAAACTGACCTGCGCCTGGGTCGTCGTCTCCTGGGCATGGTGCTTTCGCAGTTCCGCTCGGTCGACGGACCCGAGGACGGCCAGACGGATGACGATCCGCCATCTCAGATCGAGGTCAACAATGACTCCATCCGGTAGGCCGGTGCTGGCCAGCCATCGGTGCAAGAGCCCGAAATCGGTGCAGGAGGCGACCGCCACCCGCATCGCGGTGAGTTGGACATGGAGGCCGGGCGTGACCGTTTTTGCGCGTCGCATGGCAGCTTCGTACACAGTTGCGAGGACGCGGGCCGGATCCGGATGCACCTTTCCGGCGAGATAGTCAATCGCGAATTTGCCCAACGCATTCACACCCTGGTCCTCGGTTTCGTATGGCAGCGCCACTTCAACCAATTTGAGGGCGATTTCGGGCGATACGGAACCGTTGGTGGTGGCGTCGCGCACGGCATTCCAGGTCGCAGCCCGCATCAGCGGGGAGCTCATGTTCGGTAGAAGTCCGGGCAGCGCGTCGAGAGTTAGTTCATCGACCGTCAAACGAGCCCATGTCGCCTCCGTTGGATCGAGAATAACGGGGCGATTTGCGACCTCAATAGGAGTGGCGTGAGCTTCCACCACAATCGGTTCAGTCACCCAGTTGTCTCCATCATGGTGAGCGATGGACATCGTGTGCTGACGGTCCGCCGGATACGCGGCTGGTGTTGTGCGAATCAGCCGGGCTTGGCCTCGGTCCCGTTCAACGTGGAGAAGGTCAAGGCCCGCCGTGCGGAGCCATCCGTTGATCCAGTCGCTGAGATCGCCGGCCCCGGCCGACTCCCAGGATTCAAACAAGTCGTGCATTGTGGCGTTACCAAACCGATGACGAGTGAAATGGTCACGGACTCCAGCAAAAAACACCTCGTCGCCGATGCGGGCGTTGAGTTGTTTGAGTACGGCAGAGCCCTTCGAGTAGCTGATGCCGTCGAAGTCCTGGAGAGCTGAAGCAGCATCGGACGCCCCGGTGCCTGCTACCGGATGGGTACTTGGCCGTTGGTCAGCCTCAATGCCCCATCGTTTACGACTGAAAGCGATGTCGACCCAGGCGTCGTCGAATTCGGTGGCGTCGTGGCTGACCCGGTTGCCCATATATTCGGCGAACGATTCGTTCAACCACAGGTCGTCCCACCAGACGGGAGTAACCAGATCACCGAACCACTGATGGGCCATCTCGTGGGCGATGGTTGTCGCCCGTCCGGTCCGTTCGTATCTGGTTGGTTTCGACGTGAAGACCATCGGGTCTCTGAAGGTGACACAGCCAGCGTTCTCCATTGCACCTGCGTTGAACTCCGGAACGAAGGCTTGGTGGTAGTCGCCGAACGGGTACCGGATTTCGAAGAGGCGGTGGAGTTCGTCGAAAGACTGGCGAGTGATCGTCAGGATCTCGTCGGCTTCCCGGTCGAGATGTTCGGCCAGGGACGCCCGACATTCGAGTCCGAGACGGATCCCATCGTGTTCCGATTCGATGACGTAATAGGGCCCGGCCACCACGGTCACGAAATAGGTCGACAACGGTGGGGTAGTGGCGAGCTGCCATCGGCCGGGTTCGACCTGCTCGGCCCTTCCGTTGCCAACCACCACCCAGTCGGCCGGCGCCAGAACGGTCAGCGAATAGGTTGCCTTGAGGTCTGGCTGATCGAAGCAGGCGAAGATGTAGGGGGCGGCGTCGAGGAACGACATTGCATATGTGTAGTGACGTCCGTCGGCCGGGTCGACGGCCCTATGCATGCCTTCCCCGTCGTTGCGGTAGCTCATAACGGCAACGATCTCAAGCTCGAGTTCACCGGAGCTCACTGCCAGTGGGAGGCGCCCGTTGTGTAGTTCGTCTACATCGAGGGTGACGCCATTGAGGCTGGCTCTGACCAACTTCATTGGTTTTACATCGAGGAACGTATTGCCGCTACGACGCGCCGTGAAGTTGATCGTGGTTGATGACGTAAATGTTTTGTCGTCGCCAGCCAGGTCGAGAGTGATGTTGTATGAGGTGACTGCGAGGAGGTCTGCACGTTGGCGAGATTCGTCGAGACTGAGGCTTGGCATCCAGGTAAACCTACGCGATCGACGCGGAACGGACTGTCCGAACTCGATAGAAAG
>RCMY010003620.1_pt1 | contig 13607 bp, 12 predicted proteins | sample 2041341 | NCBI WGS metagenome assembly RCMY01 (sample SAMN09708234, study PRJNA481090) | Marine sediment metagenome, whole genome shotgun sequencing project. | reverse complement strand
TACGTCGACAACGGCGGCGTGACCCCACCAAAGGAAGCCGAATGACCGACACTGTTCTCTCCAGCGCCACCAGGGAAGTGGTCATCGGGTTCGAGCGGCCATTCGTGATCATCGGAGAACGGATCAACCCGACCGGTCGCAAATTGCTCGCCGCCGAAATGAAGGCCGGAGATTTTTCGCGGGTTGAATCGGACACGATCGCCCAGGTCGAAGCAGGCGCGCACATGCTTGACGTCAACGCCGGCATTCCACTGGCCGACGAGCCCGCCATCCTGGCTGCGACCATCCAACTCGTGCAATCGCTCACCGACCTCCCTCTGTCAATTGACTCTTCGATCGTCGAAGCCCTCGAAGCGGGTCTGGCGGTCTATAAGGGGAAAGCCCTAGTGAATTCGGTTACCGGCGAGGATGAGCAAATGGAGCGAGTTCTCCCGCTCGTCGCTAAGTACGGCGCGGCGGTGGTTGCCATCTCCAATGACGAGACCGGCATCTCAGAAGATCCAGACGTTCGATACGAAGTAGCCAGAAAGATCGTTAACCGGGCCGCCGACTACGGCATACCCAAAGAGGACGTCGTGGTCGATCCGCTCGTCATGCCCATCGGAGCGATACGGACGGCCGGCAGGCAAGTTTTTGCCCTTCTGGGGCGCCTGCACGATGAACTCGGTGTCAACACGACGTGTGGGGCTTCGAACATCAGCTTCGGGTTGCCTGAGCGCGAAGGGGTCAATGCAGCCTTCCTGGCAATGGCCGCCGGCGCCGGGATGACTTCTGCGATCAGCAATCCTCTTCACGCCGAAGTCAAAAAGGCGATCATGGCGGCCGACGTCCTCCTCGGAAAAGATAAGGACGCCGCCAGATGGATCATGGCTCACCGGAGTCCCGAGGACGCCCTCCGTCGGCGAACCGGAGGCGGACGTCGCAATCGTGAGGTGCGAACTGGCTGAAACTGCCCGCATCGTCTTCACACCTTCGGGCCGACGCGGCGAGGTAGCCATCGGCACGTCAGTCCTCAATGCGGCGCGCCAACTCGGAGTCGATCTCGGATCGGTGTGCGGCGGGGTGGGTTTGTGCGGACGCTGTCAGGTGACTCCGACGTTTGGCGACTTTCCAAAACATGGCCTCAGCGTCGGCGAGTCCGCTCTTGGAACGTACACACATACCGAGACCGATTACGCAGCTCGCAAGGGTCTCGGCGTCGATCGACGGCTTGGATGTATGGCGGATATCTGCGGCGATCTGGTTGTCGATGTTCCCGCCACCTCGCAGGTCCATCGGCAAGTCATACGTAAGGAACTCGAACTCGTCGACCTGGTCGTTGACCCGGTCAGCACGTTGCACTACATCCAGATGGAATCGGCCACGCTCGAAACCACCGTCGGCACCACCCGACGGGTAGCCGCCGCTCTCAGAGAGCAATGGTCAATGGATGAGGTCGCCGTCGACCCGCGCATCCTCCGCCAACTGCAGTCGGCCACTGACAACTGCACTGTGGCGATCCGCGACGGGGTGGTTTCGGCGGTCTGGCCAGGATTCCACGAGACGACGTACGGTATCGCCATCGACGTCGGATCAACGACGATCGCCGGTTACCTCCTTGATCTCACCACCGGCGAACAGCTGGCGTCGGGCGGGCTCATGAATCCACAGATCCGATTCGGTGAGGATCTCATGTCGCGAGTGTCCTACGTCATGATGAACGAAGGCGGCGACCGTCTACTCACCGACGCCGTGCAGGGGGCTCTCAATGACCTGGTCGGCGACCTCGCCAAGAACGCCGGCATCGACCGTACCGACATTCTCGAAATCACGTTGGTCGGCAACCCCATCATGCATCACCTCTTCCTCGGTCTCGACCCGCGGCCACTCGGCGAAGCTCCCTTCACTCTGACCACAGACGAGGCCATCACCATCCCCGCCGAATCGATCGGCATCGTGGCCCATGCCAACGCAGCGGTATACGTGCTTCCCTGCATCGCCGGCCATGTAGGGGCAGACACAGCCGGAGTGATCCTTTCAGATCAGCCCCACACTCGATTGCCGATCGCGTTGCTCGTGGATGTCGGCACCAATGCAGAGATCGTGCTCGGCAACCAGGACCGACTTCTGGCTGCATCGAGCCCCACCGGCCCTGCGTTTGAGGGCGCCCAGATCTCATCGGGCCAGAGGGCCGCTCCCGGCGCGATCGAGCGGGTCCGGGTAGATCGCGCAACGCTTGAGCCGCGCTACAAAGTGATCGGCAGCGATGCCTGGTCGACCGAAGATCCCGATCTCAACCCGACGGGAATCTGCGGCTCGGGCATCATCGAGGCCGTCGCCGAACTGTTTCTCGCGGGAGTGCTCAGCGAGGACGGCGTCATGCTCGACCAGTCATCAGATCGGGTGGTTGCGGACGGTCGCACCTTCTCGTATGTCATCGCCGAGGGCATCGCGGTAACGCAGAACGACGTGCGGGCGATACAGCTCGCCAAGGCAGCGCTATACGCCGGGGTCCGTCTGCTCATGGACAAACTTGAAATCGACAAGGTTGACGAAATCCGCCTCGCTGGCGCGTTCGGATCTCACATCGACGTGACCTACGCCATGGTGCTTGGGCTCATTCCCGACTGTGACCTGAACAAGGTCCACGCTGCGGGTAACGCCGCCGGGGCGGGCGCGGTAATGGCACTCCTCAACCGTGACGCTCGCCGCGAAATCGAAGGAGTCGTCAGGACGATCGAAAAGATCGAAACCGCCATCGAGCCGGCGTTCCAGGCACACTTCGTCGAGGCGATGGCCTTCCCGCACAAAACCGCCTCATATCCCAATTTGTCACAGAAAATTGAACTACCAGCACGGGCGGCGCCCACCGCCCAGGGCCGACGTCGTCGCCGGCCCTCCCAGGAGGAATCCCGATGACCGATCGCACCCGTTCCCGCTCCGGGGGCCGTTCGGCCCGTCAAGCGGCACGCGCCGCCCACGTCCTTGAACGCCAGGCGTACCTGACCCGGACCATGAAGCCGTTCGAGGTAATGACAGACGAAGGCCTTGAGATCATCGAAGCCAACGCCGATCGCCTGATGACCGAAGTCGGCCTTGAGATCCACGACGACTACGCCATAGATCTATTCAGACAGGCCGGAGCAACCGTCGATGGGACCCGGGTCCGCTTCGACCCAGGGATGTGTCGGTCGATCGTTCAGGCGACCGCTCCCGCCCAATACACCCAGCACGCCCGCAACCCGATCAACAGCGTCGAGATCGGCGGCATGAACACGGTCTTCGCTCCGAACTATGGCTCGCCATTCGTCCGGGACAAGATTGGTGGCCGTCGCTACGCCACGATCGAAGACTTCAACAACTTCGTGAAGCTCACCTACATGAATCCGTATCTGCATCATTCGGGAGGGACCGTCTGCGAACCCGTTGACCTCCCCGTCAACAAACGTCACCTCGACATGGTGTACGCCCACATTCGCTACTCCGACAAACCGTTCATGGGATCGGTCACCGCCTCGGAGCGAGCCCAGGACTCTGTCGACATGGCCCGAATCGGCTTCGGCGGGGACCTGGCCGACCGCACGGTGATCACGTCGCTCATCAATGCCAACTCCCCCATGTCGTGGGACTCGACGATGCTCGGCGCTGCCCGGGTCTATGCAGAAAACAATCAAGCCTGCATCATGACCCCCTTTATTCTGTCCGGTGCCATGGCGCCAGTGACACCAGCCGCCGTCGCCACTCAGACGCTGGCCGAATCGCTCGTCGGGATGGCGTTCTGCCAACTGGTCAGGCCGGGTGCACCTGTCATCTTTGGCTCGTTTGCGTCATCCATGTCCATGCAGTCAGGAGCACCCACGTTCGGAACACCCGAACCAGCTCTGGTTCTCTACACGGTAGGGGCGCTGGCGCGAAGGCTGGGGGTGCCGTTCCGCTCGGGAGGCTCGCTGACGGCCTCGAAGACCGCCGACGCTCAGGCCGCCTACGAGTCGGCCAACACCCTTCAGCCGACCATCATGGGGGGCGTGAACTTCGTGCTCCATGCCGCCGGATGGCTGGAAGGTGGCCTGGCAATCGGCTATGAAAAATTCATCCTCGATGCCGACCAACTCGGCATGATGTCGACCTTCGTCAAGGGCATAGACCTCACGCCAAACGGACAAGCCATCGACGCGATGCTTGCCAACCCTCCTGGTCAACACTTCCTCGGAACCGAACATACGCTCGCCAACTTCGAAACGGCGTTCTACCGCTCGACCACCGCTAACAACGACAGCTTCGAACAGTGGTTCGAGGAGGGTTCAGTAGAAGCCGAGGCGGGCGCTACCCAGCGGTGGCAGACCATGCTCGCCGAATACGAACCGCCAGCCATCGACGATGCCGTCGATGCGGAACTCCAAGCCTTCATCGCCACCCGCAAAGCCGCTTCACCGGACTCGAACGTATGACAACCTTTGAACTGAACGACGATCAGCGGGCCGGACTCCGACGTGTTCTCGAGAACGCCAAGTTCGAACTGATCCCGCTCAAAAACGTCCTCGATCAGGCGCGGCACCTTCCGTCCGGCTCGACGGTGTCGGTGACCGCATCACCGGTTAAGACCCTCGAAGACACCTGGGACCTGGCAGCCTCACTCCAGCAGATGGGTTTCGATGCGGTACCCCACCTCTCGGCCCGAATGACCAGAGACCACGCTCACCTTGAGAGACTCCTCAAACGTCTCGACGATCTCGACATCCACTCGATATTTCTTGTCGGCGGGGATGCCCAGGACCCCGGCGAATTCTTCGACGCCATGTCCGTGCTGCGAGCCATGAACGAGATCGGTCATAGCGTCACGAACATCGGCGTTACTTCCTATCCAGAAGGCCATTCGGTCATCACCGACGAGAAACTGGTCGCAGCCCTGCACGAAAAGCAGCCGTATGCCTCCTACATGACCACCCAGATGTGTTTCGACCAAGAACGGATCGGTCTCTGGCTCAAAGAGACGCGAAACGACGGCATCACCTTGCCGGTCGTGTTCGGTATCCCAGGGGTGGCAGACCGTCTCAAGCTGATCACTATTTCTGCCCGGATCGGCGTCGGTCAGTCGGCCCGATTCCTCTCGAAGAACTCCAGCCTTGTCACCAAGTTCATCAAACCGGGCGGCTACTCACCAGCTGAGTTGCTCGAACCGATGGCAAATATGTTTATGTCTGATGCCGCCAACGTTGCCGGCCTACATATCTACACGTTTAACCAGTGCGACACGACCGAAGAGTGGCGCCAGCAATACCTGACAGACCTCGCATAGGAACCCCTTCGCCCAGATCGTTCTGACTAGACGGGTTCGTGTGGCAGCGAAGCCCGGGCCGCCCGCAAGTACGCATATGGGGTGGCTTCCAAGAAGTTAGAAACACGAGACGTGTACACGTCGGCGTAACGCTCGACCTGGCGGGCGAACAGGCTCTTATCGAGTCCGGAGCGCATGAGTAAGCCCCAGTGTGGGTTGTTGAGCACCCCTGCCTCGCTAGCCAGAGGAGAGATCTCGTCGTCAAGTTGTGACATAAGGGAATTGGCTCGTTCGATCTTCTTGGCCAGTTCCTTCGGCGCCGCCCGGCGCGAGCGTGACCGGTGCAACTGTTCGAGGTGGAGGGTGGCAAGTTCGGCCTGCAAATCCTCTTTGTCCGCCATGAGCGCGGTGAGTCGGACCTCCTTTTCTTCGAACGCTTCGAGTGCCGTCAGCTCTGATTCAAGTTCTCGGAGGATGAGGGCGGTCCGCCATCGCAGCTGTGCTTTAGAAGCGTGCACGTCGCCGAACAGGTGGTCACCGAAGTAGAGAATCTCATCTCCAGAGAGGCCAAGGCTCTCTTCGACTCGTCTGGCGCAACCGCCGAAGTACACCGCCCCTGGTTCGGCCAGGCCGGCATGGGGGGTCAGCAACGAGAGATCTTCGTCGACGACGTGATAGAGCAGTTGGTCATCGAAGAAGAAACCGGGCTTGCGGGCGCTGACGATCACCGTGTCAAAGAGGTCCCGCCATGACACGCCGTCGTCGAGGTACGGATCGAATGCGTACTCCATGATCTGGCGCGCATATTCCCAGTCTGAGTTGGTGATGAGCATAAGGCGCTTACCAGCCGCCTTCTGGTCGAGTAGAGCACGAGGAACATCTGGATCAGGCTCCACGAAACGTTCGGGATCAGCCAGGATCTCGGCCTTGAGCGTTCCTTCCATGTGGGCGTCGTCGAGCGAGTCCCTGACCGTGTTGTAAAGGTCTTCGTAGCCCATCACCTCGGGAATCTTCCCGGCATCGGCGAGGTCGACGACCTGAGCAAATAGGGCAGCCTCGGACATAGAGAACATGGTGTTGAGAAACACCCACCGGGGTTCGGCCAGATCCACAACAACACCGGCGTAGGCGCGGCGAAGCTCGGAGAACTCATAGCGGCGAGTTCCGTGGACCGCCCTAATGACATACCCGAACCGGGTCACCTTGAGCAGGTTCCCGAGTTCCAAGTCAATCGCCAGGCCCTGGATCACCAGGTCTGGATCAAATTCGAGATCCCCAACCGGCCAGCCTCGTTCTAGCAATCGGTCCCTGGTGTGCTCGTAGGCGCGGCGTTCCCACTCGATCGAGTTGTAGTGGACGAGCGTGTAGTCAAGGTCGTAGCCGATCGCTTTGATCGATCGAAGGTTCAGCGTGCGGTTCGCAAAGATACGTCGGGACAGGTCATGCGTCATGAAGCCATGCTATCGGCCGGGAGGCTCGGGCAACCAGTGCACCCGTTAGGCTCCGCAAACCATGCTGACTGCCCGCTTCGACGACCTGCGACCAGGACGAAAGCGATCGTTTGGGTTCGGTGAACCGGTCGACACAATTGTTGCCCACACCATCGACGAGGTCGCCGGAGCGATACGCCAGGCCGACGCCCTCGCCGAGTCCGGCCAATGGTTGGCTGGCATGGTTTCGTACGAGGCTGCCGCGGCGTTCGATATAGCCTTGAAAACGGTCCCACCGAGTGGTTTCCCGCTGGTCGTCTTCAACGTCTACAACGACGTTATCAACGACCCGCAACACGCTGATGGGCAAGGTGCCGTCGCCGACTGGGCTCCCAATATCGACGAGGACACCTACCACTCACACGTCGATGCAATCCGCGAGCTGATTAGGCAGGGCGAGACGTACCAGGTCAACTACACCCTCCGAATGCGTGGCCAGCTTGAGGGCGACGCCCGTTCCCTCTATCGAGACCTGGTTGCCGCCCAGTCCGGCGGTTTCGGCGCCTATCTCGAGCTCGCAGGCTGGCAAGTCGTTTCAGCCAGTCCAGAGTTGTTCTTCCGATGGGACCGCTCCGGGAAGCTGGTCACCCGCCCGATGAAAGGGACGACGCGTCGAGGACGATTCACGAGCGAAGACGAAGCGCTGGTAGAAGCGCTCATTTCCTCGGAGAAAGAACGCGCCGAAAACGTCATGATCGTCGACCTCATCCGAAACGACCTCGGACGAGTTGCCGAATTCGGATCGGTGAACGTCGTCGAACTGTTCGCGGTCGAGCAATACAACACCGTGTGGCAAATGACATCGGAAATCGAAGCCGAAACGCGCTCAGGCACCGACCTCTTCGATGTGTTCGCGGCGTTGTTCCCATCCGGATCGGTCACCGGCGCCCCCAAGTCGGCCACGATGGGGATCATTGCCGATCTTGAGGAGCTTCCGCGCAACGTATATTGCGGAGCGATTGGGATACTCGCCCCACCCGCGTCCTATGCGCCGCGCGCCCAGTTCAATGTGCCGATCCGAACCGTGCTTATCGATTCTGCGACAGGTCGCGCCGAATATGGAGTCGGAGGAGGGATCACGTACGACTCGACGTCCGGCGGAGAGTACGCCGAAGCGATGCTGAAGACAGAAGTGCTCGGAAAATCCGCCGAGCACTTCACGCTCCTCGAAACCATGCGCTGGGACCCTCAGGATGGCGGGATCTGGCTCCTTGATCGCCATCTCGATCGACTGGCAGACAGCGGAAAGTACCTTGGTTTCTCCCTCGATATGGACGCCATCGGGGAGGCACTGATCGGCTTACAGCATGCCGAGCCCATGAAGGTGCGGCTGCTCGCCAACGATGACGGATATTCTGTCGAGTCATCCCCCTTGGAACAGTCGGATTCGGCGGTCCGACTCGCCATCGACACGATTCCGGTCGACCGACGCGACTGGCGTCTCTTTCACAAGACCACCTCTCGCAGCACTTACGAAGACGCCGCAGCCCGCCATCCGCTTGCCGACGACGTAATCCTCGTCAATAGCGATGGGCAAACCACAGAAACGGCCATCGCCAATCTCGCCATCGAAATCGGCGGCACCTGGTTCACGCCTCCACAGGAAGACGGACTGCTGCCCGGAACGTACCGGGCCGAGTTGCTCGAGGCCAAGCGACTTGTCGAGCGATCACTGACAATCGCCGACGTCAGCCAGGCAACGGAGATAGCCACCTTCAACTCGGTCCAAGGTTGGCGTCGGGCCGAGCTCCAACGCTGAGCCTGACCTCGGCCGGGCCCAGATCCAAGTGAGCGAATAGACTCGGACCCCCATTCACAGGAGCTCGCCGTGGCACGGACGAAAATGCACAAGGGAATGACCAAGGTGTTCTCTGGAGGCCATGCGCTGCTTTACAAGCTTTCGGGGGGAAAGCTCGGGTCGACGATGAGCGGTGGAACGATCGCCCTGCTGACCACGAAGGGTCGCAAAAGCGGAGCGGACCGGACGGTGCCGTTGATCATCGTTGAACACGGCTCCGGGTGGGCTGTGGCCGCCTCTTTCAGTGGACATGACGTACATCCGGCCTGGTATCTCAACATGCAAACCCTGCCCGAAGCAGATCTGACCATTGCCAAAACCACGCACAGGGTTCGTCCCCGTGAATTGAAAGGCGATGAGCGCAACGAGGTGTGGGATCGGCTCACGGCTGCCTATCCCGACTACGCCGAGTACCAGAAGGTAACCGATCGTCAGATTCCACTTCTGGTTCTCGAACCGCTGAGCTGACGACGTGAAAAATTCTCTCCAACCGGGACTTCACCATCAACTCGTCGAGCGGGTGACCGAGGAATTGTCTCCACCACACCTGCTCCCGACGATCGTGCTTTCGACGCCCAGCATGATCCAGTTTATGGAGATGGCTTCGCTGTACGCCGCCGAGCCCCACCTTGATGAGAACGAGACGACTGTCGGTACACATGTGAACGTTTCTCATCGGGCCGCTGCGCATGAAGGGGAAACTGTCACGGTCGACAGCGAACTGATCTCGATCGATCGACGCCGGCTCAACTTCGCCGTCCGGGTCGCGGTCGGCGACCGGATCATCGGAGAGGGAACCCATCAGCGGGCCGTGATCGACACCTCGGGATTCGGCACATGAACGTCGAGGGCATCGACGTAGTGTTCTACTGGGTAACCGATATCGATCAGGCCCTTACGTTCTATACGGGGGCATTGGGCATCGAAGCCGGACCTCGCTACGGAGACTGGCAAGAGATGTCTCTTCCCGGGCCCGTGCGTTTTGCCCTTCACGGCGGCAGCCCAGGAGCGCGAAACGTCAACGCAGTGATCTCGTTCCTCGTTGCCGACCTCGACCAGGCGATGTTTGAGCTCTCAGCCAAGGGTCACGAACCGACGGCGGGCATAACCGACACCGGTAGAGCCCGGTTCGCCCAGTATCAAGACCCTGATAACAATCTGGTCCACATCCTGGAACGGTCGACTTAGCAGCAATCCGCTGCGTGTCAGATGCCTCGAGACGTTCGACACATCAGCGGGTAGCAGTAACGATTAACGACACGAGGATGACTCCGACGACGTGATAGCTGCCTGTTACGGCTCCGAACAATGCGGGGCGGGGCGTGTTCGGCGCAACCGCGTTATTGAAGGAAACCGCCGCATAGCCGGAGCCTATCGTCGCGCCCCAGCCCGCTGCCTGCGACAGTTCTTCGAGGTCCAGACGCTCAATCAGAATCGCGGTTGCCACCGTGACCACAACCGCGCTCAGTAGCGGCACGACGTAGTACGCGGCAGGAAAGCGGTTGTCCGTGGACCGCTCGACGCCGACCGCAGAGTCCCATGCCTTGCCGAACAGCGGCGTGAACCAGAGGGCGCCGAGCAAGTAGTACGCGATGACCGCGATACCAACGCCGAACCAGCTGAGGCCCAAGAAAGTTCCGAGCATCTAGGCCCGCCGCGATCGCATCGCTTTGAGACCGGCGACGTTACGATCCGATTTCAGAGCCCGGTATTCGTCTGACTCAACCGCTACGAGGGCAACTCTCCCATCGGCATCGGAGTGGATCCCCCAACCGTACCGCTTGGTCAATGGGGAAGCTCGCAGGCACGGTTGATCTTTGGAGAAGAACTCATCACGAGCCTGAGCCCGACGCTCGTCGCCGACGTTGCCTCGCTGGGCGTACACCTCGAACAGCACATCGTCTGATGTGTGCTCGTACGGTTCGTCATTAATGATCTCGTATTGCCAATTGGCGATCGTCTTCTTACCGGCCCTAATCGGAGGAATCGTCGCTGTCGCAACTGGGCAGTCATCGGCCACCTGAATCAACGTGCTTGGGTAGTTGGTAGTCATTGTCGCTCCTTGGGCAGCTTCGAGTCTGCAGCTCCTAACGCCTATTGTGGGTGGCCGTGTGCCCACCGTCTTGGAAAGATCCGACAAAAAAACCGCGAGCGTAAAGTGACGTCCGACGCCCAACCAGTGCGCGGGCATGGTCCGGCGCCAATCCGATCCGACGAACGGTCAGGTGTTCTGCAACCGCGGAACCTCAATCGCTATAACGCTGGCCGGTTGCCGCCAGCGCCTTACATCGCCCACGTGGTCGACGGTTTTTGGCACGTGAACTGGCTACTCGAACCGGGCGAACGTATCGACCAGCGCATCATCGACCTCCCGCTGATCACGCTCACAATCGAAGAGGGAAACGTCCCGGGTCCGTTTGTTGCTACCGGCGTCCAATCCTCGGCTTGGGTACGTGAGATCGAGGGTCAGGGAAGCGTGTTCGCGATTCGCCTTCGACCAGCCGGCCTGAGGGCCTTGAGCGATCTGTCGCCTGCTCGGATTGCTGACGCAACCGTGCCTATCACCCAGCTCCTCGATGAAAGGCTGTACTCGCTGTTGAATACCATCGCGATCGAATCGACTCCGGAACGTCGGGCGCTGGTGGCAAACACGGCGATCCGCGAACGACTAGACGGACACCGGTTAAACGCCAATCAGCGGCTGGCCAATCGGATATTCGAGGTCTTGACGGATGATGTACGCGCCAGGGTTGGCGTCGACCTAGCGACCGAGCTGAACGTAGGCGAGCGCAGCATCCAACGAGCGCTTAAGGAGACCATAGGCCACGGCCCGAAGTGGGTAAGTCGGCGGATCCGACTGCAAGAGGTGGCTCGACTACTTGCCACGGACCCCGATCTGGACCTAGGGGCGCTCGCGCTTGACCTCGGCTACACAGATCAGGCGCACCTCACGAATGATTTCCGTGAAGTAGCCAACGTAAGCCCAGCTGCCTACCGGCGCTCCTTGAACTCTTGATACCGCCGGCAGGTGCGCTCTCCAATGAGGAAGGACCCGTCAGTTGGTTCAGACGGGGCCGGTGAATGCACCGACAAACTGCTGAAGCCGATCCGAATACGCCGTCGTTACGTAGAAGTTGGAGTGACGTGATGGACGCGGCCGTGGATCAAGGCTCAACACGGTGTCGGCCGATTCGGGGTCTGGTACAAGTTCATCTACGTCGTCGAGAACTGGACCACCGATGTAGTCGGTACGACGCCACAGGTTGATCCAGGCCGGAGCCTGATCGGATACAGCCAGACTTGCTCGGATCGATTCAAAGAGATCGGCATCGAAGTATTCGGGGAAGTAGCTGGCGTACAGTCGATTGAGCGGACAACCATGGGTAAGCCAACGGACGTTTTTGGCGACATCGGGATCCAAAACGGCCAAAGCAGCTGCACCGAGCACGCTGCCCTGGCTGTGCGTAGAAAGCACGACCCGCTCGTTGGCTGCGACAAGTCCCTCGACCCGTAACAACAGGTGAGGAACGGCGAACTCGCCATAGGCGGGTGGTGCCCAGGGATGAAACCACCGAGGCCAGAAGGTCGAGACGTCCCAGATGATTCCAAAGCCGCGTCGTGCACTTGGATCCCTAATCATCCAACCGATCAAGCCCACACCAATCACCGGCAACACCACGACTGCCTTGCCCGCAAAGGACTCATACCAACGAACCACATCGGTCTCCGAGGACCTCGCAAAGAGGGTGCGCGCAACCCAACCGAGTGGGATCAGCGAACCCAGCATTCCGCCAAGCAAGATGCTGCCGATCCGATCGGTGAGGCCGGCCGTTGCCTCAGCCGAACGGATCTTCCTGATGAAGTTCAAGTCGCGGCCACGGTCCGCTGAGATTCGATAGGCATCCCGAATGTCTTCAATCGAGCGGCCAGTTCGTCGAAACCGAAGGACGAGGATGGCAACCAGCGCTCCGACCAGCCAGGCGATGCCAACCAAGGCGAAACGATTCGTAATCGTGAGCTCGAAGTCAGCCAGTCCGGCCACCTCGGCAATCCGCAGCAGGTTCACCGTCGCCCCCAGGATTCCCCCCCACACCGCAATGATCAGCAGCAAAGCCGGATAAAGAAGCAGGATCCGATCAAGGGACTTGCCAGACCCGTCGCGGGGCCTGGCCAGGACCGCCCATAGACCGGTAACGAGAAACGCAACTCCGAAAGCGGTGAACACAGCAACCGGGGAGAAGCGCAGCAGCGGATGCGGTTGACTCGCTGCTGGGGCCGTCCAAGCGCCGAAGACCGTCCACCCGAATCCGGCTCCGACGAGGAGTAGCAATCTGCGCTGCACCCGGGAGTTCGCCAAGGGGAGCTGCCACACGGACAGGACTACGGCAGCCGCCATGGCACTCAGGACGAAAAGCTGTGGCGTCAAGGTGCGACCGGTTGTGGACCGGATAGCCTCAATGGTCATCAATCCAATCAGGATGACGGCACCCGAGGTGTGCGCCAGACCAAGCCGTTCGGCGACATCGGGGCGCTCCCATAGCTCGAACGGGTCGCCGCCCGAGCCACCTACCAGGGTCGTTTGATAGGCCGGATCGGACCTCTCACCCACATCGATCTCGCTTTTTCGAGCCTGCCCCATCCTGGCCACAAACGCCAGCGCCAGAATAAAGCCGACCGCCACGAGCGCTCCGATAGCGATACCCCGCGACGGGTTCGAACCGACCCATCGCCACGGCAGGACGTACCATTCCTGACCACAGTCAGTTTTGAGGACGCAGCGATACCCGACGATCTCGATCGAAATCAGTCCGACAAAGGCAGCGACTGCCAGGGTCGACGTAAGCGCCAACAACCGAAACAAGCCAGCCACAATCGAGTCTTGGCGGGTTCTCGCCACCGGATTTCGCGCCGTACCGGCATGCGGGAACATCCACCCGACGAGGTTGATAAGCGCGAACGGCAACAGCACGATCCACAGCGCCCGGAACACCGAACTCGACGTGATGCCACCCCACGAGTAGCCCTCCAGGTTCCGCTTCGGGCCCTCAAGAGAAATCCACGCCGG
>RCMY010003617.1_pt1 | contig 13612 bp, 14 predicted proteins | sample 2041341 | NCBI WGS metagenome assembly RCMY01 (sample SAMN09708234, study PRJNA481090) | Marine sediment metagenome, whole genome shotgun sequencing project. | reverse complement strand
ATGGCGTCAGGCGGAAACAGGCTGGGCGTGCCACCGCCAAAAAACACGCTGTGGACGACGCGCCCCCATACCAGTGGCAGATCCTGGTCGAGGTCGGCGATCAGCGCATCGACGTAGGCGGCAAAAGGGAGTGCGGCCGTGCCGTCAGGCGATTTGTACTCGTGCGAGTTAAAGTCGCAATACGGGCATTTGCGCACGCACCAGGGCAGGTGCACGTACAGCGACAGGGGTGGCGGGGTCAGCATGGTGCGTCCATTGTAGGAGCGGCTTAAGCTGCGAGTGCTTGATCCTGCTTTTCTGCCTTTTGTAGGAGTGACGCAAGTCGCGTTCAGGAGCTACGGATTCCGTTATCGCGACTTACGTCGCTCCTACAAATAGCGAAAGCCAAGAGCTCGCGGCTGAGGCCGCTCCTACAAGAGCATGTCCAAGCGCTTCTGCAGGATGGCCAAGGCCTGTCCACGATGGCTGATCCGGCTTTTCAATCCCGGATCCAGCTCGGCCGCGCTGCAGCCATGCACCGGATCAAGAAAGACAGGGTCGTAACCGAATCCACCTTCGCCTTGCGGCACATGCAGGATCCGTCCTTCCCAGCTGCCTTCGGCAACCAGCGGTTGTGGGTCTTCGGCGTGGCGCAGCACCACCAGTGCGCAATGGAAACGCGCCGTGCGTGCCTCATCGGGCATGTCGGACAGCTCACCCAGCAACTTGTCGATATTACGCGTGGCATCGCCATGGACACCGCCGTAGCGGGCCGAATGCAAGCCCGGCGCGCCATTGAGCGCATCCACGCACAGGCCCGAGTCGTCGGCCAGTGCCGGCAGGCCGGTGATGCGAGTGGCATGACGCGCTTTGAACAGAGCGTTCTCGATGAAGGTCAGGCCGGTCTCATCGACGTCTTCAACGCCCAGCACGCCCTGGGCGATGCATTCGATGTCGTGGCCGCCGAACGCGCGTTCAAATTCGGCCAATTTGCCGCGGTTGCCGCTGGCGATGACCAGCTTCATGCGCAGTACCTCATGCGGAAAGCTCCAGCAGATCCCAGCGATTGCCGTACAGGTCCTCGAAAACCACCACTTGGCCGTAGGCCTCGTTACGCGGTGTCTCGAGAAAACGCACACCCTTGGCGGTCATCCGTGCGAAGTCGCGTGCGAAATCATCGGTGTGCAGGAAAAACCCGACTCGCCCGCCGGTCTGGTCGCCGATGCGGCTGCGTTGAGCCTCGTTGGCTGTTTGTGCAAGCAGCAGGGCTGTGCCACTGGATGGGTGCGACGATCCACGTGGCGCGACTCGGACCCAGCGCTTGCCGTTTTCGCGTGGTGCGTCTTCCAGCAACTCGAATCCGAGCTTGTCCGTGTACCAGGCGATCGCGTCGTCGTAGTCGGCAACGACCAGGGTGATGCTGCCGATGTACGGTGTCATGCCCGCAGTCTCATGCGCATGCACATATAGCCGGGTTCACTGGATCGGGGTTCAGCGTGCGAGCGCATCGTGTTGCTTGGTGATCAGTTCGCTGATGCCGGCTTCGGCCAACGCGGTCATCGCTTCGAGTTCCTCGCGCCGGAATGCATGTCCTTCCGCGGTACCCTGGAGTTCGATGAAGCCACCGCCGTCGTTCATCACTACGTTCATGTCGGTGTCGCAGTCGCTGTCTTCCGCGTAATCCAGGTCGAGCACCGGCACGCCGCGATAGATGCCGACCGATACCGCTGCGATCGCGCCATGGATCGGGTCACGGGTCAGTGCATTGCGCGATTGCAGCCAGCGCACCGCATCGACAAGGGCGACGTAGGCGCCGGTGATCGCGGCGGTGCGGGTGCCGCCGTCGGCCTGCAACACGTCGCAATCCAGGGTGATGGTGCGCTCGCCCAGCGCGCCGCGATCGACGCATGCGCGCAGGCTGCGGCCGATCAGGCGCTGGATTTCCAGCGTGCGGCCGCCTTGCTTGCCACGCGATGCTTCGCGGTCGCTACGGGTATGGGTGGCGCGCGGCAGCATGCCGTATTCGGCGGTGATCCAGCCTTCGCCCTTGCCGCGCAGGAAGCCAGGCACGCGATTCTCGACACTAGCGGTACATAGCACGCGGGTATCGCCAAACGCGACCAGTACCGAACCCTCGGCGTGGCGGGTGAAGCCGCGGGTGATCGACACCTTACGTAATTGGTCGGCGGCGCGGCCGCTGGGACGGGAGACGGTGGTCATGGGCGATCCGCGTGCAGTGGGCAGGGGAGTCTAGCAAGGTGGGATAGTGAGTGATCTGAAAAAATCCGAACGATCGGCAGCCAGGCGACTCATCTTTCCACCTAGTCATCCTGGGCGCAGCGAAGGATCTGCTTGTTCCCCGGGCGACGACACAGCAGATCCTTCGCTGCGCCCAGGATGACAGGGACGGGGTGCGGGGCGCCCTGCTGCTGTTCTGGCTTCGCCATGCACGGTGGCATAATGCGCACCCGTACGACAAAGGCCCGACGCATGATCCGCAGCATGACCGCCTTCGCCTCGGGCGAGCGCAACCTCGACGGCGGCACGCTTGCCTGCGAGCTGCGTGCAGTCAACCACCGGTTCCTCGAAACCGGCATGCGCCTGCCCGACGAATTGCGCGTGTTGGAACCGATGCTGCGCGAGCAGATTGCTGGCCGTGTGTCGCGCGGCAAGTTGGACCTCAACTTGCGCCTGCGCACGGCGGAGGGCGGTGACGTGCTGCAGCTGGACCAGAAGCGCGTAGGCCAGCTGGCCGAACTGGCGCAGGACCTGGAATCGCGGTTTCCGAAGTTCCAGGTCGAGTTCACGCAACTGCTGCAGTTGCCGGGCGTGATGCGCGCACGGTCGGTCGATCCCGAAACACTGCAGGCAGCAGCGCTGTCGTTACTGGACGAGGTGCTGGACGCCTTCATCCAGGCGCGTGAGCGTGAAGGTGGCAAGCTGGCGACGGGTATCTCCGAGCGCGTCGATGCCATCGCCGGGATTGCTGGCCAGGTGCGCGAACTGGTCCCGCTGATCCGTGCCGGCCAGCGCACCCGGCTGGAAACGCGCCTGTCAGAATTGACGCAGCCGCTCGACCCCGGCCGTCTGGAGCAGGAGCTGGTGCTGTCGCTGCAGAAACTTGATGTCGATGAGGAACTTGATCGGCTCGACAGCCACGTCGTCGAGATCCGGCGCATCCTCAAGCAGAAGGAGCCGGTCGGGCGCCGTTTGGACTTCCTGATGCAGGAGTTCAACCGCGAAGCCAACACATTGGGCTCCAAATCGGTCGACAGCCGCACCTCGTCCGCAGCGGTCGAACTGAAGGTCCTGATCGACCAGGTTCGCGAGCAGGTGCAGAACATCGAATGAACGCGCCGGGCCCGGGCTATTACGTGGTGTTGTACCGGTGGCGGATCAAGCCCGGCCACGAGAAGGCGTTTGCTGCCGCTTGGGCGGAAGTCACCGAACGTTTGCTCGACGCAGGCTCGCTCGGTTCGCGCCTGCATCGTGGCGATGACGGATGCTGGTACGGTTATGCGCAGTGGCCATCTGCTGAAGTGCGCGCGGCGGCCTTCGCTAAAAACCTTGCGCCGGGTGCAAGCGCAGCGATGCAGGCGGCGATCGCCGAAACCCTGCCGTCGGTCGAATTGACGCCGGTTGCTGATTACCTGCAATGATGACCTGCAATGAGCACCTGTAACCAACGACCATCATGGTCATGGTCATGACCATGCCATCCGGGGAGCCATGATGCGCGGGACGCTTTACATCGTCGCGGCACCGTCGGGGGCTGGCAAATCCAGCATCGTCAACGCTTGCCTGGCGCGAGACAGCAATATCTGCCTGTCGATCTCGTTCACCTCGCGCGGGCCGCGCCCGGGCGAGCGGCCTGCCGAGCATTACCACTTTGTCAGCGATGCGGACTTCCAACGCATGATCGATGCGGGTGATTTCTTCGAGCACGCCCGCGTGCACGGTGACTGGAAGGGCACGGCAAGGCAGTCGGTCGAGCCGCAGTTGGCGGCCGGGCGCGACGTGCTGCTGGAAATCGACTGGCAGGGCGCACGCCAAGTGCGCGAGCAGGTTCCCGATGCGGTCGGCGTGTTCATCCTGCCGCCGTCGCGACAGGCGCTGGAGCAGCGCATGCGTCACCGCGGCCAGGACAGCGAAGAGACCATCGCGCGCCGGCTGGCCGCCGCACGCGAGGAGATGACGCATTACGACGAGTTCGATTACCTGATCGTCAACGAGGTCTTCGAGGCCGCGGTCGAGGAAATGTGCGCGATCTTCAACGCCAGCAGGTTGCGACGCGAAGCACAGGCCCAGCGGCATGCCGATCTGATTGCAATGTTGCTGGCTGACGATTGACCCGGCCATCAGGTAACGCTGTCGTGCTCAGCGCGACGATCACTTCCCCTCGCCCCGCTTGCGGGGGTGAGGGCGTGTTGCTTGCGGACCATTGGTCCGCACACGACCGAACGCCCTTGTGCCCTGCGCAGGGGCTGGGGCGCGGAGCGCGGGACAGCTTCGCGTAGCGAAGCAGGGTGAGGGGTGTCGCTGATGCGATATTCCTGCGAAGAGCACCCCTCATCCGCCCTTCGGGCACCTTCTCCCGGCTACGCAGGGAGAAGGAACAGCAGACGTGCCGCGAAAATCCTCCCTCATCCCAGCAGATGGGGAGTAGGGAAGAGCGGAGTAGGGAAGAGCATGGTGCGGCGCGACGATCGCCAAATCCCGGCCCCGGTGCCACCCTATGTGACTGATTCATAAGGAACCCGCTTGCGCACAGCCGCATGCTCCCGCTACAATCCGCGCCCCTCCGCTTGCATTGGGACGGCCCCGCGGCCGTCGAGACGCCTATGGCCCGCATTACCGTTGAAGATTGCCTGGAAGTGGTCGATAACCGCTTCGAACTCGTGATGATGGCCGCCAAGCGCGCGCGCCAGCTGGCCAATGGCGTCGACCCCCAAATCGAGAACGACGAGTCCAACGACAAGCCCACGGTGCTGGCCCTGCGCGAGATCGCTGCGCGCAAGATCGACCAGGCCTACATTGATGCGGTCGACAAGGCCGAGGGCGAGCGCAAGCAGCGCGAAGCCATGGAATGGGCTGCCGCCGAAGTGGTCGCTGACGAAGACTTGGCCAAAGGCGACGAGTGACGGCAAGGCGCCAACGCGCCCGGGTTGCCAGTCGCACGCTTATAGATTGACCCTGGAACCTCGCTTCGGCGGGGTTCCGTCGTTCCGGGCATCCGCGCCGGGACGCCCCCGTTGCATTGCCATCATCGCGCGCCCGCGCGTACGCTGGGCCGTATGTGCCCGCTGCAGCCCGCCAATACGCCGCCAACTCCGCCCCCGACTCCGTCCGCAGACGACGTCGTGCCGGAGTACATGCAGGCGCTGGAGGAGGCCGCCCATTACCTGACCCAGGACGAACGACAGCTGCTGCGCCGGGCCTGGGCGGTCGGCGCTGCCGCGCATGCCGGCCAGTCGCGCAGGTCAGGCGAGCCCTACATTACCCACCCGGTGGCGGTAGCGACCGGCCTGGCCGAGCAGCATGTCGATGTCGAGACCCTGATCGCGGCAATCCTGCACGACACCCTGGAAGACACCCCGCTGGCGCGCGACACCATCGCCGCGGAGTTCGGTGAGACCGTGGCCGAACTGGTCGACGGTGTCACCAAGCTGGACAAGTTGCACTTCGCCGACCGCCAGGAAGCTGCTGCCGAGAGCTTTCGAAAAATGCTGCTGGCGATGGCGCGCGACCTGCGCGTGATCATGATCAAACTCGCCGACCGCCTGCACAACATGCGCACGCTTGGCGCCAAGACCCCCGAAGCCCGTGCCCGCATCGCCCGCGAGACGCTGGAGATCTACGCCCCGATCGCCCAGCGCCTGGGCATGAACGTGGTCAAGTCCGAGCTGCAGGACCTGGGCTTCCGCGCCCTGTATCCCTGGCGCCATGACGTGCTGGAAAAACGCATCCGCACCCAGCCGCTGGTACGCCGCGAGGCGCTGGCCAAGATCGAGGCACAACTGGCGCAGCGGTTGGCCAACGAGGGCTTGGACAACCACCTGGTCGGACGGGTGAAGTCGCCGTGGAGCATCTATTCCAAGATGCGCGCCGAGGGCAAGAGTTTCGACCAGTTGATGGACGTGTTCGGGTTCCGTGTCGTGGTCGAGTCGGTGGCGGATTGTTACCACGCGCTGGGCGTCGTGCATTCGGTGTACAAGCCGGTAGACGGGCGCTTCCGGGATTTCATCGCGATCCCCAAGGCCAACGGGTACCAGTCGCTGCACACGGTGTTGTTTGGTCCGTACGGCTCACCGATCGAAGTACAGATCCGCACCACCGAGATGGACCTGATCGCCGAGCGCGGGATCGCCGCGCACTGGATGTACAAGCATGGCGGCGCCAACAATAGCGCGCACAGTCGCGCGCACTCGTGGATTTCCAACCTGCTGGAAAGCCAGCGTGCAACCGGCTCGTCACTGGAATTCTTGGAAAACGTCAAGGTCGACCTGTTTCCGGACGAGGTCTACCTGTTCACGCCCAAGGGCGACATCCTGTCGTTGCCGCGCAATGCCACCGCGCTCGACTTTGCCTACGCGGTCCATACCGATGTCGGCAACCACACCGTGGCCGCGCGCGTGGACAAGAAGCTGGTGCCGTTGCGCACCAAGTTGAGCAGCGGACAGAAGGTCGAGGTAATCACCGCCCAATCGGCGCTGCCCAAGCCGCAATGGCTGGAGTTCGTGGTCACCGGCAAGGCGCGCACCGCGATCCGGCACCAGCTCAAGAACCTGGACCACGAGGATGCCGTGGAGCTCGGGCATCGCATGCTTGACCGTGCGCTGGAGACGCTGGAAACCTCGCTTGACCGGTTGCCCCCCGAGCGCCTGGACGGTTACCTGGCCGAATTGCGATACCCACGCCTGGAGGCGTTGCTGGCCGACATCGCGCTGGGTAACCGGATGCCGACGCACGTGGCGCAGGCATTGGCACAGCAACAGCGCACCGCCCCCGACCTGCTGGACACGTTGCCGTCGCCACCCGTGGGGAACCGCATCCTGATCACTGGGCGCGAGGGCGGCGTGGTCACGTTTTCCAACTGCTGCATGCCGATTCCCGGCGACGACATCATGGGTTACCACACCACCGGGCGCGGCATCGTGGTGCATCGTCTCGACTGCCCAAATGTCGCCGAATACCGCAAGTCGCCCGAGCGCTGGGTGCCGATCGGCTGGGATCGCGATGTTTCCGGCGATTTCCAGACCGCGTTGCTGATCGAGGTCGAAAACCGCCCGGGTGTACTGGCGCAGGTCGCCGCTGCGATCGCCCAGGCCGAGTCCAATATCGACGCCGTGGAATACCTGGAGCGTGACAGCAATGTCGCCACCATCCGCTTTGCGATCGAAGTGCGCGGCCGCAAGCACATGGCCGAAGTGATCCGCCGCGTGCGGCGGCTGGGCGTGGTGCATGGGGTGCAGCGGATGTAGGTTGCTGATGTAGGAGCGACGTAAGTCGCGATCAGGACATCCCGGAAACCTATCGCGACTTACGTCGCTCCTACAACAGCCTGGTGGCAAGACTGTGGAAGCAAGGGTTGCCGTTCACGGCTGCCTACTCGCTGGCTTAAACTGCACGTGTCCACTTCACGGGTACAACCATGTCACGCCAATCGATCCACACCGACAACGCCCCCGCCGCCATCGGCCCCTATTCGCAGGCGGTACGTGCCGGCGACACCGTCTACTGCTCCGGACAGACACCGTTGGACCCGGCGACCGGCAAGCTGGTCGATGGCGACATCACGGCACAGGCGCGCCGCGCTTTCGACAACCTCAAGGCGGTCTGCATGGAAGCCGGCGGTTCGTTCGACGACGTCGTGCGCATGGGCCTGTACCTGACCGACCTGGGCCAGTTCGCAGCGGTCAATGCTGTGATGGCCGAATACTTCTCGCAGCCGTATCCGGCGCGCTCGACCATCGAGGTCTCCGCGCTGCCGGTGGGCGCGCTGTTCGAGGTCGATGCGATCATGGTGCTCGGCTAGGCCGAAGCGTTGGGGCGCGTTGCAAAACGGAGTCACCAGGCGGCCACGCCGGCACTGACGCCAGCGGGTGCAACGCTGTTGTCTTCGCTGCCCGGCATTGGCCCCAAGGTCGCGGAAAAACTCGCGGCACGCGGGCTGCTCACGCTGCAGGACCTGTGGCTGCAATTGCCGCGGCAGTATGAGGATCGAACCCGCATCAGCCCGATTCGCGGATTGCAGCCCGGCGTCGCGGTGCAGGTCGAAGGTACGGTGGAGGCGGTCGAACGCGGTTTCCGTTATCGGCCGATGTTGCGGGTGGCGATTGGCGACGACTCGCAGGCCACCCTGGTCCTGCGTTTCTTCCACTTCCGCGCCGCGCAGGTGGCGCAGTTCGAACCCGGCGCGCGGGTACGGTGCTTCGGAACGCCGCGTGCCGGCCAGCATGGGCTGGAAATCGTGCATCCGAGTTACCGCGTGCTGGCGCACGACACGGAACTGGGCGAGCAGCTCGATCCGGTCTATCCGGCGGTCGAAGGCATCGGCCCGGCCAGCCTGCGACGCTGGATCGGGTTGGCGCTGGATCAGTTGCCCGACGAGAAAGCGCTGGAATTGTTGCCCGGTAAATTGATGGTCGGCCTTGGCCTGCCGTCATTGCGCAGTGCCCTGGTCACCGTGCACCGCCCGCCGCGCGATGCCGATGTCGGCGCATTGCTTGCCGGCACCCATCCGGCGCAGAGGCGGTTGGCGTTCGAGGAACTGCTCGCGCACCATCTCAGCCTGCGTCGTCAGCGCATCGCCCTGCAGCGTCATGCCGCACCGGCCCTGGCCGGGCCCGGTGTATTGGCGAGCCGCCTGCGCAAATCGCTGCCGTTTGCATTGACCGGGGCGCAGCAACGCGTCTTCGAACAGATCCAACGCGACCTCTCGCAGCCGCATCCGATGTTGCGCCTGGTGCAAGGCGATGTCGGCAGCGGCAAGACCGTGGTCGCCGCGCTGGCGGCGATGCTGGCGGTCGAGCAGGGCAGCCAGGCCGCGCTGATGGCGCCGACGGAATTGCTCGCCGAGCAGCACCTGGCCAATCTGCGCGCATGGCTGGAGCCACTGGGCGTGCGCGTCGCGTGGCTGGCTGGCAAGGTCACCGGCAAGGCGCGCGTCGCCGCATTGGACGAAGTTGCCTCTGGCGTGGCGCAGGTCGTGGTCGGCACCCATGCACTGATGCAGGAAGGCGTCGCCTTCCACGACCTGGCACTGGCAATCGTCGACGAACAACATCGATTCGGCGTACACCAGCGCCTGGCGTTGCGCGACAAGGGCGCCAGCGACGGGGCCGGTGGCAGCCGCGTGCCGCACCAGCTGGTGATGACCGCGACCCCGATCCCACGCACGCTGGCGATGGCGGCGTATGCCGATCTGGATGTCTCGGCGATCGACGAACTGCCGCCCGGGCGCACGCCGGTACAAACCGTGGCGCTCAGCGCCGAACGCCGTCCTGAGCTGGTCGAGCGTATCCGCGCCGCCTGCGCCGAGGGCCGACAGGCGTACTGGGTCTGCACGCTGATCGACGACTCCGACGAGGTTGTCGCGCAAGCAGCGCAGACCACGTTCGAGGCGTTGTCGGCCGCGTTGCCGGATTTGCGCATCGGGTTGGTGCACGGGCGTATGAAGGCGTCGCAGAAGCAGTCAACGATGCGCGCTTTCAAGGAAGCCGCGCTCGACCTGCTGGTGGCGACCACGGTCATCGAGGTAGGCGTCGACGTGCCCAATGCCTCGTTGATGATCGTCGAGAACGCCGAGCGCCTGGGGCTGGCGCAGTTGCACCAGTTGCGCGGGCGGGTGGGCCGCGGCAATGCGGCGTCGAGTTGCGTGCTGCTGTACCAGTCGCCGTTGTCGGCATTGGCGCGGCAACGCCTGGAAACGATGCGTGAGACCAACGACGGGTTCGTCATCGCTGAAAAGGACCTGGAACTGCGCGGCCCCGGGGAATTGCTGGGGACCCGCCAGACCGGGTTGGCAGCCTTCAGGGTGGCCGACCTGATCCGTGATGCCGACATGCTGCCGCAGGTGCATGATTTTGCCGAGAAGCTGCTGGCGACCGATCCGGGCGTCGCCGACCGCCTGGTGGATCGGTGGATTGGCGGCGCGGCGAGATACGCTAGCGCATAAGACATCCGGCGGAGGATCGTATGAAGCAAATCCTGCTGATCGCACTACTGGCATTCGCAGCGTGGACTGGCTACCAGTACTTCAATGCACCTGCGGAAACCTCGGGGCCCGCGTCGACCGAAAGGATGGCGCCAGCCGCCGTGGCGCCAGCTTTCGTGGCCCCAGCGACGCTGGCACCCGACACCCCGGAGGAGCGCTACGAATGCGATGGCAGGCAATATTGTTCGCAGATGACGTCGCGGGCCGAGGCCGAGTATTTCGTACAGCATTGCCCCGATACCCGGATGGATGGAGACGCAGATGGTGAGCCCTGCGAGAATGACAGCCGCTTCTGACCCGATGCGCCAATGACTGACAAGACCCCCCTGCTGATCGATACCGACCCGGGCGTGGACGATGCGCTGGCCCTGCTGATGGCGTTCGCCGACGATCGTCACGACGTCGTCGGCCTGAGCATCGCAGCGGGCAATGTTGGTCTTGTGCATACCGTGCGCAATGCATTGAAGCTGTGCGAAGTGGCTGGCCGCGAAGATATCCCGGTTTTTGCCGGTTGCGCAGCGCCGCTGCTGCACCCGACGTTGGATGCAGCCTTCGTCCACGGGCAGGATGGTTTCGGTGATACCGGCTATGCGCCCGCCACGCGTGCGGCCGAAGCCGAACACGCTGCGAATGCAATCGTTCGCCTGTCGCACGAGCATGCCGGCAAGCTGCTGCTGGTAGCGCTGGGCCCGCTGACCAACCTCGCACTGGCGTTGAAGCTGGACCCCACATTGCCGGAGCGCATCGACCGGTGCGTGGTGATGGGCGGTGCGGTCACTGGCCATGGCAACATGACGCCGGCGGCCGAATTCAACATCGCCTTCGATCCCGAGGCCGCGCATGTCGTGTTCTCGGCTTTCGGCCAGGGCCGTGGCGGCCCGAAGATCGAGCTGGCCGACTGGGAAGCCAACCTGCGACACGGATTCGCCCATGACGCGTTCGAGGCTTGGCTGCAGGCGGGTGCTGCGGTGCCTGGTAGTGGCGTGGCACGGTTCTACGACACCATCTCGCGCCACACCCGCGACTGGGCCCGCAAAGGTCGCGGCGAAGACTGGCATTCGGCCGACGCGCTGGCGATGGCGCTGGCCCTGCAGCCCGATGGGGCGCTGGAGACGATCGATCGCCCGCTGTCGATCGAGCTGGCCGGGACCCTGACCCGGGGTGCCAGCGTAGTCGACTGGGGGCGGCAGTCGGGGCGGCCGGATAATGCGACCCTGCTGGCCCGCTACGACCAGGCGCGCTACGAGGCCCTGATCAAGGCGGCCTTGGGTGCCTGAGCCGCTGGCCCGGCTGGACTGGGCCGCACTTGCGCGGACCCGTGGCAGCCCGCTAAAATGCCCGGCTTACCTCCGCATAGACCGGTGCTCGCCATGAAGGCCGACATCCACCCCGAATACCGCGAAGTCGTGTTCCAGGACCTGACTTCCGATTTCAAGTTCCTCACCCGCTCGACAGTCTCCAGCAAGGAGACGGTGAAGTGGGAGGACGGCAACGAGTATCCCTTGGTCAAGGTCGAGGTTTCCTCGGCGTCGCACCCGTTCTACACGGGGCAGAACAAGCTGATGGATACCAGCGGCCGCGTCGACAAGTTCCGCAAGCGTTACAAGTAAGTAAGTATGTAACGGCCGGCCAGCTAACGACTGGCAGGCACGGCCGGCACCCCCGGTCCGCGAGCGTCTTGTCCCGACACGACATGCCAAACGGCTGCCAGCAGGCAGCCGTTTGCGTGTCTGCATCCCGGCGCCTGCCGGCATTCGTGGTCCAGCCATGCTGGGTCAGCCGTCGCTCGCACTGTTTTGAGCCGACGCTCGAACTGGCTATGCGATAATGACCCGCTGCCGCGACGCTCGTCGTGGTCACGGTCATCGACCAACGTCCTTGATCGGCATTGCTTTCGATCAGTGTTTCGCTTTTGATCAGTGCCTGGCTGTCTAATAATGCTCGATCAGCTGTTCTTTGGTCAGCTGTTCTTTGATCAGTTCCGCGATCGGGTTTCCCGATCAATCCCCCTCCGCGCCCGGCGCTGAAGTCGCGGGTGCGCATGACTCCAGGAGTGTGCGCGTGTCTGACGCCAATAAAACCCGCATCGACCAGGTCAGCCTGACCGTAGCCGGCAACACCATCGAGCTACCGGTCGAGCATGGCACCGTGGGTGCCCCCTGCATCGATATCGCCAAGCTGCCCAAGCAGACCGGCTGCTACACCTACGATCCGGGCTTCACCGCCACCGCCAGCTGCAAGTCGGCGATCACCTACATCGATGGCGATGCCGGCGTACTGCTGTATCGCGGTTATCCCATCGAGCAACTGGCCGGCAAGTCGAGCTTCCTCGAGGTCGCCTACCTGCTGATGCACGGCGAGCTGCCGACGTCCGGCGAGTTCGCCAAGTTCGACAACGAAGTCGCGCATCACACGATGATGCACGAGTCGCTGAAGAACTTCCTGCGCGGCTTCCGTTACGACGCACATCCGATGGCGATGCTGTGCAGCTCGGTGGCGTCGTTGTCGGCGTTCTACCATGACACCCTGGACCTGGACGATCCCGAGCAGCGCCGCCTCGCCGCGATCCGCCTGATCGCCAAGATGCCGACGTTGGCAGCGGCCGCCTACCGCTATTCGATCGGCTGGCCGATCCGCTATCCGCGCAACAACCTGGAATACGTCGACCGTTTCCTGCACCTGATGTTCGAGGTGCCCAGCGAGCCGCTGGAGATCAATCCCGTGGTTGCCAAGGCGCTGGACCTGTTGTTCATCCTGCATGCCGACCACGAGCAAAACGCATCGACCTCGACCGTGCGCCTGGTGGGTTCCACCGGCGCCAATCCATACGCTTCTGTCGCGGCCGGCATCGCCGCGTTGTGGGGCCCTGCACACGGCGGCGCCAACGAGGCCGTGCTGGAAATGCTGGAAGATATCGGCGACGCCAAGAACGTCGACAGCGCCGTTGCCCGCGCCAAGGACAAGTCGTCCGGTTTCCGCCTCATGGGCTTCGGCCACCGCGTCTACAAGAACTTCGACCCGCGCGCCAAGATCATTCGCGAGATGACCCACGAGGTGCTGGCCGAGTTGGGTGTCGACGATCCGTTGCTGGAGGTTGCGCTGAAACTGGAGGAAGCCGCGCTCAAGGACGACTACTTCGTCGAGCGCAAGCTCTATCCCAACGTCGATTTCTACAGTGGCATCATCTACAAGGCGCTGAAGATCCCGACCGAGATGTTCACGGTGATGTTTGCCATCGCCCGGACTGCCGGCTGGGTCGCGCACTGGCTGGAGCAGCAGGAAGATCCCGCGGCCCGCATCGGTCGTCCACGCCAGGTCTATACCGGCCCGGCGTCGCGCGACTATGTAGCCATGGACAAGCGCTGACAGGACGATCCAGGCCATGTCGGCCTGACTCGCGCAGCGTGGCCCTCGTGG
>RCMY010003616.1_pt1 | contig 13615 bp, 10 predicted proteins | sample 2041341 | NCBI WGS metagenome assembly RCMY01 (sample SAMN09708234, study PRJNA481090) | Marine sediment metagenome, whole genome shotgun sequencing project. | reverse complement strand
CGGCTCGCTGACCATCAGGTGATCCGACACAAGCTGGTCGAGATGGATCGGCGCATCAACGCCTGCCAGGCATGGATCGAGTTGCTGGCATGGCGCCTCAATCAGGGAGATGACCCCGTCGTCGAGATCTCCGAGGCGAAGGTCGACGCCACCATGACCTTCGAGTTCTGCGCCCGCGAAGCCGCTCAGATCCTCGGCGGCGCCAGCTACCTTCGTGGCGACACAGTCGAGCGGTTGTACCGCGAGGTCAGAGTCCAGGCCATCGGTGGCGGCTCGGAAGAGATCATGCGCGACCTCGCCAGTCGCCAACTGGGTATCTGAGCGCAGCAGGAGCGCTCTGCTCTACGGCAGAAGCTCGGCTTGGGCAGACATCGCCAGAGGCTGACCCTCGCTGTCTCTGGCGGTGACGATCCAGGTGAGTGGCTCGAACACCCAGGCGCCGACGGCGTCAGGATTCTCGACACCGCCGAGGTGGATGCCGGTCGCTTCGCCGCTCCAGGCCCAATATGGCGTACCTTCGGCATCGAGCACGATGAGGTCGTAGGTCGTCGCGCCGTCAACGCTGTCCCAGGCAAGCATGGGGCGAGGCCCTGGTTCGGTCGGTTCCGTCGCGAGGATTGCGAACACCTGCGGCTCAGCCTCGACCTCGGTTTCGGTCTCGCTGTCCGGCTCAGCGGCCGTGGCTGTCGACGAGTCGTTCTCTACCACCTCCGCCGACGATGTGGCAGACGTCGAGTCGTCACCGCTCGAACAGGAGGCGGCGGCCAACGCGAAGACGGCAAGCGCCGTGATCTTCGCAAGGCAACGAGCCCCTTGCGTGTTCATCGCGTGTCGGTTTGTCATTCGTCGACTCCTTCGCAGAACAAATCGCCTCGTTCTTCACAGATGTTTCGAGCCAGTTCCGCTGCTGCTTCGTCCTCACCGAGTTGTCGAGCGATGGGAAGCCAGAATCTCCACACGGCCGGATCTTCCGAACTGATCGCCGCAGCCAGTCGATTGAGTAATCCAAACTCCCAGGTCAGACGGGTGTCTGGATGTGTCTCGAACAGACCAGAGCGCAGAACGATGCGGTAGAACTCGACGAATTCGGCGTCTTCGAGATCGCTTGCGGCGTATCCGGTCTCGACCAAGACGGTGTTGAGAAGAAGCGTGGCGGCGGTGCCGAAGACCCTTGCCGTTTCGTCATTGCAGCCCTCGTCTCGAGCGGTCGCCTCCGACCCGCTCTCGGCTTGCTGGATGAACGCTCGCAGCGAAGCGGCGTCGATGACACCATTGCGGGCCTGCTCGATCAGGTCGAGACCTGCGTCGCGCATGTCGGCATCGGTTTCACCGGCCTCGGCTCCCAGTCGCTGGGCAATGAACTGGCCCTCGAGGCTCTGGTCATTGAACGGGATGACCCAGTCGCCCGTCAGCGCACTACAACCGCGCCCGGTTGGCGTGAAGGTGCCACCACCGCTCTCGGGGAGCTCATCGGCGGTGACCGTGATGGTGATACCGAGGGTTGCGTCGGTGACCGTGATGGTGGAGAACTCGAGCACTTGCTGAGCGCCGCTGCCGATCACGGTGCCGACGGCGACCCCGTTCGAGGTTGCGTTCGACCCAACGACCACGGTGGTGAGCGTGAGGTTCCACTCGCCAGTGGCCTCACCACCGGTCACGTTGATGATCGAAGACCCATGACCGCTGTAGTCGAACTCGACGCCGCCGAGAGTTGCTCGTTGCTCGAGGAAGAAGACCACTCGCCACAATCCGTCGCCCAGCACAGGGCTGCCCGCTTGGCCCCCGGCTGGCGCTGCCACAGAGGCAATCATCACGGCCACAGCGAGCACAATGCCGAGCCCGCTTCTTCGGCTGAGGTTTCTCATCTCAACAGACTGCCATAGGCGGGGTCAGGCGTAGATGTCGAACATCTCCTGGAACGCCTTGGCCTGACCGCCGCTGGTCGAGGACGGAACCAGAATCGGCGTGGTGACCCCAGCGTCGAACCACTCTTCGACTCCGTCGCGCACTCGAGACGCCGAGCCGGACAGCGTGCAATTGTCGATCCAAGTGTCGCTCATGGCGGCCATGATCGCGTCCTTGTCGCGCCCCGCATCCTCGACGGCGTTCATCTCTTCCTCGAAGCCTGCGTCCTTCCAGTAGTTGCGGTAGTTGGGGAGTGAGACATAGCCGATGAGGGTCTTTCGGTTGCGGGCCCGTGCGGCGTCGAGGTCGTCGTCGATCACGGTGGGGATCATGTTGCCGACGAAGAAGCCAGCTGCCTTGCGCTCATCGGGGATCAACGAAAGGGAGTGCGCCATGCGAGAGCGGGCCGCGTTGGCCCACACAGCACCGTCGGCGATGTCGACCGAGAGGCCAACCATCTTGTCTCGGAGCGTCGCCAGCGTGATGGGGGGAAGGCCGCCTTGTTGCTCGCCAGCGGCCTTCATCTCATCGACGTACGCCCGCATGTCAGAGAGCGGTTTGCCAGTCTTGGCTCCGAGCCGCTCGACGACGGGGCCGTGCGTCACACCGAGGCCGAGATGGAATCTCCCCTCGGCGATCTCATGGAGGTACGCAGCGGTGGTGGCCATCGCCACGGGATGCTGGAGGTAGATCGGCTGGATCGATGTGCCGAACTCGATGGTGTTGGTGGCGTGGGCTATCGACAAAGACAAGCCAAGGGCGTCACCGAAGCTCGGCATGTGGATGCCGGAGAACCCTCGTGCCTCGATGTCGACGGCAAGGTCGATCATTCGCTGGCGCCGGCCAGCGGTGGCGACGAGGGACAGGGCAGGCATTCGGTCGGTCATGGCGCCTAGTCTCACCTGCATGGGAGACATGGTCGAATTCGCAAGTAATGGCGGCACCGCACCGGGCTACTTGGCCCGCCCCGAGTCGGGCACAGGTCCTGGCCTCGTGGTGATCCAAGAGTGGTGGGGTCTCAACGAACACATCAAGGACGTGGCTGATCGTTTTGCTGCCGAGGGATTCATCGCCTTGGCGCCTGACCTCTATCACGGGAAGGTCATCGACGAACCCGACGAGGCCGGCAAGGAGATGATGGCGCTCGACCTCGCGCTGGCCGCCCGTGACCTGAGCGGCGCCGTCGATCTCCTCCGTTCAGAGTCCGGTCAAGACAAGATTGGTGTCACGGGCTTCTGCATGGGCGGAGGCCTCACGCTCACGCTGGCCTGCCAGCGTCCTGACGCTGTCGCTGTCGCGGTGCCCTGGTATGGCGTCATTCCGTGGGAGAACGCTCAGCCGGAGTGGTCAGCGGTCGAGGGCACGATCGTTGCCCATATCGCCGAGAACGATGGGTTCTTCGGGCCGGAGGCAGCGGCCGAGCTCGACTCGACTCTGCAAGGACTTGGCAAGGACGCCACGTTCCACGTGTACAAGAACGGCGAGCACGCCTTCTTCAACGACACGAGGCCCGAGGTCTACAGCGCCGAACACTCAGCGCTCGCCTGGCAACGCACCCTCGACGCCCTCGCAGTACTCAAGTAGGCAAGACCCGCTCAGCCCCCTGTGGCGCGGCGTTGCTGGTGGGTGGGCGTCCGGTTCCGCATCGTGTCAGCTGAGGCCTTGGCATCAGCGTCTGCGCTGAAAGCGATCTTCTTCGCCAGCAGCCGCTCGCGTCGATGTGTGAGCCGTTGTCGAAGCCATGTGAGCATTCGTCAAGTTTGGCACGCCGCACCGCTGCGTCATCGTCGTGATCTCTGTTTGGCTCAGAGGGGGAGGGAGCGAGTCCGGCGGAGCGAGGACTCGGCGAAGCCGCCGCAGCGCAGCGGACTCGGTGCCGCACCCGTTCCTGGGGTGGCGAGCATCCCTCGGGTGGCGAGGACTCGGCTCAGTCAGTTCTCCAGCTCAGCGAGGACTTCTGCGGTGTGTTCGCCGAGCGCAGGGACGGGGCGGCGGGGCTGGAAGACTTCGCCGTTGAAGCGTGCTGGTGTCGCCACGGTGCGGATCGGTCCGTTTGGTAGGTCGCCAGTGAACGAGTTGTCTTCGGTCTCGACGAACGTGCCGAGTGCCTGGGCCTGCGGATCCTCGACGACCTCTGCCATGGTCTGGCACGGAGCCCACCAGACGTCCTCAGCGTCGAACCGCTCGGCCCAGTGAGCGAGCGGTTGCCCACCGAAAGCATCATCCAGGATCTCGATGAGGGCCTCACGATGCTCTCGCATGGCGCCGCCGGAGGAAAAGCGCTCGTCCTTGGGCAGGTCGGGCTGCCCGATTGCTCGGCACACGCCAGGGAAGTGGCGCATCATCTCGAGCCCGATGAGATAGAACCACCGCCCATCGCCAGCCCGGTAACTGTTGACCAGTGGCTGGTCGTAGCTCTCGCGTGGCTTCATTCGGCTGAGCCGCCCGAATGTGGCCTGCGTGCTGAGATCCCAACTCACGCTGTACATGCCGGTCTGGAAGAGCGAGGTCTCGACGACCATTCCCCTCCCAGACCGCTCTCGTTGGAACAGCCCAGCCATGATCGCTGAGACGGTGGTGATGCCGGTCATGTGGTCGCCGATCGCACCCTTCAGATTGACAGGAGGCATCGCTTCTGGGGCGTTTGTCCTCGCCAGGCCGGTGCGAGCCACGAATGCACCGATGTCGTAGCCGGGCACGTCGCGAGCTGGACCAACCGGCCCGTAGCCGGTGAGCGAAGCCACGATCAATCGAGGGTGTCGTTTCCCGACGTCGGCGGGGGCGAGATCCAACCGTTCGAGTGCGTCGGCCCGAATATTGGTGACGAAGACATCAGCTGAGCTGAGGAGCGATTCGAATGTGGCACGGTCATCGTCGGAACGAAGGTCGAGCACCATCGAGCGCTTGCCTCTGTTGTCCTGAGCGAAGCTGGGATTCGGGATCTGCTTGTCGATCCCGACTGCAGCGAACATCGAACGTTGAGGGTCGCCCGCCGGAGCCTCGACCTTGATGACATCGGCTCCCCAATCGGCCAAGGTGCCGGCAGCTGCTGGTGCTGCGACCCATTGCGCCAGTTCGATGACACGAATGCCATCGAGCGGGCGGGAGCCCGAAGCTTCGCTGTCGGAGGGAGAGTCGGCGTGATCGGTCGGGTTGTTCACAGGCTGAAGCTAGTCAGGCCCGGCCGCCAGCCACCAGTTACGGCCAGCACCTGTTACGACAGGGTGGTGAGCAGGCGGCTGTTGTCAGGGGGGAGACCATCGTCGGCCACGGCCATGACCGAGATCGACGAGAAGTCGACTCTGCCACCGATGTTGGTGAAGAACGCGATGTCGGCAGCGTCGGCGCCGGTGGCAATGCGGACCATCGCCGTTCTCGGAGCGAGCCCGGTGGCATCGATGATGTACCAGGCGCCGTTCACGTGGACCTCGGTGACGGCGTGGAAGTCCATCGGAGAGAGTCCAGGGGCGTAGACCGAGACCACACGAGCGGGTATGTCCCTGGCCCGCAGCAATGCAGTGGTGAGGTGTGCGAAGTCGCGACACACGCCCTGTCGGCTCAGCAGCGTCGAGGTAGCGCCATCGGTTGGGCGCGAGACGCCGGGGACGTACTCGATCTCGGAGCCGACCCAGCGGCAGACCTCATCGACGAGGTCGATGTCGCCCATCGAACCGAAGGTCGTCCGGGCGAATGGCTCGAGCACGTCTGATTCGCAGTATCGACTCGGCCGCAGGTAGCGAATGCGTTCGAGTTCATCGCCGGCTGTCTGCGACGTTTCGTCGACCACGGTCGCCTGGTAGTCGATCTGCACCGCTCCTGAGCTGGCAATGTCGAACACGTGCACCCGACCGCCGTGGTCTCCAGGCAGCTCTCGCACCAGGGCAGGTTCGCCATCGATGGTCACGGTCAGGTGCTCAGCAGTCCGTCGTTGGCGCTCCGACACAGCGATGGCGAGCACGATGGTCACTGGTGTTGCTGCCCACGCTTCCAGGTGGGCAGAGACGGTTCGCTGCTGTGTCATGTCTCGGGCGGACGACGGCAGCCGAGGCTGGTCATCCTCATCCTCATCCTCAGGCTTTTGCTTCGGCAACGAGCGACCGGGCGATCACCTTGAGGCACAGGGTCTCGTCGGCACCCTCGAAGATCGAGAGGACTCGGGCATCGACCCAGTAGCGGCTGACGTCGTACTCCTCGGCATATCCCATGCCGCCGTGGATCTGCAACGCCTCGCGGGTGACCCATTCGGCTGCCTTGCAGACGTAGGCCTTGATCAGGGTGGCTTCCATCTTGCCCTCACCCTTGGCCATCATGCGGCCAACGGAGTAGGCGAACTGGCGAGAAGCCTGGATGATCGCCGCCATGCGGGTGAGCTTGGCCCGAGTGAGTTGGTATTCGGCGATTGGCTGGCCAAAGACCACGCGGTTCTCGGCGTAGTCCTTGGCGGCCTCGTAGGCGGCCTGCATGACGCCGACGGCACGAGCAGCGGTCTGGAGGCGGCCGTTCTCGAATCCAGCCATCTGGAAGTAGAAGCCTCGACCCTGGCCCTCGACGCCACCGATCAAGTTCTCGTCTGGAACGAACCAGTTCTCGAACGCAATCTCGTAGGAGTGCATGCCGCGGTAGCCGATCGTGTCGATCGGCGACGCCTCCATCTTGCCGGAGACCCCTTCGGCCACGCCCTCCTGAGAGAGTGTGAAGCCGTGGCCATCTCCACGGTCCTTGGGCACAATGAAGATCGAGAGCCCACGGTGGCCCTTGCTGCGGTCGGGGTCGGTGCGAGCCAGCACCATCAGCACGTCGGCTCGTGCACCGAACGTGCACCAGGTCTTGACACCGTTGATGAGCCAGCCGGCCGATCCGTCGGCACCCGTTGCCTGGGTGGCCATGACCTTGACGCCAGCCACGTCGGAACCGAAGTCTGGCTCGGTGACCGCAACTGCGTTCATGATCTCGCCGGTAGCGAGGCGGGGGAGCCAGGCCTGCTTCTGCTCTTCGGTCCCGCCAGCTTCGAGGGCACGAGCGAGAATCTCGGGTCGGGTGATGAGGGAGCCGCCGGCGCCAAGCGACGCCCGGCTGAGTTCCTCCGTGGCGATGATCATGCCGTAGTAGTCCGCTTCGCCACCTGTGGCGAAGCCTCCGTACTCCTCTGGAATGGAGAGTCCGAACAGGCCCATCTCGCCGAGACCAGCAATGAGTTCATCGGGGATGTCGGCGTTCTCTCGGTGGATGTGCTCGGCCTGCGGCTTGATTTCCTCCTCGGCGAACCGGCGGAACGTGTCCTGAACGAGCTCGAAGTCTGAGTCGAGGTGGCGAGGGCCGTCTTGGTAGGCGAGGCCGGCGAGCGTGGCCGGGTCGCGCCACGTGCTGACGAAATCGCGAGCGCCATCGAGGGCGCCAGCGCTGCACTTCCATGCCGCTTCACGGCCCCAGATCTTCGCTCCGAGATCTGCCACGGCGTCGGCGACGAACACACACGTGAGCTTCGCTTCCAGCTCACCTTTGTTGCCGTAGTCGAGCATCGAGCGGGCGGTCTCGACCGCAGCCGAGGCGTGCGCGATGTCGTATGCCAACACCTGATCGGCATCGACCGAACCGGTTTCGGCCAGGTGGACAATCGCGCCCCGGATCACGCCATCAGCGAGTTCGATGGCGGAGGCGGCAGCTTGGAGGTCAGGCGTCGTCATGGGGGACAGGTTAGGTGACCCGGTTGTGGCGAACAGAATCTGGCGAGCAACGATCATGGACCGCTGGTCCACTAGTGTCCTCAACTGCACGAACCGACTTCGGAGGGAAGACATGAGCGATAGCGGAGGAACAGTGGGTGCCGGCTGGCTACATGCCGAGGGCGACCCTCCCGGAACGCAGCGATATTGGGACGGCAACGCCTGGCAGGGTGAGCCGCAGCCGGCACCTGCGCCCGCTCCAACACCGGCAGCTCCGCCGGCGAGCCCACCTCCGACATTTGCGCCACCACCAACCTTTGCGCCACCACCAACCTTTGCGCCACCACCAATGGGTGCACAACCAATGGGTGCACAACCAATGGGTGCACAACCAATGGGTGCGGCTCCAGCGTTCGGCTCGCCCGTGCTGGCTGAGCCGAAGAAGAAGCGCTCTGCGTGGAAGTGGTTGCTTGGCATCATGCTCGTGTTGGTGCTCGGCATCGGTGGTTGCAGCTACGCGTTCTGGCAAGCCGTCAGCGGCCCGATCGACGCAGGTAACGAATACCTGGCGGCCCTCGAGGCTCGCGATTTCGAACAGGCATGGGTACTCAGCGACCCGAGTTGTTTCCCAGGCGGCGGACCTCAACAGCTCGCCGAGTTGTTCGCGGTCGACGTCGTCACCGGATACCGCCTCAATGGCTCCAACGTGAGCTCGACGAACGGGACCACGCAGGGATCCACGAACGGGACGGTCACCTTCACTGGAGATGACGTTCGTTCCATCGAAATCGTCTTGTCGAAACCGGGCGACGATTGGCGCGTCTGCGGCTTCGACATTGGAGCAGCAGGCTCCGGCTGAGCTGACCGCTTTCAACCCCAGCGTTCAAGCCACCGGCGCCTGGTCAGCGATCAGTCGTCGCGCTCAGGATCCTCGGGAAAGGTGACGCGGGCGTTGTTGTCGTCATCGATCGTGATCGTGAGCACCAAACGGCGGTCAGGCGGCTGATCACCGAGCCGGTGGATGGCAGTCAGGGCATACACGTCGAGCTGTTGGATTGGTTCGTCCAACGGCCTCTGGTTCGCTGGCGAGCTGGTCCAGAAGTGGTCAGGGGGCGAGAAGGGCGACCACCACGATTGTCGCTGCTCGTTGAGGTGAGCAACGACCAACAGCATGAATGCCTCGCCTCGCGCTCGCGTTGCGGGATCGAACGGCCTCTCGAGCCGTTGGACTTCGGCCATGGATTGCAGTGTTTCGAACTGGCGAAGTTCGTCTGCTGAAGTGAGTGCACCGTATGAGCCCGTCAACGGTTGGAAGTCGCCGAGCTGGGCGCGGTAGAACACGAGTTCTTGCGAGACAGGTCCAAGCGCCGAGAGTGGAACCTGATAGGTCGTTCCGCTGATGCCGCGTGCTTCCATCCGATAGCCGTACGAAATTGGGGCGTCGAACCAAGCCAATCCTGGTGGTCGAAACAGCGTTGAGCCGGCGATGACGACGATGAGAACAGCGAAGATGGCACGAGCTGGCCTGGCGTTTCGCGAGGCCCACCCTTGGAGCGAGGGTCGAGTGAGCAGAACAAAAAGACTGACTTCCAGCACGACCCACGCCAGGAACCAGAATCCGGTGAACGCGAACACCAGAGCGTGGAAGGCGACAGAACCGAGGAGCCAGACACGGAACAGACGGTGGTGAAGAACGGCAACAGCTGCACCCAACTCGAGGACAAGCGTCCCGATGAGTACGGAGTCGCCGCCAGATCGAGCGAACGAGGCCATGCTCCGGGACCACGAGCCATCACCGCTTCCCCGCCACCCTGCGGTGTAGGAGCTCAGGGGCAGATTGGAGATGTCGGTCGCTCCCAACCAGCCGATGACAACCTTTGCTTTGCCAGGAACGAAGAAGTGCGAGGCAATCGCTGCAGCGATGACGAGGAGCACAGGGCTGGTGTCGCGCCGGCCGGTGACCACAAACCAGACGAAGGTGGCGGCAAGGGCGAGAAGGGCCATCACCAGGAGGTCGTCGACGTTGTCCCGCGCCGCACTCCCGAAGGCGGCGTCGAACTGTCCGGAGATGATCCGCGACTGCATCGCGAACGGCAGCAGAAACGCCGGTCGGATCAGGCAACAGATGCCGAGCGCGACGATCGCGATGCGATCAACCGCATGTGTCTGATCGACGAAGAAGTTGAACTCGTAGAGCGAGCCTCCCCAGGCAAGAAGCATCACGCTCGGTGCTGCCAGCCATCGCAGCGCCTGGCCGTGTTCGAGAGATTCCCATGGTGCAAACAGGCGATCGCGAGCCAGGACCAGGCCGGCAACCGCTGCAGTCGCGAACAGCAGGCTGAGCAGTAGGTGCTCCTGCACAGCCGACGCCATGAGCATTGGTTCGCGGAGTCCATCGAGGCTCACGTTGCTCAACGAAGCGGTGGTCCGCTCCAACACGCCGAAGACAACGAATATCGCGACGAAATGAAAGAGATCCCCCAGTTGGTCGCGTCCGAGTAGCGCCTTGCCAGGACGCGAGGTCTCGATCCGCTCGACGATGGTTGTCATCGGACGCCTGCGCATCGGTGGTCATCGACCCAGCGTTGGCCCGGCCGATCGGGCTGGCATGATTGCGCAGCATGGTCTCGTTCGACGCGGTGTTCTGGGCAGCGCACCCGATGTTCTGGACCGAAGTCGCAGCCGCCAGCAGCGCTGCGAGGGCGGTGAACGAGTGGGAGCAGGAACCGTTCTGGTTCGTTCGCACAAACGGTCGGCTGACGATGCCGGTCGATCTCGGCCGGCGCCCGCTGAGGCGAGCACTGCAGGCCTGCATAGCTGCCAAAGCCATGGATGTCCGCCCCGAGGATCTCGACATCACGAGGCGCTGTCCGGCATGCGGCGATCCTGATCACGGGCCACCCGTTGTTGCCGTCGGTGAGCGTGTTGTTCATCTGTCGTCGTCCTCAGTGGGCGATGCGTTCGTGTTCTCGCTCGGGCCAGCCCCATTCGGCGTTGATCTGATGCGCGCTGATTCGCTTTCGGGGACCGACATCGAGACGGCACGCCGTGCCACCGATGGAGGTTGGTCGGCCATCGAGGGTCTTGGCTTCGGGCCGGAAGCGACGTGGACTGGCCTGGAAGCGCTCGCGAAGACAACGGGGCTGGGTCTAGCGGCGGACGCAGGACAGATCGCTGCAGCGCTGGCGCTGTGTGATCTGCGCTGGTTCGAGCCGCAGGACGGCCTGGTCATGGCGGTCGCCTCGCCAGCGGGCGAGAGCGTTCGCCCGTTTGCCGTCCTCGATCTCGATCGAGGAGCCGAGGTTGCGGCGCGATCACTCACTCCGGTGTTCTGGCATCTCGTCGAGTCCGCCAGCTGACGGAGCATCCCAGCGATAGGCAACGCTGATCCCGTCGGCGATGACGAGCTTGCTGGTGGACGGTTCAATCGGCCACGAGGTTGCCAACTGTTCGTGGGTCACGAACCTTCCGGACGGTCCGAGTCTGGCCACCACTGATGGCAAGATCTCGCGCACGACGGCAGGGGGAAGGAAGGCGAAGACCAGTGAGGCCGCCTGTGTCGCCGCTGGATCGCTGGCGTCACCCTCGATGATGTCGATTGAGTCAGTGAGGCCAGCACGTTCGACGTTTCGCCTCGCCGCGGCTGCCAATTCCGGATCGATTTCGACACCACGGGCTCGACAGCCGTGCAGCCTCACCGCCTCGATGAGCACGCGGCCGTCTCCGCACCCCAGGTCGACGAGAAGGTCGCTCGATGTTGGCTGAGCCAGATCGAGAACGGGGCCGATGAGGCGCTGGGGAGTCGACAGGAAGAGGCCGAGGTCGGTGACACCCTGGTCGAGTGCCGCATCACCGATTGGCTCGATGCCATCGAGATCGTTCGTGGCCAGAACGTCGACTCGGTGCGTCCCTGACTGGTCGATCCATGTCGAGGTCTGCCGACCAATTGGGCGGTAGCCGAGCTTCGCCAGCACAGGAGCGACGTCGCCAACTCGGTCATGGGAGATCAACCGGATGAGGGAGAACGCAGCCAGTCGCGGAGTCGGGGCGACCGAAGCATCCACGCTTTCCGCGTCGAGTGCCTGGCCGATTCTCGCTGATTCTGCTCTGGAGCCATCGGCCAGCGTCTCGGCCACACGCTCGAAGTCGTCGAGCATCGCCGCGGCCTCCGGCTCGAGCTCGTCGGCAATGCTCCGCCAGCGATCGATGACAGACGGCAACTGATGGGAGGTGAGTGCTCGCCGGAGATCGCGCTCGAGCGTGGTGACATCGCGAGCGGACGCAGCGCGAAGTTCATTGTCGATCGAGGTCACGAGGTGACCTGCGAGCTCGTCGGCGTGTGTCTCGTCGAGCATCGTCAGGTGACCGCCAGCGACAGCGATGACATCCACTGAGGAACGAGACATTTCGTTCCATCCCATGCCGTTGGCCTCGAGACCGCTGGTGAAGACATCGCCTGTCGCCTTGAATGCGACGATCGGCGCTTCGACTGGTTTCGGTCGGTGGTTCAGCACGTCGTGGACGTTCTGCTCGATGACCACTCGTACCTTGAGACGGTCGGGCAGCGGAATGCCGAACCGCTGGCGTGTGGCGATCTCTCGGCGTTGAAGGTTTCGCTCGACGCTTGTCCATCGCCGCTCGGCCCGATCGCGAACGTAAGGAACCGGGTTGCGTCGGAACTCTTTGCCGTGGAGGAGGAGCCATTCGGGTTTCGACCGTCGAATCTGGACCACGTCAGGACCGACCGCGTCGAAGAACGCCACGAGAAGGACCTGACGTCCGCGCTCTTCGAGGCGATGCGTCAACTCGATCGCGGGAATGGCCCCGATCGACACGGCGGCGAGTGCAACGGGTCCGGATGGAGCGATCCGCTCGACCTCATCGGCATATGCCGAACTCAACTCGTGGAGTCGTTGTGGCGTGGACTCGTCCGGCATGGCCTCCGCAAGACCCAACCCGTAGATCGGTTGGTCTGGCCCCATGAACCGGGCGAGGGGGCGGTAGAAGATGCCGTTTCGGCCGAGAACGTGGACACCAAAAAGGGGCGGTCTCGAGCCAGTCGGTTGGATTGCGAGCACGTGTTCGGTGCTGTGTCGTCGAAACGGGACGGTCGTTGTGCCGTTGAGCGCGACCCCTCTCGGTGTCGGATCCCGATAGAGCTGGGCGACGGAGAGCGTGAGGCCCGCTCGGGACTCGAGTTGCTGCAGAAGGCGCAGCGCAAGAACCGAATGCCCACCGAGATCGAAGAACGAATCGGTTGGGGCGACCCGCTCGACGCCCAACACATCGCCGAAGACGGCTGCGGCGACGATCTCTCGCTCGGATCCACTTGTATCGAACGGCCGCTGCTCGATCGAGGTGGTCGGCCGCGTGGATGGCAGTTGAGCTGCAGCGCTGCGGTCGATCTTGCCGTTTGGTGTTCGCGGCAACTGATCGTGGACGAAGAAGAAACGTGGCAGCTGAGTCGGTGCCACGAGCGTGGCGGCTCTCCGCCGAAGATCTGCTGGGTCAGGAGTCAATCGACCGTCCGGCTCGACATGGGCGACCAGAACGAGGTCAGGCTCGACCGCCAGCAGCAGGGCTGGGCGTAGCGCGGTAGCGGAGTCTTCGGCTTTCGCAGCAGACAACAACGCCCGTTGCAGCTCCAGCTGAGATGCCGCCCCGAGCAACTCATCGAGGGTCCGCAGGTCGGCGGCGGTGACGATCACGGCCCCGACGCCCGGCAGTGATCCGATGATTCGCTCGACGTCCTCAGGCTCGAGCCGAACGCCCCCGATGTTGAGCTGGTCGTCGATGCGACCGAGGAAGTGAACAACGCCGTCGCGGACCACGACGCTGTCGCCGGTGCAGAAGGAGCGATCGCCTGTCTGGCTGTGTCCAAAGCGTTCTTCCGTCGCTCGGTCGTCGTCGAGATATCCGCTGACGACGCCGGGCCCGCTCACCCGAAGCTCCCCGATCACTCCTTGCGGAACAATGCGACCCGCCTCGTCGATGACGTCGAGGCGTGTACCAGCGATCGGGTGCCCGATCGGCAGCGGATTCTGACC
>RCMY010003615.1_pt1 | contig 13615 bp, 10 predicted proteins | sample 2041341 | NCBI WGS metagenome assembly RCMY01 (sample SAMN09708234, study PRJNA481090) | Marine sediment metagenome, whole genome shotgun sequencing project. | reverse complement strand
TGACATTTTTCTGGATCGCGCTGGCGCTTGGCACCGCGACGCTTGGGCTTGGTTGTTACATGACGCGCAAACGCACGGGCGCGCGCACGCCGCCTGCGCCGATGCGTGTGGCGCTTTTAGTGCCGATCTATAACGAGGATCCAGCAGAGGTGTTTGGCAATGCCTGCGCCATGGTAATGGCGTTGGATCATGCCAAAACCGCGCATAAATTCGACCTATTCATTCTGAGCGACACTCAGGACGGCGCCATTGCCATGGCCGAAAAGCGCGCCTTTGCCACCTTGCGCGCCGCGCTGCCGCCGGGGGCGGCGGTCTGGTATCGCAGGCGCGTGCAAAACACCGAACGCAAGGTTGGCAATATCGCGCAATGGCTGGAAAACTGGGGCGCCGCTTACGGCGCAATGGTGGTTCTGGATGCCGATAGCCTGATGAGCGCCGAGGCGTTGATCCGCCTCAGCGATGAAATGGCGGCCGATCCGTCGGCTGGTCTCATTCAATCGGCCCCGCTTGTGGTGGGCTCGGACACTCTTTTTGGTCGGATGCAGCAATTCTCAGCCTCGGTCTATGGCACCCTTCTAAGCGAGGGCCTTGCCGGCTGGACCGGACCCGAGGGCAATTACTGGGGTCACAACGCGATCCTGCGTACCCGCGCCTTCGCCGATTGTGCGGGCCTGCCGCGGATGCCGTCGCTTTGGGGCAAGGGCAACCTGATCCTGAGCCATGACTTTGTCGAAGCGGGGCTTTTGCGCCGGGCCGGATGGGCCGTGCGGTTCATACCCTCAATCGGCGGAAGTTATGAAGAACCGCCCGCGACGCTTATTGATTATGCCCTGCGCGACCGGCGCTGGTGTCATGGCAACCTGCAACATCTTAGCCTCTTGGGCACGCGCGGTTTGCATGCTGTGTCGCGGTTTCACCTGCTGCACGGCGCCATAAGTTATCTTTTGTCGCCGGCATGGTTTGGGCTTTTGGTGATCTGGGCACTTTTGGGCAACGGGCCTGATAGCGTGATCACCTATTTTTCGGCTGAAAACCCGCTCTATCCGATTTGGCCAGAGATGAGCCGCGTTAGTTCGGTTCTGATCCTCGTTTTCATGTATGGCATGTTGCTTGCGCCCAAGGTGATGGGCGCGGTGGCGCTTGGCCTGACCGATGTCAGGATCGCGCGGTTCGGGGGCGGGGCAAGGTTTGTGCTGTCACTGATAACCGAGATCGCCCTGTCGATCCTGTTTGCCCCGATCATGATGGTGCAACAATTGGTGGCGGTGTTGCGCACGGTGATCGGCATTCGGCCGACATGGTCTCCACAGGCCCGCAAGGGCGGCAGCTATGGCCCGGCAACCGTGCTCAAGTTCCACGCGGTTGAAACCGTGAGTGGCGTTTTGCTTGGCATTGGGATGCTGGCGGGCATGGTCTCGCTCTGGCTGTTGCCGATCGCGATTAGTCTTGTGGCGGCGGTGCCTCTGTCGATGATATCGGGTGCGCGGCTTGGTGCGCGGCGCGGGCTGCGCCACGTGATGGCGACGCCGGAAATGCTTGAAACGCCGCCGATCCTGAAACTGGCACGCTCGCATCGCTTGCTGTTTTGTGAGGTGGTCCGCCCCCCGATGGCGGCGGAATAGGGTCTGTTTTTGCCGTTACTGCGTGGCCTTTTCCAGCCCTTCGAGCCAATCAAACACCATGTCCCCCCAACCCGCAGGTACGCCATGCCCGCCGTCAAACAAGGCAAGCTCTAGCGCCGTGCCGGGCGCGCAATCCGTCCAGACCCGGCGCCAGAAATCGCCATCGGTCTGAAACCGATCAGCGCGGTAATTGTCACAGCCATTGGCGGCGCGCCAAAGTGTCATGGCGTGAAACACGTCGCCCTGCGCAAAATCGCGCCCGGCAATCTGGCGGATAAGGCGCCCCTCAAGCGGCACAACCTGATCGCGCCAACCGTGGGTATGCAAGAGCCGGACCGGCCCGGCACACCACCCCGTAGGATGAGGCCGCCAAAAGCTGCCCGATACCGGGGCATAGGCGCCAAAGGCACCGGGCGTGGCGCAGGCGATATAGCTTGCCAGCGATCCGCCAATGGAAAACCCGGCCAGAATGCTGTGATCGCGGTCGATTTTGAACCGTGTTGCGGCGTCGTTCATGACCTCTTGCAGAAACGCGGCCTCGTCCCGCTGACCGGGAAAATCGGGGTGAAACGACCATCCCGGGCGGTTGCGCCCCGGTCGGATCAATCCATTGGGCGCGATATAGGCATAGCCGCGCTCGACCGCCTGTTTCGAGGTGCCCGAGGGGCGCACGAGGCTACTGCCCTGACCACCCGCGCCATGCAGAAACATCATGACCGGATGCGGCCCCGGCCCGTCGGGCACCACGATGTGATAGCTGCCACTCGCCGTCTCACAAGGCGTTTTCGGCCCACCACAGGATTGACCCGCAGCCGCGGATATAGGCAGGACTACGGAAACAACCCCCGCCAGAATTTGAGCAAGAAGTACAGGTCGGCGCATGGGCAATCTTTCCCTCACAAGTGACACAACAAAAGGGCCGGGATGTCCCGACCCTTTGAATACGCTCCCACATTTGGGCCGTTACGGCCATGGGGGATCTGTCACTGTTGTGTGAGGGGCGCCTTAAACCAGCCTGTCACCCGGCTCTTTGCCTGCGAAAAATGCATCAAGATTGTCAAGTGCCCGATACCCCATCGCGTCGCGCGTGGCGCGGGTGGCGCTGCCGATATGGGGCAGCATGAAGATATTGTCATGCGCCGCAAAGGCCGGGTTACCGCCGGGTTCAATCTCAAAGCAATCAAGCCCTGCGGCGGCGATATGCCCGGAATTGAGGGCCTCAAGCAAGGCCGCTTCGTCAATCAGAGCGCCGCGCGCGGTATTGACGATGACGGCACCCTTGGGCAGGCGCGCCAGACGATCTGCGTTGAGGAACTTCCGGGTGTCCGGCGTCGCCGGGCAATGCAGCGACAGGAAATCGGACACCTCAAGCAAGCTATCAATATCGGCGTGAAAGATCGCGCCGGCCTCATCCTCGGGTGAGAGGCGTGAGCGGTTATGATAATGGATTTCCATATCAAACCCACGCGCTTTGCGCGCGAAAGCCCTGCCGACCCGGCCCATTCCGACAATCCCGATATGCGCGCCGGTGACTTGTTTGCCGACCATGAAAGACGGTGACCAGCTATCCCAGGCGCCAGTGCGCACGATCCGGTCCCCGGCCACCGCATGACGCGCCGCGCCAAGCATCAAAAGCATGGCAATCTCGGCCGTGGCATCCGACAGAACATCAGGCGTGTTGGTCACCACAATGCCATGCGATTCAAGCGCGGGCAGGTCACAGTGATCGACCCCGACCGAATGGTTGGCAACGATCTTCATGCGCGGATCAAGCTGTGCCACGACCTTGGCGCTGAAATGTTCGGAATGGCAGGGGATCATGCCATCGACACGGGCGCTCATCGCGATGATATCCTCGGCGCTGCCGGGGGTGTCATCCTCGTTTAGGATGACCTCATAATCGCGGCGGGCACGGGCCAGTGTTGCATCAGAAAGGCGACGCGGAATCCAGATAACAGGCTTGTCCGGCATATCAGTTTTTGTTCTTGCTGGAGGTTATGAAGTCATAGGCCGCAAGGCCAACCGTCAGAAGTGTCACAATCCAAAGGTCGAGCGAGCCGATCTTGCTTGCCAGAATGTAAAGAAATCCTGCGAAAACCGCAAAGGCGAAGAGGGCAAGGAATCTGTTCATGTGTCTGTCCTTTCGTTAAGCGCCGGCCTCGGTAAGCCAGCCTTGGAACCAGTTTGCATTACGTAAAAGCCGCCCGTCATTGCCGCGCGCGGCGACAAGCTGAATCCCCATCGGAAGCCCGTTTTCGGCCGTAAAAGCCGGAATGGTCACCGCCGGTGCGCCGACGAATGTCCAAAGCCCGTTGAAGATCGCGCTTCCGGTGACCTCAAGCCCCTCGGGCGCGGGGCCCATGGCGGCAGGGCAGATGATCGCATCGCAGCGATCAAAGATCTCATCAAGCCCGGCATAAAGCACATCGCCCCAATCGAGCGCCGCAAGATAATCGCGCGCCAGAATGGTGTTGCCCTTGCCTAACGCCTCTAGGGTCAGGGGCCCAAGTTTGTCGGACCCCTTGCTGCCATAGCTATAGTAATAGCGCGCCATCTCGGCAAAGTTGATCCGCTCACGAAGCGCGGCGGCATCGGCAAAGGGCGCAGGCAAGTTGACCTCGAACATCCGGTCGCCAAGCGCTTCGGCCAGTTCGCCAAAAGCGGCGTGAAGCTCTGGGTCGGCATCGTCCCAGCCGGGCGGTTTGACAAAGGCAAAGATCGGCTTGATCGGTGGCGCCGAGGTCGCGATTTCAAGCAGAGGCGGTGCCGGTTCTGGCCGGGTGGCCGGATCGGCCTCGTCATAGCCAAACAGAACCTGCGCAATAAGCGCGGCATCGGCGGGGGTGCGGGCGAACACGCCGACCGTGTCAAGCGTCGGGGATTGCATCAACACGCCTGTGCGCGGGATCGCTCCAAAGCTGGGCTTGAACCCGGTGATCCCGCAATACGAGGCCGGGCGGATGACCGACCCGCCGGTTTGCGTGCCAACCGCCAGCGGCACCATGCCATCGGCGACCGCCGCAGCAGAGCCCGACGACGATCCGCCCGGCGTATGCGCAAGGTTATGCGGGTTGCGCGTCGGCCCGGCCTGCATAAAAGCCAGTTCGGTTGTGACCGTTTTGCCCATGATGATCGCGCCGGCCGTCTTTAGCTTTTCGACGATATAGGCGTCTTTGATCGGCATCCGGCCCTTATCAAGCGCACAGCCGTTTTCGGTCGGGATCTTGGCGGTGTCGATGATATCCTTCAACGCCACCGGCAGGCCATGCAGCGGACCGATGGCGCGCCCGGTCTGGCGGTGGATATCAAGTTGGCGCGCCTGATGGCGGGCAAATTCGGGATCAAACCACGCCCAGGCGTGAACCTCGGGCTCGCGGGCCTCGATCCTTGAAATCGAAGCCTCAACCACCTCCAGCGCGCTGAGCGCGCCGGTTGCCAGACGCTCGCGAAGGGTGCAAGCGTCCAGCATCAGTATGTCGGCGTTACTTGCCATACATCAGCTCCGGCAGATAAAAGACAATCTGCGGGAAGATGTACAACAGCGCCATGGCTATGAAGACACAGAACAGGAAGGGCATGACACCCCGGAAGATCTGCGTCAGCTCGATTTCCGGTGGTGCGATGCCTTTCAGATAATAAGCCGACATTGCCATTGGTGGCGTTAGAAAGCTGGTCTGAAGATTGAGCGCGACCAGAATACCAAAGAACAGCGGATCAATCTGGAAGAACGCCAGCAGCGGCAGGAAGATCGGCACAAAGATGATGATGATCTCGGACCATTCGAGCGGCCAGCCCAGAAGGAAGATGATCAGCTGCGCAAGCAGCAGGAACATCAGCGGGCTAAGGTTCAGACCCTGAACGAAATGTGAAATCAGCTCTTCGCCGCCCAGATAGGAGAACACGGCCGAGAAAGTATAGGAGCCGACAAAAAGCCAGCACACCATCGCCGTCGTCCGTACCGTCAGATAGACGCTTTCGCGCATCCGCTGCCATGTCATCGCACGATAGACAAAGGCCAGGAAGATCCCGCCCAATGCACCGATCGAGGCCGCCTCGCTTGGGGTGGCAAGACCAAACAGGATTGAGCCAAGCACAGCAAGGATAAGAAAGGCCAACGGGACAAGCGAGGTCAGGATCAGCAGAAACAGTTTTGCCTTCGGTACGTCGGGCACTTCTTCGGCGGTCGGGCGCGGTGCGACCGAGGGTTGAAGGATGGCGCGACCGATGACGTAGATCAGGTAGAGCGTCACCAGTGTGAGGCCCGGCAAAAGGGCGGCTGCATAGAGCCGCACAATCGACACGTTCGACGCGGCCGCATAAACGATCAGCATGATCGAGGGCGGGATAAGAATACCAAGTGTGCCGCCCGCGCAGATAATGCCACTGGCGAAGGACGGATCATAACGCGCCTTAAGCATCGCCGGCAGCGCCAGCAGACCCATAAGCGTCACAACCGCGCCCACGATGCCGGTCGCGGTGGCGAACAGCGCACAGGTGATAAGCGCCGCAACACCCATCGAGCCGGGCATGTTCTTGGCCGCGATATTCAGCGTGGAAAACAGCCGGTCAACGATGTTGGCGCGTTCAACGATATAGCCCATGAACAGGAACAGAGGAACGGCGGTCAGAACCTCATTCGACATGACCGTGAACGTCTGGTTCACGAACAAATCGAATATTCGGTTATTGAATAACCCCTCTACCCAGAGGCCTGTCTGATCAAGCCAGCCGGTGTCGTCGGCCATTCGGTCAAAGCTGCGCCACATCCGGCGCGCATCAAAATAGGCGTAATAGCCAAAGCCAATGCCCATGGCCATCAGCGTAAAGGCAATCGGAAAGCCCAGAAACACGAAGATGATGAACAGGCCCAGCATCATCAGGGCGATTTGGGGATCGGTCATGGATGTGCATCCTTTTCGGCATCAAAGGCCTTTTGCATCAGCAGGTCTTCGGTCTCAAAGACGTCTTCATCGGCAGGAATCCATTCATTGGTGCGCATGCAGTGAATGCAGCGGCAAACCTGGGCGATGCCCTGAATGAACAGCAAAAGACCGGCAACAGCGATCACGGTCTTGAACTGATATATCGGCACGCCTGCGGGGCTGTTGACGGATACCTCGCCATAAGACCACGACCGTGCAGCGTATTTCCAGCCTGCCAAAATCAGGGCGATAACGCCCGGAAAGAAGAAGATGATATAGAGAACGAAATCAATCTTTGCCTGATTGCGCGGCTGCCACAGACGATAGAGAAAGTCGCCCCTCACATGCCCGCCCCGCGAAAGGGTATAGGCCCCCCCCATCATGAACAGCGTGCCATACATGATGAACGACACGTCAAGCGCCCAAGCTGTTGGATTGTTAAACACATAGCGGACGACAACTTCGTATCCGGTGCCGACGGCCATCAACACGATGAGCCAGGCAAACGATTTGCCAAACCAGGCCGACAGGTTGTCGGCAAAACGTATGAACTTAATCACACGAGCCCCCTTTCAGTTGAAAAACGGCCCCGGCGTGTATGTCGCCGGGGCCTTGGTCAAGTCAGATACTATTCTGATATCACATCTTCAGTTTGCCGGGGAAGTAGTGGTTATACGCAAGCGTGTAATCCGGCGAGTTCATGAGCTCGTAATAGGTGACTTGCTCGACCCAGGCACGCTGGCTGTCGAGGGTTTTCTTCATGAACGGATCTTCCTCAAGCTGCGGGATAAGTTCGTCCCACGCCTTAAGTTGACCGGCAAGAATGTTTTCCGAGGTGCGGTGTACATTAACGCCGGCATCTTCTTGCAGCCATTTCAGGTCCGAAGAATAACGACGCATCGCTTTGGCGGTGTTCGCCGTCGATGCCGCTTCAACACCGTATTTCAGGATCGCGCGCAGATCGGGATCAAGGTCTTCCATCGTCAGACGGTTGAACAGGAACTCAAAGCTTTCCGATGCCTGGTGATAGGACGACAGATAATAGTGTTTGGCAACATCATGCGCGCCAAAGTCTTTATCCGACGACGGGTTGTTGAATTCGAACGCGTCGATCACGCCACGCTCCATCGCGGGAACGATCTCGCCGCCGGGCAGCTGTGCAACCGACATGCCCATGGACTGCATAAGATCAGCCGCCAGACCCACGGTACGGTACTTAAAGCCGTTCAGGTCTTCTACGGTGTTCACTTCTTCTTTGAACCAGCCAAAGGGCTGTGCGAACATCGGGAAGCCAAGATAGCCGTCAACGTCCATCCCGAGGATGTCTTGAGTCAGCTCGTCATAAAGCGCTTTACCGCCGCCTTCATAGAACCATGACAGCATCGTCGTGGCCGAACCGCCGAAAACCGGGCCAGTGCCGAACAGCGACGCAGCTTTGTTTTTGCCGTACCAGTAGACCGGCACAGAGTGCGCCATATCCAGCACACCATCGTTCACCGCGTCCAGAACCTGGAACGCCGCAACAACGGCACCTGCGGGCAGAACGTCGATCTTCAGACGGCCGCCGGCCATCGCTTCAACGCGATCGGCATAATCCTGTGCGAATTCTTGCCAGATGTTGCCGGCGCCCCAGGATGTTTGCATTTTAAGGACGATCGGCGCTTGCGCCAATACGGCCGGTGCTGCCAGCGAGCCTGCCGCAGCGGTACCAGCAAAGGCCGCGCGTTGCAGGAACGATCGCCGGTCCAATTTTGCCTTGTCTGTCATGGTTTCCTCCCATTACGTTCAATTGCGAATAATCGCATTTTTATGGCGAGCAGATAGAACCGCACAGGCGATTCGACGCAAAACAGCCCGCCACGCCTGCGCGATGTTACTGGTTATGGGATCAAAGACAAGTATTCTGGTAAGAATATTTGACCAACTCGGCCTGTTTTTTGTGCAAACTAGCGACCTTTCCTTTGAAAGCGCCGCGAATCGCCGCAAAAAGGTCAGGTCTGCAGATAAAATCAATCTATTTGATTTTCACGGTTGAAACTTGGTTTCGAGCCGACCCTGCGGTTTTTGTCGCTGGGCAGAACGGCCATAAAAACAGAACACTCCACGATGTGGCGCCTTGTTGCTTCGCGTGGCCGGTAAATTGGTGCCCAGGATAAGAATAAGGGGATCATAAGAAATCTTTTCCGCGGTCAGGCCTAACTACCCACTTTCATTGTGGAAACAGTCTCGCCTGCCTTTTGGGCAGGCCTGATCTGAGATTTCGCTTTGTGTGGCAGTTTGTGTGGCAGATATGATCATTAAAGAAAACACTTGTATCGAAGGAATCGAGCGGCGAGGGCGTGTATATTACATGCGTTGGCGCGTCCCTGCACGCTTCTCCGAAATCGAGAAACGTTCGGAAATAAACAAATCTCTGCGTACGAGGGATTATGACGAAGCCAAAGTGCGCTTCGTCGTCGAAAAAGGCGGATCCTCGCGAAGTGGGAAGCCCGCCTTGTTCGGGAAAAGCGCGAAGACTCACCAGAGGCGTTCGACGCTGCCGTGACGCTTCTGTCTGACATCGGAATAGCCTATCTACCCCTCGAGGAGCTGCTGGCAGGACCGGTTCAGATCCTTTTGGATCGGATCGAGATACTGGGTAAAATGCCTGCCGATGATCCACAAGTTCCGTCGGCGCTTGGGGCCTTGGAGTTTCCAAAGGTCTCTATTTCAAAGACGCCAGCCATTATCGAGGAGATAAACAGGAGGAGCATCGCGGCTAAAAACGCGAGGCAGCTTTCGCAGTGGCGCAACAAGTATTTGCATGCTGCGAAGTCGTTCAAGGCAGTTGTTGGTGACAAACCGGTGATGGAAATTACAGAACAAGACGCAATCAAGTTTCGGAAATTTTGGCTGGATCGCCGCGATGAAGATGAGATTACGACAAACCACGCGGTAAAGCGTCTGCGTTTCGTGCGCCAGCTCATAGAGGCCTATTACGAGCGCTTCAGCGTGCCGCCAAGCCAGCAAAAAAATCCGTTCAAGGACGTCAAGATCGGGAAGGTCGCGGGGATAGACGACGAGGTTGGCAAGAAACTCGCGTTGCCGGCGCCTTGGGTGAAAAAGGTCATTATCGATCAGATCGGACTTGATGGCCTGAACCCCCAAGCACGGGATATCGCCACCGTTGCAGCGGAGTGTGGTAGTCGACAGACTGAAGTATATGACATGCCGCCCGGCGATATTCACCTCGATCATGTAATCCCCCATCTGCAAGTAAAAATTGTCGTTAGTGGCGAATACAAAAGACAACTCAAGAATGCCGCATCGAAGCGGCCTGTAATTCTCCTCGGATCAGCGCTTGAGGCGATGCGCCGGAATCCGTCCAGCTTCCCCAACTATCGTGGAAAAGCAGGATTCTCCGGAACCGTGAACAAGTATTTCAATGACAATCAGCTGGTCCCAAAACTGCATGATGGTGAGGACGGAAAGTACTCATTGGGATGCACACGGCACACGTTCGAAGATCGGATGAAATACGCGAAAATGCCCAATGAAGAGCGCGCATATCTTATGGGCCATTCCATCGGCAAGGTTCGGGGCCGTCCTGTGTATGGTTCAAACCCAGACCTACGCATGCGGGTGCTTTATCAGGAAATGGTATCGTTTCCTACGGCAAGCTGGACGCCGCGGCCGATTCTGTTCCTGCGCGAAGAGATTGATCGTTTGGCAACTGCTCTTGGTTTCCGAGTGAACTGACGGCACCTTCAAGTTTGAGTCGAACAATCAGGAGGTATTTCGACGATGAATATGATGGAAAGATAATGTAAATTGTTGCGAACCTGCCAGGAGCCCGAACCATCAATTTGCAGGACCTGGTTTAATTCTTTTGGGGCGCCCAACGTCTCGACGTTCAATAATTATTGTTGTGTCCGCAAATCGTATTGGGAAAATCTGGTACACCCGGATTCTTCATGAAGTCAAGGTCGTCCTTGATGGTAGCTGCCTGTAAGGCGTCGGTCAGGTTCATCTTGGGGCGTTTGGCGCAATCACATCCGTCCCAATCGGTTCTCATCATCAATCACCTCGAACGCACAGCCAGGCGCGCAAAGCAGGGTACCTTAGACTGGCCGCATGAAGGCACGCGCAAGCAGGGCTACCGCGTTGTGCGAAATCGGCTTTGCTTTCGCTTTGTAAATCTGCCGCGCAAGGTCGGCCTATTCTGTTGAAAAACTCCGAAATCTGAGTCCCACCAACTTCCGGCAAAACCGCGTGATTTGAGAAAGGCAGAATGGATTGCTCACGAGACGCCGAACGTCTGCTAAACAGCGTTGGAAAGCGAATTTTGCCGACCCCTCGCCAAAATTAAATAATCGGCCTGTATGGCGAAAAATTTCTCCGATCAGGCCCGAAACTGGAGTTTTTCAACAGAATCGGCCTAACCGGACCTTCGCTGGGCAGTCAAGCGCTGCGCTGCAGCTTCCTGTGACCAGCCATTCGTCCTTCGTACCGCATTTTGATAGCCGAATGGCGACAGTGCGGGATGGAGCAGCCACTATCATGAGTTTTCCGCAATGTCGCGTTTTACGCTCATGTGGCTGTTCCTTTGGGCAGTCTGGCAGACTACAACGGTAATCGAGGCAGTAAACAGGAGAAAGCGATGCGCAAAGCCGTCATTGTAATGCTGGCGTTGATTGTGATGGGTACCGTCTTTGGCGCTGATCCTGCAACGGCCGCCTCGCTCGGGCGCTATGAGGTTTTCGGCGTCGAGGGCGACGACATGCTGAAAATGCGCGGCGGGCCTGGAATCGGCTACAGCGTGATCGTTGGTCTTCCGAATGGGACCGTCTTACGAGTCCACAGCTGCCAGCAGACCGGTGGCACCCGTTGGTGCAGCGTCTCTTTGGAGCGCGCGCGCGGGCTCAAGGGGTATGTCTCCTGGGCATACCTGCGGAAGATTTGAACTCACGATGATCCGCCTCGCTGGTTTAGCCTTACTGAGTCGAGACAACGCCAGAGAGGACCTTTTCTGTCCGCTTGCCCGAAGGGCGGATTCCGGACATTCGCTGTGGCTTTCACCAATGTCAGTTTCTGGCCATTAGGGCGCTGCCAGAGAACCGCGAGCACTTTACAGCTGCGACCACCACGTTATATGGCGGACGCTTTTTTCGTCAGGGGGTTTTCCATACGTGCGCCCGAGATGACATATCGGCGTGTGACGAGGCGCACTTGCGGATCCCTTAGGCTTGGGCGAAACTGCCCATATATCCTGTTCCCGAAGCGATGGACGGTTGTACTGACCTGAGCGGATCACTGATGAAGGATCCAATCAGTTCGCGATTACAGGCTGATCGGCGCCTCGGGACGGGGCTATTTTGTAGAAGTCCTTTCATCAGGGATTATAATGACGAATTTCAAAATCGTCGCCATGTTGGCGACGCATGATCGCTCAGATCTATTGCTCAAGCGCGCCCTTCCGTCTGTTCTCGGGCAATCGCGGCCTGCTGACGAACTCGTTGTCGTTGACGATGGCGAAGACGAGGGCCTGGCCGATCGGATTCGAGGCCTCGCGTCCCGCGCATATTTCCTCCGCAATAGGAGAACCCGTGGCTTGTCCGGAGCCCTGAACTCCGGACTCGATCAGGTTCTTCGTACCGCCTCCCATCCCGAGCGGGTCTATGTCGCGTTCCTCGACGATGACGACGCTTGGCTACCGATGCATCTCGAGGCAGTTGAACGCTGCATCCATGCGGGGGCGCAAACCATTGCCACGCCATTTCTGAGGGTCGAGACTGGCCGCGAGCCCCTGCTCGTCGCGCCCCCATCGCGTTTGATTACGGCGGATTTCCACAAGGGCAATCCGGGTCTCCAAGGAAGCAACCTCGTTGCACGGCTCGACATATTGCTCGAAGCTGGCGGCTTCAACGAGGCCTTGTCGTCCTGCACCGACCGCGATCTTTGCATCCGGTTCTCGCGTCGCTCTGCCTTGCGCCATGAAGTCACAGACGAGCCTTCGGTACTGCATTTTGCCTGCGAAGATCGCCCTCGCCTGTCCTCGCGTGGCTCGGACGCGAAAAGGCAGGGGCTGACGATGTTTGATGTGATCCACGGTACTCAAATGGCGCGGCCCGATCGGGAGGTTCACCTGGATCGGGCAAGTCGTCTGTTCGACTGGTACCCTCCCGAGAGGGAGCCACGTTCGCAACCGGACTTGAGCTTTGTTGCGCGCGACGTGGACGAGAGTCCGCTCGTGATCGGCATCATCGCTGACCCTGAACGGGCCGCTTCGTTGGAGAGGCTTCTTCACGACCTCGCGCAGGCCGTGGTCGCAGAAAGCATGTCGCCTCCCGAGGTTGTGTTGCTGGAAAACGGCCGCGAGGAGGCTGGCGCGCGCTTCCTTACCTGTATGCTCGCGCAATTCTCCGGATGTCTCAGCATCCGCTTGATCGATCACGCCGCACTGCAACGGATTAGGGAGTGTGGAGAGTGGCACCCGATCGGCGGGACGCAGGCCGGGAAATACGCCATTGCGGATGCGCGCACGGCTCTCCAGTCCTGTCTTTATCATATGGCATGCGAACGCCCCGGATGTACTGTCTGGATACTTGATGACGATATGCGGCTCGACCCGATCTGCTCTGCGGGTGACCGGCTGGATAAGCGTACTTTGAAGCTTGGTGCGATGATTGGTCAGGCGAGGGCGACCGGTGCGAATATAGCGATCGGGGCCTACACTGGCGCGGCCCCGCTGCCTGCGGCGGCAACGGTGCGCGTTCAACTGGTGGATCTTCTGTGGAACCTGCGCCGGTTTGGTTCCAGCCCCAGTGATGCCCCGATGCCTTTAGCGGAACCTCATAATTCGGCACTTCGGGTCGGCCGAAGGGATTACTATTATGATCTCTCCCGCGTCGAGACGGATCGGCTTGAAACGCCCTTCGCCCTTGAACCCGCACGCGCCGAAGAGACCTGCGGCGAGGCGTTGAACCGACTGGGAGACATGATTCCGCGCCTTTTGGCGGGGGACGTGCCATTGCGGCCTCTCGTCGCGGATACAGCCGAGATCTCAGCCTTCAAGACCGGGCAGGCCCTCCA
>RCMY010003614.1_pt1 | contig 13631 bp, 15 predicted proteins | sample 2041341 | NCBI WGS metagenome assembly RCMY01 (sample SAMN09708234, study PRJNA481090) | Marine sediment metagenome, whole genome shotgun sequencing project. | reverse complement strand
TGGCAGAAATCCTGCCAGTTCAAGCAACCTGTGGGGTTTTGGCCGCCTCCGAGCCATCCCCGCCGCACCCATCCGCTCCGCACCTCCGAACCGGGCGCCGCCGAGCCCCTCGTCTGAGGCCTCGATTTACGCACGAAGGGCCCGTTTTTGGCGTATTGCCCAAAAACGGGCCCTTCGTGCGTAAATCCCGCGGCGCAGGGACTCCCGTCGGATGGTCCCGCATCTTGAAGCAAGCAGCCAGAGACCAGAGACGGAGAGCAGCTCTTCATCGGCGTCGTGAGGAAGCTCTGAGGGTCAAATCCCCTCTAGCACGGGCGCCCTACTTGTCCGTCTCAAAGTCCCCAGACTCGCCGCTGCCAGAGACGACGTCCGTGTTGAACTCGAACGCGTTGATGTCCCCGCGATAGTAGGCAACCGAGTACTCCCCGATGCGGCCAGACGAGGTGAAGGCTATGGTCGAGAATCGCTCGAGTGGGTCGCCAGCCGGCACGTCGAGAAGCGCGGAGAAGTACGAGTCAGCCTTGACCACGATGAGCGTCCGACGAGCCTTCAGCACGGGGTTGCCCTGACCGGCGAAGTAGGCATACAGCGACTCATGCGCGAAGTCAACGTCATCTATGTGGGGATAGAGGTCGAGAGGTACGAAGCTGTTGACCAGCACGTTGGGGGCGTCATTGGCATAGCGCAGCCTCACGATCTCGTAGACCAGCGCCCCCTCCTTGATCCTCAGGCTACTGGCGACCTCTGCGCTCGCATGGGTCTTGTGCGACGAGATGACCTGTGTTCTCGGAACGAGGTTGTGCTGGTGCATCTCGTCGTCGAAGCTCTGCAGAATCGTTCCGTAGCGTTGGCTGATTCTCGGGGTGCGCACGATCGTGCCCTTGCGGGGGCGGCGCTCCAGGTATCCGGCCTCCACGAGCAGGTCTATCGCGCGATGGGCCGTCGGCCCGCTCACGCCGTACGTCTCGGCTATCTCGTCATCCGAGGGAATCGTCTCGCCCTCGTTGTAGGTGTGGTTCTCTATGAGGCCGAGAATCTCGTCTCGTATCATCACGTAGAGGGGTTCCGTCTTGGGCCTCCGGTCTTTAATGTCTGCAAATATGTTCTGACATATTGTACTATACTCATTCCCGGGAGAACCTCACGCGCCGCAGGCATTCCATGATGTCCTTCCCCACGAAACCCATAGCTGGAGGAAACATGACACCTTACTTCATCGTTGCCATTGTCGTACTCGGTGCTTTCCTGGCATTCGACCTCGTCAGGCGTGGCAAAGCCAGAAAGCACGTCGACGACCTCTACGAGCAGGGCAGGACGGAAGAGCTCGTGGAGTATCTCGACGGCTCCAAGGCGAGAAGGATATTTCCCGCATACAACCGCCTCTACACGAAGTTCAACGCCTATCAAAAGGCGGGCGACGCCGCTGCGGCAAGCGAGACACTGAAGGAGTTGCTCGCGCTCGACAGCTCTGACGAGCAGCGCTCCGACCTTCTCCCCAGAGCCTTCCAGTTCCTCCTCAAGAATGGAGACCACGAGAATGCCGAGAAGGTCCTCGACGAGCTCGAGAGGCGCGAGCCAGACAGGACCTTGGCAGACGAGTGCAGGAAGGTCTATGACATCGTCGCCAAGGGGAGCACCGTCTACATCAAAGAAATGGAAGACCAGCTCAAGCAGGCTGATTTGCTCGGTGACGGACCCACGGCGCAGCGGCTTCACTACCTTCTCTCGCTCCAGTACGCGAGTGAGAATGACGCAGAGGCATCCACCAGGCACCGTGAGCTCTCACTGAAGTAGCCGCCAAGAGCGGCGCGACGATTCCTAGCAGTCAGCCGGAACTAATCCCGCCCTCCTCGGAGCTGCACGGGACCCTCTCCGTTAGACAGCGGGTCGTCCGCCCAGCTCTCCTCGACGGAGGTGTCAGGCTCACTCACCGAGAACTCGAAGCTGTTGTTTCTGCCGCGATAGGTGGAGATGGAGTATTCCACGATGTTTCCGCTCGCGTCCTTGCCATGCGTGTGGAAGTAGAAGAGCGGGTCCCCGATGGGAACGTCCAGGAGCGTCGAGACAGACGCATCCGCCTTGCTGACCTCGATGCGGCGAGTCAGGGAATGCACCGGCCGGCCTAGCTCCTTCATGCGTTCGTACAGCCTGACCTGTGAAAAGTCGACTCCGTCGATGAAACCCGGGTACAGGCGGGCTGGGACGTAGTTCTCCATGAAGACGTTGGGGGTGTCGTTGATGTAGCGAAGCCTCACGAGCTTGTAGACGGCCTCTCCCAGGGGAATCCCGAGCTGCTCGGCCACCTCTTCGCCAGCCGGCTCCTCCTTCACGAGGATGGGCATGGTCCTGACGTTTCCGCCCTCGCGGCGCATCTCCTCCTCGAAGCTCTGCACGCCCTGCACCGAGGGGGGCTCGTTGTCGGACTTCTCCTCGATCGCCTTCGAGACGATGGTTCCGCGTCTCTTGTGCCTGTCAAGATACCCGTCGTTGACGAGGATCTGAAGCGCCTGCCTCACTGTTGGACGACTCACCCCATACGCCTTGGCAAGATCGACCTCGGAGGGAATGGTGTCGCCCTCCGCATAGGTGCCGTCCTTGATCTTTGCCAGGAGGTCATCGCGTATCGACATGTAGAGAGTCTGCATCATGAGTCCTTCGAGGGGTCCCCTTGGCAGCCAGGGAGTCTAAATGACGTTAGACCAATGATATATATGAGCTATGTAAGGTCATTCCTTTCATGAACAAACATTACGAACCTTACATATTTAGAAGCGAGTCACGAGAAGTACGCGCGACAGACGTGTCGGGCGTGCCGTCCACACAGCTCGCATGCAAGCTTTTGATAATCGTGGCGTAGGGTTCCGACCTTCCGAAGAGCGAGCTCGTGCCCAGAACGGCGCCGTCGACCCCCAACCTTGCCGCCCGCACCACGACGTCAGGCGAGCAGGCGCCGTCGATGACCACCTTGTAGCCGTACTTGTCTTTGGCCTCCACGAGCTGGAATAGCTTGGGCGTCACGTAGTCCAGGTACCTCTGACCGGCAAATCCCGGGTTCACGGTCATGACCAGCACGTAGTCAACGACGGACAGCATGGGCTCCACGGTGGAGAAGCTCACTCCCGGGTCAACCGCGATGCCGGGGCGAGCTCCGAGACGCTCGATCCTCTGGAGCGTGGAGTTCACCGCAGATGCGACCTCAGGGTGCACGTAGACGATGCTTACCCCCGCCGCTATGAAGAGCTCGGCAACCTCGTCCGGCCGCTCGGTCATGAGGTGCGCGTCGCAGGGCAGCGTCGACCTCCTGCAGATGGCGACCGCGTCTCCCAGCCCGAGCCCGAAGTTCGGGACGAAGTGGCCGTCCATCACGTCGAGGTGGAGTATGTCTGCGCCAGCCGCGCAGAGCTCGTCGACCTCGTCTCCGAGTCTGTCAAAGTCCGCGCACATCATCGATGGGCAGAGCAGCATGGCTTGCCTCCTAGGCAGTCGTCATCATGCAGGTGAGGTTCCCGGCGATCTCTACCTTCTCGCCGTGTGGCGCGAGGAAGTGCGACCCCACGGCGACCTTCTCGCCGCCAACGGTCCCCGTGCCTCGCACCACGCTCACGAGCTCGTAGCAAGCGCCCTCGAGGACGTAGGCGTCATCGTCCACGACGAGCTTCTCAATCGTGAACGAGGGCGAGTCCGTGTAGGTGGTCCTGATGCACCCGCCGTATGCCTCCACCCTTGCGTCGTAGCGCTCGCGGTTGAGGTCGCTGCCGTACTTCAGGCAGTCAATGGCCTGCTCCAGATGGAGCTGGCGCTTCGTGCCGTCAGCCCCCACCCTGTCGTAGTCGTAGAACCGGTAGGTCACGTCCGTTGACTGCTGGACCTCGTAGACGATCACGTTCGCGCCGCAGGCATGCAGCGTCCCCGCGGGGATGTACACGAAGTCGTCGTCGTGCACCTTGAGATGACGCACGAGATCGTCCCACCGTCCCTGACTCACAGAGGAGAGGAGGTCGTTCTCGTCGACGGCGTTGTGGCCGAACACAATGTCGGCACCCCTCGCCGCCTCGAGAAAGTACCATGCCTCGTTCTTCCCGAACGAATACCCCGCAGCCTTCGCCCTCTCGGCATCGGGATGGACCTGGATCGACAGGCGATCGCAGGGGCACAGAAGCGAGACGATCAGGGGGAAGTCGCGGTCGGTGTCACCGAAGAGCTGGGGATCCTTCTCCCAGAGCTCCCGAAGGGTCATCCCGGCATAGGACCCGTTCATGCAGACGTTGGAGTTCTTATCCTGGGCGGAGAACGCCCACGCCTGACCCGTGCGATCAGGCATCCAGTCGTACCCGAAATACCGCTTGATCGACTCCCCTCCCCAAACGGTCACGAAGGGAATCGGCTCGAAGAACAGTGCGCTCATCATCGCCCCAATCGACGTCAACTCACCAGAGGCGCCCAGCCGTCCTCGGGACGACCGGGCACCTCTGCAATGGTTCCTGCGGAAAGGTCCTCCGGCCTAGAAGAGACCGACGAGGCAGGTGACGATGATGATGCCCGTGAGGATGAGCAGGACCTTGGTGGGGCCGAACTGCTTCTTGTTGAGCATCCAGTAGGTGAAGAGAACGAAGATCAGCGGGAACAGCTTGGGGAACACACCATTGAGGGTGTCGGAGAGGGCAGTGTAGTCCGAGCCCTTCGGGATGTTGACGATCGTGCTAATCGAGATGAAGCTCGCCGCAAGGGTTCCGGTGACGATGATGCCGAGGACGTTGATCGCGTCCATGAGACGACGGGACTCGTTTCCGGCAAGGACGTCGATGGCGCTGAGGCCCATCTTGTAGCCGTAGCGGAACATGCCGTAGGAGATGGCCAGGCCGAGAACCAGCCAGCTGATGATGTAGAAGATCGGGCCGGCGGGGCTGCCGCTGGAGGCGAGGCTCATGCCCACGGACAGTAGGGTCGGGACGATGATGCCCTGGATGATCGAGTCGCCGAGACCGGCGAGCGGGCCCATGAGCGTGGTCTTGATGTTGGTGACCATCTCCTCGGGGATGTCACCACCGAGCGCGATGTCCTCCTCGAGGGAGGCGACGATGCCGTTGACGATGGTTCCGACCTGGGGCTCGGTGTTGTAGAACTGCGAGTGACGGACGAGGAGGCGCTTCTTGCCCTCAGGGTCATCCTTGTAGAACTTCTCGGCGAAGGGGATGTACGACCAGGCGAAGCCGTGAGTCTCGAGCTTCTCGTAGGAGCTGGACGAGAACCATCCGACCTGCCAGCGATACCACAGCGAATTCAGGTCCTTCTTGGTGAGACCTTCCTTGCCGTCGACAACCTTGGGCGTGAATGTAGCCATTGTCTCTGTTCTCCTCTCGATTAGAACAGGTCGGGGTCTTCGTAGGCCGCGTCGCTCGACTGCGCCAGTGCCGCGTCAGGAGCTGCGCCCTTTCCGGAGGCGAGGTAGGTGAGGTAGGCGACGACGGCGGCGATGAAGACCATGGGGATGGTTCCGAGGCCGAGGAACGCGCACACCACGAAGCCGAACAGGAAGAAGACCATCTGGATGGAGTCCTTGATGACGATGTTCATGAGCATGCCGACGCCGAGGGCGGGAAGGACTCCGCCGAGGACCTGGATGATGTGCGTGACAATCTCGGGGACGCTGGCGAGAATACCGTCGACGACGCCCTGACCGAAGTAGATTGCCAGGAAGACGGGGACAAAGCGAAGCAGGAAGGTGCAGATGTTCGGGATGACCAGGTGCCAGGTGTTGATGCCTTTGGTGTCGCCGGCCTCTGCCGCCTCGTACGCCTTGTTGTTGAAGACCGAGTAGAAGGCCATGCGGAGGTTGTAGAAGATCAGACCGAAGGTGTTGCCGACGAGCACCGCGAGCGTCGCGGCGACGGCGGGGTCATGCGTGGTCGCCATGGCGAGGCCGATGCCGCCGTAGGACGCGTAGGTGATCTCGGAGTTGGTCGCGCCGCCCGTGGAGAGGTTGGCGATGAAGACCGCCTGGACGGCGACGCCGCAGAGAACGCCCTGCTCGACGTTACCGAAGGCGATACCGCAGACGAGACCGGCAACGAGCGGACGACCCAGGCAGTAGAAGCTGCCCGTCGTGCCCAACACGTTGGCCGACTCGATTGCGCCAAAGTAGCAGAACAATCCGCAGATCAGCGCTGGGAAAAACATGCCCATGTTTCCTCCTCTTTCCTTTCCTGTATGTGCTTACATCGATTGGTACTTGGCCTTGACCTGCTGCCAAGTGCGTACCCCGCTGTTGGGAACGAGCTGGAACTGCACCTCGACGCCATTCGCCTCGAGGGAGTCGACCGCCGCCACGTCCTCGTCGTTCAGGCACACCGCATCCCCGAGGTTCTTGATGTCGGGGCGCTTCACCGTGAGATTGCCCACGTTGAGGGTGGGTCCGAAGTCGCCGCCGAGCTCCCTGAGCTTGGCGAACGCCTCGATGGAGTCGGAGATGACGAAGAAGTCCCTCTTTGACTCCCTGGCCTTCTCGCACGCGGAGACGCCTTGCTGGACGTCGTAGATGCCGAGCTTGAGATGACCGGCGGCAGCCCTCAGGACCTTCTTGCGAAGCTCGTCCTCGGCCACCGAGTCACTGATGACGATGATCGCGCTGCAGGGCTTCTCGGCGCCCCAGCGCATGATCGTCTGACCGTGGATGACGCGGTCGTCCACACGTGCGAAGGTGATTGCCATACGTTCCCCTCTCCCTTTCGATGAACTCCGATTCGTCTTCCGTGGATTGCCTAGAACAGGTCCGTGTCTTCGTCCGAGCCCTTCTCCTCGGGGAGGTCGGTTCCCGAAACGCCAAACCTACCGGCGTCAAGCGCCGTCTGGTACACCGCGTCGAGGTCGCCATCCGCGAGTCCTGCCTCGATGAGCATGGGAAGGTTGAGCCCCGAAACAAGGCGCAGGTGAGTCGGGTCCTTCAGGAAGCGCGCATACGACTCGTTGAAGGGGGTGCCTCCCCTGAGATCGGCGAGGACGAGCAGGTCGCCCTGGGCGAGAAGCTCGTCGAACGCAGCATCCAGGCGCAGGCGGAAGTCGCTGATCCCCGCGTCGGTGAGACTCACCGCGGAGACGTTCGTCGCGGTCGGCACGAGCATGTGGTAGGCGTCGTACACGCCTGCGCAGAGGCTTCCGTGCGAGACGAGCAGTATATTCATGACATTTACCTCTCATATGTATGCTGTATGACGTAATGAGCTGGGAATTCTCTGCTATTTGTCCAATATGTCCTAATTTATACGACCAATTTCGTGGTCGATTTGTGATACTAGTGAGCAAAGTTAGTTATGTCAAGACCAATTTTCGACAATATCGGACTATTTTTCCGACTTTTTGCAGACTTTTTTACAAATGTATTTACATTACATGAGGAACGGCGTATAGAATCAGGTCAGGATCTCTTGGATGCCGTCCAACAGAAAAAGGAGTCTTCCCGTGAGCAAAACCTATACCCTCGACGACCTCGCACGTCTCGTGGACCACACGAACCTGCACCCCGACGCAACCGAGCAGGACATGAAGAAGCTCTGTGATGAGGCCAAGCAGTACCACTTCAAGATGGTCGCCATCAACCAAGCCCAGTCTGCCTACTGCTCGAAGCAGCTCGCGGGCACCGACATCGACACCGGCGCGGCCATCGCCTTCCCCCTGGGACAGACCTCCATCGCAGCCAAGGTGTTCGAGACCAAGGACGCCCTCGCCAACGGTGCAAACGAGATTGACTACGTCGTCAACCTCACGCAGGTCAAGGCGGGCAACTGGGACTACATTCGCGACGAGATGACCAGCATCGTCGAGGTGTGCAACGAGGCAGGAGTGCCCTCCAAGGTCATCTTCGAGACCTGCTTCCTCGCACAGGAGGAGAAGCTCGGGCTGTGCGCCGTTGCCAGGGAGGTCGGCCCCACCTTCGTGAAGACGTCCACCGGCTTCGCCAAGGCCGGGGCGACGGTCGCCGACGTCACCCTCATGAAGGCCAACGTTGGCGACAAGGTTCAGGTCAAGGCGGCCGGAGGGGTGCGCACGGCGGACGAGTTCCTCGACATGGTCCGCGCCGGCGCCACCCGCATCGGCTGCAGCCAGGGCATTCCCATCATCGAGGAGATCGGGCGCCGATTCGCCGAGCAGGGCGTCACCACAATCGACCTATAGTCTGCGATGAGCCTCGAGCAAACCGTGATCTACAACTTCCGTAAGGAGCTGACACCTATGTCAATGGGACCGATTCTTCTCGAACCCAACTACATATCCCCCATCTGGGCTGGGCCCAGGATCTCGCAGATTCGCGGGCTGCCCTATGGCGGTGACGTCAACAACGGGGAGTCGTTCGACGTCTCTGCGCACCGGGGCATGGTCGGCACCGTGCTCAACACCGAGCACGCCGGCATGAAGTTCGACCAGCTCATCCGCGAGCACCACGACGAGGTCATCGGGTCGCTTGCCGACGACGCCACCGTGCAGGTGTGCTACATGGACGCCATCGACAACCTCTCCGTTCAGGTGCACCCCGACGAGGAGTACGCCACACGCGTGGAGGACGACCACGAGAAGGCCGAGGCCTGGTACATCCTCGACGCCGAACCTGGCGCCACGCTCATAGCCGGCTGCACCACCAATGACCTCGATGCCCTGCGCAAGGCTGCCGACGACGACACGATCGGTGACGCCTATGGTCTTCACCTGCCCGTCTCGGAGGGCGACTTCGTGCTCGTGCCTGCCGGCACCATGCACGCCGTTGGCCCGGGAATCCTCTGCGTGGAGGTCGGGACGCTCGGCTTCACCACCTACCGCCTCTGCGACTGGGGACGCGGCCGAGAGCTCGCAGTCGACAAGGGCTTCGACGTCCTCAAGACCGAGAACGTCGCCACCGTGACGCACCTCGGCCTGTACGACTCAAGCGTCGCCGCGGGTTCGGAAGCCTTGGTACGCAGGGGATTCACGCATGCCCTCTGCGCCGCCAACGTCATCGACGTCCACGGTGAGTGGACTGAGGAGATGGGCGACCGCTACCAGGTCCTCACCATCGTCAAGGGCGAGGCCATGGTCGCGACCCCCAATGGCGAGGTCATGCTCACCTACACCCGTTCAGCGGTCATCCCGGCGTGCGCCGGTTCGTTCACCGTACGCGGGAACTGCCGCGTCATCCAGAGCTTCGTCCCCGAAGCGTAGCCGCAGCCCGCACAGACAGAGGACCAAGGAGGTCGTCACATGAAGCGCATGGTGATCACCGGGGCCAGCGGATACCTCGCGAGCCTCATCCAGCTCTACAACAAGGACGAGTTCGAGTTCATACGCGTCTCACGTCGGGACGTCGACTACTCCAAGCCCGAGGAGGTCTCGAGGTACTTCTCGTCTCTCGACTTCGACGTGCTCTTCCACACCGCCGCCAATGCCACGACCGCGAGCTGCGAGAGCGACCCCGTGGGCACGCACCTGGTCAACTGCGACTCTGCAATCGAGATCGCCAAGGTCTGCCGCGAGAAGGGCAAGCGCATGCTCTTCATCTCCACCGAGCAGATCTTCAACGGCAAGGGCATACCCGGCCCCTTTGGCGAGGAAGAGAAGCTCTGCTCGGTCACGCGATACGGCCAGCAGAAGGCGGAGGTCGATGCCTGGATGCGTTCCACCATGGACGACTACGTCATCATGCGTCTGTCCTGGATGTTCGGGATGCCTCTGCCCCACATCAAGCCGTCGCCCGGCATCGTTCTCAACACCCTCAAGGCCATGAGGACAAAGACCCCGACCCTTTTCACGGTCAACGAGAAGCGCTGCATGACTTACGCGCAGCGGCTCGCCGACCAGTTCCCCGCGATCTGCTCGCTCCCGAGCGGCGCCTACCACTTTGCGAGCCAGAACGACCTGTGCACCTACGACTGCGCCAGGCTCGTCGCTCGCAAGTTCGGCTATGGCGAGAAGGAGATCGACAGCTACATCCTGCCGAACAACGACCGCTACGCCGACCGCTTCCGCGATTTCCGCCTCGACAACTCAAAGATCGTCTCGGCTGGCATCGAGCTCGGGACCTTTGAGGACGACGTCGACCGCTGTCTGGCCGACTTCGGCTGGACTCACTAGACGTCCGCGTGTCCGGCGGCGCCCTCACCGCCACCGGACGTCCTTCCACCTCCGCCCTGTCGAATTCGTCACCGTTGGGAGAAGTCCATGCTCAAGCCCTGTGTCATCACCGAATACGTCGACCCGAGCCTTTCGAGGGCGCTGCCCCAGATCGCCGACCTCGGCTTCGAGACGGTCGAGCTCCACACCATCGACGGGACGCCCGTGGAAAGCTGCACCGACGAGCAGCTCGCGGACTCCAAGGTCCTTCTCGACCGGTATCACATGCACGTGGCGAACGTCGCCAGCACGATCTTCTTCGATGCCAGGCTCTTCCCCACCGACGACCTCGGCGACGCGACGACCGACTATCCCTGCGCCTCTGGTGACATCGACGATCACCTCGCCCATCTCAGGCGCGCCATCGACGCGGCGAAGGTCCTCGGCAGCCCCAGCGTTCGCGTGTTCCCCTTCCGCTATCCCAGCAACCGGCTGACGCCGTTCGGCACCGCCGTCGACAGGGAGGCCATCGAGGGACACCTACGCCAGGCACTGCAGGTCGCGCGCGAGGGCGACGTCACCATCGTCCTCGAGAACTGCCCCCACACGCACCTGCCCAAGGGGAAGATGACGCTCGAGGTCGTGAAGGCGATCGACGACCCGCGGCTGCGCCTTTTGTGGGATCCCGCCAACTCGTACCGGGCGGTCGTGGACAACGTGCCCGAGCGCTACCGTGACACGACCCTGCTCGAGGAGCTCGACGAGGTCCTGCCCTTCGTGGCGCACGTGCACCTGAAGAACTACCGCTTCGACCCCGAGGTCCAGCCCAAGCCCTTCGTGCACGTTCCCCTCGGAGAGGGAGACATCGACTATCGGGTGCTTCTCGGCCGCCTCTCCGAGCGCGGCTACGACGGCGTCGTCTCGCTCGAGCCCGAGGTCGGCCGCGAGGGCTCGCTCGACTCCATGAGGACTCTCGTCGAGATGATCGGCGCATGACGAGATAGGGAGCCCTTCCGAGAGGAATACACCCGATTTGTTGCAAGAAGGCTCCAGCACCGTCAAGTGTTGGAGCCTTCAGCGTTCGAGCTCAGTCGTTCCGTCTCGCCATACTGCGTGTAGTCTCCGGAGCAACGCTAGCTCCTATCGCCCGCGACGTGCACTCTTCGAATGCAAGACGTGGACGAGCAGCGCGAGAAGGGCCATCGACCCTCCCAGGACACAGGTGCCCGACCACCCGAAGGCTCCAAACGCCATCGCTCCGAACGCCGAACCCGCTGAGCCGCCAAGGAAGTACGAGAACATGAAGATGGTATCCGTCCTGCTGCGGATGCCGTCCCCCAGTGCCTGGACTCGCGCCATGTTCGACACCTGCCCGAACTGTTTGCCGAGGTCGAGCACTACGGCACCGACGACCAGCCCGGGAACAGAGCCTCTGGACGCCAGAAAGACGAGGTACGCGAGAAGGGAGGCGGCGGACCCGATCCCCACGGGAAGCGATGTGCCGCACCTGTCACCGATTCGCCCGATGGGCGAGGCCATGAGCACGCCCACCAGACCCGTGAGCCCAAGCAGGCCAGCCTCCCGTGCGCCCAGCCCGATTCCCGGTTCCGCCAGATGAAGTGCGACGGTTCCCCAGAAGCAGCTGAACGCTCCGAACATCAGAAATCCGTTGACGGCAGCTTCGCGAAGCTCTGGATACTCGCGGACCAGCACGGGCAACGAAGCCAGCGTCTTTTGGTAGGAGGCTGCAAGAAACTCCGGACACGAGGGAGGGCTAGGAAGCTTCCTGCGGACGGCGAGCGCAAGCGCGAAGATTGCGACTGCCGCCAGCAGGTATACGCTACGCCAGCAAGTCAGCTCGCCGACCACGCCGCCGAAGGTTCGAGACAGCAGGATGCCCGCGAGCAGACCGCTCATCATCGTCCCCACAGTCGCCCCCTCCCTCCCCTGCGGCGCCAGATGTGTCGCGAGAGGGATGATGAGCTGCGGCGTCACCGAGCCGAAGCCCAGCACACATAGCATGACGACCAGCAGTGAGAAGCTCGGAGAGACGGCGACCGCGAAGAGGGCCACCACTGAGACAAGCATCGCGATGAAGATGAGCCTTCCGCGATCGACCAGGTCACCGAGGGGGACGACAAGAAGGAGGCCCGCCGCATATCCAAGCTGGACGCAGGTCACGGCTATGCCCGCCGCGCCAGCGGGAATGCCAAACTCGCCCGCGACGACAGCCTCAAGCGGCTGTATGTAGTAGAGGCTTGCGACGCAGATCCCGCATGCCACGGAGAGCAGTATCTCAAGTCCACGCGTCAACGACTGTCCCCCGCCGCTCACAGTCCCTCCTTCTCACCGAGACGCGACATGCCCTCGTCGAACCCCCTGAGAAACTCGAGCAGCCGCTTTTTCTCTGCCGCGGACGCAGTGAGGAGCAGGTTGCCTGCGAGGACCGAATAGCGCTCGTGCAGACGTTCGTGCCCCTCGACCGCCCGTCGACCGCCGTCCGTCAACACGAGCTTCAGCGACCTTCCCCTGCTGGGTTGTTCAGCGGGCTCCAACAAGCCCTCTGAGCGGAGCCAGGCAACGTGCTGAGATACCGCGCCTCTCGTCACACCGAACTTCTGGGCTATGGCCGAGGCGTTGTCCTGCGGGCGGTCCGCGACATGCTGCAGAAGGTGGATGTCAAGATGGCTCAGGGGGGCTTCAGTCCCGAAGCCGCGCGGCGCTCCGTCAACCTGGTCAAAGGTTGCGATGAGCTGCAGGAGCGCGTCGCTTATCTCGCGAACGCTAACGCTTCTGGAGCTGGGGTCGTCACCTGTTGCCATGTCTTGCATGGGAATCCTCGCTCTCACGGATTGCACGTATATGTTTAGCAACTATACACTTATTCTCTCCACGTGCCATGGCGCACGAGTGCCTGGTTTTGGCATAGTGCCCAAAAAGGGTTCCTTCGTGCGCAAATCCCGTAGCGCCGGACTCTGGCAGGCACAGCAAGTCGGGACGAACCGTTAGCGATTCAATCTTCGATAACAGGTCACGGAAGGAAGCCCTACAGGACGACCCGTGCGCCAGCTTGTAATAACTACGAAAACTGCTGCGGTCTCTCCCGGCCTCAGTGGCTCGCTTCGACAATGCGACCCTTCTGCTGGGTGGCGACCAGAATGCGAGGCTACGGTTGGCCGTCACATGGCGGTCGAAATCGCACTGCGCAGTTTTGTCTCATGCGCTCATTCTCTCGATACCCTTGAGCTTCTACCTTGGCTCGATACTGGATTTCCATCACTAGCTGTCTCATCAGCCTCTGCCAGCATCAGTGCGCGAAACGCATGCATGCACCTCTGCGTTACACGGCACGAAGTTGAATCCAATTCCTTCGGCCTCTTGCCTCCGAGTTCAACCGGACTTACTGCGAGTAGCCTCCGGAGCACTTCACGTCAGAGTCCTCGTGTCCCATCGACCGACGGCTCTGCCCAAAACCCCACAAGTTGTCCCAAGTGGCAGAAATCCTGCCAGTTCAAGCAACCTGTGGGGATTGAAAACCCCACAGGTTGTCCCAAGTG